>JAEEGJ010014424.1_pt1 | contig 18765 bp, 17 predicted proteins | sample 8958761 | NCBI WGS metagenome assembly JAEEGJ01 (sample SAMN16246546, study PRJNA631951) | gut metagenome | biome: gut microbiome; feature: rumen; material: RS-attached | host: Bos | place: Iran: Karaj | collected 2018-10
GGTGAACTTCATCAACAAAAAGAATTGTACGGCGGCCATAAAGCTTGTAATAATCTTCTGCTTGACCAATTGATGTACGGATATCTGCAACACCTGTAAGAACGGCATTGAGCGTAATAAAATTTGATCTTGTATGATTTGCAATAACCCGGGCCAGAGTAGTTTTACCACTTCCCGGAGGCCCGTAAAAAATTACTGATGTAAGCTGATCAGCAGCAATTGCGCGACGAAGCAGACGGCCTTTTCCAATGATATGGTCCTGACCAATATATTCATCAAGATTGCGGGGCCTCATTCTGGCAGCAAGAGGTTCTGTTTCGTTTTTTACCTGTTCAAATAAAGTATCCAATTTTCAGTGCGCTGCCTTTCCCACCCAACGCTTTCTATTCTCTGTTCCAGTTTCCTCTGCTAGGGTAATATGACCAGAGTCCTACATCCTTAAATGAAGCGGCAGAAGAACTGCTTGAACCTCTGTACGAAATTGAAGCATAAAGAGTAGAATCTGCTTCTTCGAGTGTTGGATCTACACAAAGCAAAGTCATTACAATATAAGAAGTTGTAAACTGATATGTTGCATTGTTGTCAAAAGGTGTAGTTTCTTTATCAATTATTTTATTATCAGGATCTGTAGAGTCAACAAGGATTCTTTCTATACCACCGTTTGATGTATAAGAAGAACCATAGCTTCCTTTTCCAATGATAAGGGAATTTGCTGTGAGTGCAAGCGAGGCGATTGTTGAACCAACTGTTGTATGCTTTGTTGGTTCTGTATCACCTGATCTGTAAATAAACAACTCAGAAGTTGAATAATTATTAGTACCAATACCTGCAAGAAGTGCAAGGGTAGAATTTTTAGAGGCAGTTTCATCTGTTATTACAATATGGGAATCAGTAAAATAAAGCTCGCCACCAATGTAAAAGGCAGAATTAACTTTTTCGGTATTGCTGTTTACTCTTAAGCAATTACCACCTGTAGCAGTTGAAGTGCAATCCTGTGGTTCTGCAGAACCTTTTAATTCATAATACTTTGTTCCATCAGATTTTGTTACAGAAAGAAAAGCCTTTCGGTGTTCTGCTTTAATAGTATTTGTGAAGAATAACGCAAAATCAAGTTCAGTTTCTGTTTCATAAACGTCTAGTTTAAAAGGAAAATAATCTTCACGGCCTGTAACAAGATTTTCCCAGTCCGAGGCATCCTTGTTGAAAAGTGAATCTAATGATTTCGTCCACAAGCTGAACTTTTCTGGCATAACTACACCATACTGGTTATCCTGTTTGAAGCTTGCAGTCAAAAGGTAGATGTTTGATTCGTCAGCAAGTACACGAAGAATCTGTTCTCCCTGGTGTCCAGATGATTCTGTGCTTGTTGCATAATAATTATAGTGATGTGCCTTAAACGGAAGCACGATATTTTCAGAAGACCATTCACCATGCTTAGAAGAATCAATTGTTTTGTATCTAAGCTTATCGCCGCTTGAAATAAAAAGATATTCGTCTGAATTTACAGTACAGCGAACAATTGAAGTAATATTTCCGCTTATAGTTGCTGTTTCTGGAGGAACATCGTGCATGATGCCATAAAAAACAGGTTCATGTCCGCACGAAATAAATGGAAGTGCTGTAAAAGCAAGGAGAAGTCCAAGAGCAAGATTTTTGATTGATTTTTTCATATTTATATTCTCCCTGTTTTCCTAGAAGTGATATCGGAGTCCGATTTCTGCAGTTTCGAATAATCCGTTGAAGTTTTTAGAGGAATCCTTAAACCATTGTGGAAGCCAGTAAAAGTCTGAAGAAAGTCCGAATGAAATTGTATCTGTGATTCTGTAGTAAACACCAGCAGAAAGCTTTGTAGCAAGAGAAGGGAAGTGTTCTATATTCTGCCATGTTTCGTTTGCAATACCAATTTCTGCATAAAGCGGGAATTCAAATTTTCCTATATAAGGCTGGTACATTACACCAAAGGTTAATGGCAGCATTACAAGAACCTTTTCACCAATTGAAATATTGTAAGATGCAGCAAGCTCTCCACCAAGTGCAAGATTTTCTGTAAAGAATTTGAAATATCCGATAGAAGCTTTTCCGCCAGGATTAAGCTGACCTTTAAAATTAAGTGGGAAAAGTCCTCCAAGACTGATTTTTAGGAATTGATCACCAGCACCATTCTGGGAATAAACATATACATCATCATAGTAATCATCACCATCGTCATAATAATCATCCTGCGCAAAAAGACAAACTGAAAATGTAATGAAAATGATTAATAAAGAAATAAAGCGTTTCATATTGCTCCAAGTGTGTTTTTATAATATTCTAATCGTAAATAAATAATACAGTTTTTCCGACTGTTTATCAATAAAAACGAAAGAAATAACAAGAGGTTACATGATGAGTGCTGTTATAATCGACGGAAAACAAATTGCTGCTGATGTTCGTGCAGAGGTTGCTGCTAAGGTTGCCGAATTAAAGGAAAAGGGCGTTTTGCCTTGTCTTGCAGTTATTTTAGTTGGAGAAAATCCTGCAAGTGTTTCTTATGTTACAGGAAAACGCAAGGCTCTGGCCGAAGTCGGTATGGCAGACAGGTCTATTCAGCTGCCAGAGAGCACTTCTGAGGAAGAACTTCTTAAACTGATTGCAGAACTCAATGCCGACTCTTCAGTTCATGGAATCCTTGTTCAGTTGCCGCTTCCAAAGCATATCGATGAAGACAAGGTTATTATGGCAATTGATCCTTCAAAGGACGTAGACGGCTTCCATCCTGTTAGCGTAGGTAACCTTATGATTGGCCGCCCGGGCTTTTTGCCATGTACACCTCACGGAATTATTGTTCTGCTCAAAAAAATGGGAATTGAAACCAGCGGTAAGCACGCAGTTGTAATTGGCCGCTCAAATATTGTAGGAAAGCCTGTGAGCATTCTTCTTGCCCGCAAGAACGTAAACTGCACTGTTACAATGTGCCATACCGGTACAAAAAATATGGCAGAGATTACACGCCAGGCAGATATTATTGTTGTTGCTTCCGGTCATCCTCACACTTTGACAGGCGATATGGTTCGCGACGGTGCTGTTGTAATTGATGTTGGAGTAAACCGCATTCCTGACAGTTCAAAGAAGTCCGGCTTCCGTTTGATTGGTGACTGTGATTTTGATGATCTGGTAGAAAAAACTTCGTTTATTACACCGGTTCCAGGCGGCGTTGGCCCAATGACAATTGCTATGCTTATGCAGAACACATTGGAAAGTGCTATGGCTCGGCTGTAAACTCTGTATACGCATACGCATTATGAAAATGTATACTCTCTTCATTCTCCGCTTCAACACTAAACCACTTAAAGTTGTATTTGCTTAGGGCAGTATAAACTTCGCGTACAACATCTTCTACAAATCGAGGATTGTCGTATGCATGCTCGGTTACATATTTTTCGTCTTCGCGCTTTAAGAGGGAATAGAGCGGGGATGAGGCACAGTTTTCTATAAGCTCGATAATATCTTCAATCCAGAAAAATTCGGAATACAGGAGTTTTACCTTTACAGTACCGCGCTGATTATGGGCACCATATTCACTTATTGCTTTGGAGCATGGGCACAGGGTTGTAACAGGAACTTCTATAGTGATGTAGAATTTTCGGTCATCTGCGCTTACAGAACCTTCAAAAGAACAGTTGTATTCCATAATTCCTGCAGCTTCGGACACCGGTGCTTTTTTAGAAATAAAGTACGGAAAGCTTACAGTACCAAAGGCCTGTTCGGCATCAAGCTTTTTTCGCATTTCTTCCAGCATATCCAAGAAGTGCTGCATAGTAATGTCTTCGTGATATTTATGAAACACTTCAATAAAGCGCGACATGTGTGTTCCCTTAAAATTGTGCGGCAGGTTTACAAAAAGGTCTACGGTAGCCGTGGTCTGCTGCTGCTTATGATTTTTGTCCAGAACTGTAACCGGGTAGCGAACTCCCTTTACACCAACTTTCTGCAATGGAATTTTTCTTGTGTCTTGTTCGTTTTGTATGTCGCGCATGGGGTTATTATAGAATAAATATGTGAATTGATATAGTAGGGCCCCTTACTTGCCCACGTATTTCCCTATCTGTATAATAGATTACATGACTTATTATTTTGAAACCTACGGCTGCGAGATGAATATTGCAGAGTCGGCTTCTATGGAACAGCTTTTGATTTCGCGTGGGTGGAGCGTTGCTGCCAGCGCCCAGGTTGCGGATATGATTGTTGTGAATACCTGTTCTATCAGAAAGTCGGCAGAGGAAAGAATTGAAGGCCGTCTTGGATGGATAAACGGACTCAAGGCTGTACGCGAAAAAAAGACTGGCGCTAAAACTAAGCTTTTGGATGAAGCAGTTGAATATGTAAAAGATGGAGCTAAGCCTCTTACTGTTGTAGTAACTGGATGTATGGCAGAGCGACTTTTACCGGAGTTTCGTAAGCTTTATCCTTTTGTTGATTTTGTTGTGGGAACTTATGCCAAACATCATTTTGGAAAGATAATAGAAGCAGTGGAAGAAGGACGCGTTGGAGACGATGGCCTTGTAGCTTCTGTGCCTGATGATTCTGGTGCCTATCAGTTTGCCGCTGTTTCTGCAGAGCCCGGAGCATTTTCCACGTTTGTTCCGATCATGCATGGTTGCAATAACTTTTGTACCTATTGTATTGTTCCGTATGTGCGTGGCCGCGAAATTAGCCGTCCTGTTGAACAGATTTTGCAGGAGCTTGATATCTTAAAAAGGCACAAGGTCCGCGAAATTACACTTATTGGTCAGAATGTAAACAGTTATCAGGGGACGGGGCTTGATGGCTCAACCGTAAACTTTGCGGGGCTGCTTCGTATTATTGCAGACCATCTTCGTAAAACAGAATCTACTATCCGCTGGGTGCGCTTTATGTCTTCGCATCCAAAGGATTTTACCGACGACGTAATTGATGTAATTGCGAGCGAGAGTGTGATTTGCCGCCACATTCATCTTCCGGTTCAAAACGGATCTACTGCAGTTCTTAAGGCAATGAACCGCCGTTATACACGTGAGCAGTATCTGGAGCTGGTTAGCAAAATCAAAGCAAAAATACCGGAAGTTTCTCTTACTACAGATATTATGATGGGCTTTCCGGGTGAAACAGAAGAAGATGTTGAACAGACGCTGGACCTTATGCGCACAGTAAAATACGAAAGTGCTATGATGTATTTTTATAACCCGCGCGAAGGAACCCCCGCTGCAAAAATGGAACAGATACCTGAGGAAGTTCGTAAGGAGCGCCTGCAGCGTGTAATAGATTTGCAGTTGCAGCATACCCAGGAAAGAATGAAGGAGCGGGTAGGTGGTACAGCTCTTGTGCTTGCAGAAGGCGTTAGCCGCGATGATAGCACTGAGCTTTTGGGCCAGACCGAACAGCACGAAAAAGTTGTTTTTAAGGCCGACCGCAAGTTGATAGGCTCGTTTGTAAATGTTAAAATAACAGCGTTGAACGGTAATACATTTAAAGGGGAACTGGTATGATCGCAGCACTAATAATAATTTTACTTATTCTAATCTTCCTTGCTTTTTTTATTGGCAAGAATCTTACAAACGTCTGCACCCTCTGGCTTTTTAAAACCTATACAGACAAGTCTGTTGTCGTAGTAATTTTCATAGCCTTTGCTGCCGGAATTATTTTTTCGCTCTTGTGCTATCTTGTAGCAAAGCTTATCCGTCTTTCACACGAAAACGAAGTTGCCGATGCCCGTAACCTTGGCCTCAAAGAAAAGAAAAAGCAGGAAAAAATAGATAAAAAGATGCAGAAACAGGAAGAAAAGCTCAAAAAAAAGGAGCCAAAGTCTTCTGAAAAATCGTCACAATCTTCTATTGAGTCACAGGAAAAATCAACCGATAAAGTGATTAATATAGAAGATAGAATTCATGAATAAACGCATATTATCATTTTTTTCAGTATTAATTTTTTGTTCAGTTTTGTTTGCCGAACCTCTGGCTAAGGATATAGCTGCCGAAGCGGCCAGAAAGGCAAATGTAGATGAGTCAATTTCGTATGTTCAGGGACAGATTTCCAAGCTCACAGTAGCTTCCGAAAAACGTGCTGCTTATGTATTTCTTGCTTCACTTCAGGAGCAGATGTCGCTTTATCCCGATGCCCAGAAAAATTATGCAGCCGCAGCCGGTATTTCTGCAGGAGATGCAGAAGGCATGCCAAAGAAAACCAACGAACAGCTTGTAATAGATGCAGTGCGTTGTGCACTTTGCTGTGGAGAATACACAATTGCTGACAGTTACTTAAACTCTGCAGTTCGCAATTCTAAAAATGCAGAAATTCTTTCTTATGTAAAATTATATACTCAGTGGAGTGCGCTTTGTCGTGCACAAACTGTTTCTGACTTAAATGAACCGCTGGAGCTCCTTAAGGCCTATCTTAAGGTAGAATCCATGAAGTCTGTTCATCCGGTAATTCTGCTTACTTTGTGGTATGTAACCGGCGAAAAATCCTGGGCAAATCAGATTACAAAAAGCTTTCCTTCGTCAACTGAGGCCGCAATTGTAAAGGGAGATGTTCAGCTCCTTCCAACTCCATTCTGGTTTTTTGTTCCAAAGAGCGGTGTGGCAGAGCAGGGCACAGGAACCTTTACCGAGGTTCTTACCACAACTGCAGAAACAACAGCCCCGGTTACCGTTAGCAAAAACAGCAAATGGCAGCTTGGACTTTTTAAGACAGAATCAAATGCAAAGCTTTTATGTGAAGAAGTTCAAAAGAAGGGTTTTGACGCTTACGTTACAAGCGAAGTTCGCGCCAGCGGCACCACCTATTACATAGTCTTAGTAAAAGATGACGGCACCGGCACAACTGCAGATAAGCTCCGCAGCTCTGGATACGACTGTTATCCGGTTGAATAATAGCCATATCCAGTATTATTGATTAAAACAATGTTGCAATAAGACTTGCGTATTTTTCTACAATCTTAAAGCGCATCATTTCCTGTTTTGCACTAAGTTCTTCTCCAACTTTAAAGCTGTTTGGAAGAAGTGCAATCTTTGCAATGCGTTCGCATGGGCGGAAGCCGTTAGCAGGACTATCCTTTGTGCTTACCTCTTTGTAAATCAAATCTTTAATCTGTTCTGTCTGCAAAAGGGTTTCGTAATCAGAGAAGTCAAGACCGTTGTCCTGTGCATACTGAATTACTGCTTCTTTTGAAGGAACGATGAGGGAGGCAAGAATCTTCTGATCCTGACCAAGAACAATTGCGCTTTCGATATACGGACTTGTGCAAAGCTCGCTTTCGATAACTGCAGGTTCAATATTTTCTCCGTCGGAAAGAACGATTGTATCCTTTGCACGACCGGTAATTTTGATTTCCTTATCCCAGGTCAAAAGACCGATATCACCTGTATTAAAGAAGCCGTCCTTATCAATTACTTTTTCTGTAAGGTCAGGGCGCTTGTAATAACCCTTCATAACCTGTGAACCCTTTGCAAGAATAATTCCTTTCTGTCCAGGTCCTACTTCAACAGGCTTGCCGTTTTCGTCTGTAACGATTACTCCGTGTTCTTCTTTTACAACCTTTACTTCAAAAGTAGGGAAGATTACACCTACACAACCAGGGCGTGGAATCTTATGATATCTAAAGCTGATAACCGGTGCAGTTTCTGTAAGACCATAGCCTTCAAGAAGGTTTAATCCAACTGAATGATAGAAGTTTTCTGTTGTGCGCTGGAGTGAACCGCCACCACTGATTGCAATCTTAAGGCGTCCGCCAAACTTTGCCTGAATCTTTTTGAATACAAGAATGTTTCCAAGCTTATTGATTGGCCACAAAAGAATCATTGGAATAATTCCAATAAGGAAGTCTAAGAAGCGGCTGCGTCTCTTAATCTGAGTAACATATCCGCGAACAAGGTTGCGGCAGTTGTTGTATTTGTCACCAACACCAACAAAGAACTTGAACAGCTTATATTTAATACCGCCGGTCTTTTTCATTGCTTTATGAACACCGGCTGCAAGTGCTTCCCAAAGACGAGGAACACCACACATCCAGTGAGGCTTAATTTCGGCCATGTCTGCAAGAAGAATAGAAGGAACCGGTTTAGAATAGGCAAGACCGTTTACAAAATAAATTGCTACATACTGAATAAGACGTTCAAAAACATGCCATACAGGAAGGATAGAAAGCCACCAGTCACCAGGTTTTGCAGGCAGGAATGGCTGAAGAACTGAAAGCTGGCTGATGTAGTTTTTATGTGTAAGCATTACACCTTTTGGAGTTCCTGTTGTACCGGAAGTAAAGATAATTGTTGCATTGTCATTTTCTTCAATTGAGAGCATACCGTTTTCAATTTCGCTCTGAACATTAAAGGAGTTTTCGCGGTAAATGTTTTTACCTTCTGCAAGAAGATCATCAAAATAAAGAATCTGGAATGGACAGTTTGCAGGTTCTGCTTCCGGTTTGTCAAAAAGAATTGCAGTCTTGAGCTTTGGAGTTTCTTCTGCTTTTTCCAGAACCTTTTCAAGCTGACGTACATTTTCAAAGAAAGCAAATTCACAGTCGGCAAAATCTATAATAAAGCGTATTTCGTTTCCCATTGAATCGCAGCCGCGTGGAACATCTGCTCCACCTAAAGACTGAATAGCAAGGTCTGTAATAAGCCATTCACGGCGGTTATCAGAAATAAGTGCAACATTGGAGCCTTTTTTTACACCAAGCTTGGAAAGAGCAGCAGCAAAGCAGATTACTTCGTTGTAAACTCTCGAATAGCTTGAATATTCAAATTTTCCGTCTTTGTTTTTGTAAGCCTGAAGCTTTACATCCGGATATTCTTCTGCGCGCTTTTTGAATAGCAGCGGAATGTTCTTTGGCAGGGTTTTGTCAAATACGTAATGGATCATAAGGTCTCCTATAATATAGTGGAATAATTTTATTATGACATATTAACAAAAAATGTCAAGATGTTTTTTACTGTTTTATATATCGGCGCTATTCCCAAAAAACACTAAATGTAGTATATTAAGCACAAATACAACACTATAAAAGAGGTCTCCTATGCCTTATACCGAGCCAACAAGTCTTGCGATTGTTGCCTGTCCTGGTGGCGAAGCTTTCGCCGATGAAGTCATAACGCACCTTAAGCATATGTACAAGCATCGCTTTACTTTGAAAAACGATGTTGTGTCAAAGCGTTATGAGCTGACTAAAGAAGAGCTTATACAGAGGATTAATCTGCAGAATGATTTGCAGACCAGCGATCTTTGTATAAGAGGTGCTACTAACAAATACAGACCGCCTGTTTTCAAGGTAAACACACGATTCTCGTATTTTGCCAACGGCGAAGTTAAGATTGAACTGCTTGACACCGTACGCGGAAAAGATGTTTACATTTTTCAGGATGTAGAGAACCATGAGGTGCTCTCACTCAACGGCGGTGCAAACAAAGTAGTGATGACTGTAAACGACCACGTTATGTCGCTGCTGGTTACAATTGATGCAGTGCGAATGGCTGGGGCAGGGAAGATTACTCTTGTAGTTCCGGCTTATCCTTATGCACGCCAGCACAAACGTAAGGGCCGTGAAGGTCTTACTGCGAGCCTGCTTGGTCACATCTACGAAATGCAGAGTGTTTCCAGAATCATTACACTGGACCTGCATTCTCGCGAAATTCCTAATGCATTCTCACGCCTTAATCTTGATAACCTGCATGCAAGTTATCAGGTAATCCGCGAGCTTAGCAAAATTGTAGACCTTACCGGAAAAACCGAAGACCTGGTTGTTGTTGCGCCGGATACTGGTGCCATTGACCGAAATAAATTCTATGCCTCAGGGCTCAAGCTTCCTCTGGCTTTGATATACAAGGAGCGCGATTATTCCATCGTAACTCAGGACGCGCACTCTACAAACATTAAGTCTGTTAAGCTTTTGGGTGACGTTAAGGGAAAGGTTGCCTTCCTTGCCGATGATATGCTTGGTACTGGTGGAACTCTTCTTAAGGCTATGCAGCTTCTTAAAGAGCAGGGAGCTACCAAGGTTATCTGTGCAATTTCTCTTCCATTCTTTACGGGCGATGCAATCAAGAATTTTGATGAAGCCTATGAGCAGGGATTGTTCTATCGCATTATCGGTACCAACGCTGTTTACCACGAAGACCTGCTTAACCGCGAATGGTATATAAGCACAGATGTAAGCGGACTTTTTGCAAACGTAATTACACGCATTCACTATAATCAGTCGCTCAGCGAGCTTTTGGATAACCGTTCTATCATCGAAAAGGTTGTAAAGCAGACAGCACCTTCAATTGCCGAAAAAGATGACAAGGACAGCGCTGCAAAGGCTGAAGAAGCTAAAAACGACGAAGCCGAAAAATCCGACAAGGCTGATGAGTAATATGTCCGACTGTGTTCTTGCTGTTGATGTAGGAAGCACTTCTCTCAAAGCAGGTTTGATTGAGCGTGACGGTACGGTAGCTGCTATGTGCTCCGTGCCGTATTCTGCTCCTGAAAATCGTTTTGTTGCCGAAGGCTGGATCTGGGCGCTCAAGGGTGCAGTGGATAAGCTGTTGCAACCGGCCGGGGTCCCTGAGCCTGTCGAAGGGTCGCAGATAAAGGCATTAGTTATTTCCGGCAACGGCCCGACCCTTGTCAGCGAAACCGGACTTACCTTGCGCTGGAATGAATATCCCGCAGCACGCCTTAATATTGACGAAACTTCTCCGGATGAAGCACACCGCTTTGCCAATTCAATTTTTTTACCGCGCATTCTTTTGTTCCGCGATTTGATTGGGGACGAGTATGAAGCAACTGCGCATCTTTTTTCGGGTCCTGAATATTTAATCTGGCAGCTTACAGGTAATGCTGTAACAATTCTTCCTGAACCTCGTTATGAAACTGCTTACTGGAACGCACAGGTTCTGGAAGGCTTTGGAATTATGACAGGAAAAATGCCGGGCTTTGTAGAGCTTGGTCACAACTGTGGAAATCTGCTTGATAATGCACAGGAGCTGCTTGGTTTGCCAGCTATTCCAGTTATTGGTGTTGGCCCTGACTTTATAGCAGCCCTTATTGGAACAGACACCACAGAACCTGGTCATATATGCGACCGTGCAGGAAGCTCCGAAGGAATAAATCTTTGTGTGGATAAGGAAATCCGCGCAGAAGGAGTACGAACCCTGCCTGGTGTAAAAGAAGGCTTGTGGAATCTTTCTGTTTTAATTCCGGACAGCGCAAGCTTACCAGAAGATGTGCGCCTTAAGAAAGTGACAGATGCAGTCGTGCTCCTTAAAAAGCTTGCCGCAGAAAACGGTGTTGCATTCCCAAATATAATTACAACAACAGGCGGCCAGGCAAAAGACCAGACGTACTTTGAGAAAAAACGCGCTGCACTCGCAGAGCTTGGACTGGAACTGGTGATAGGAACTTGCGTTGACGCTGAGTTAGAAGGAGACGCTAAAGTAGCGTGGAAGACCCTTCGACAGGCTCAGGGACCCCAGGCATGAAAACATACAATCTGCCCTACAATCCAAAAACTCTCATCTTCGACATAGATTCAACCTTGTACACAAACTCAGCCTATGCTTTTGAACAGGTGGACTGTCAGGTACGGCAGTTTGCACGCGACAGGGGAATTAGTGCTGACGAAGCGCGTCATATGGTAGCAGATTATCGTAAACAATTTTCAGCAGCCAACAACGGAAAAAAAATAAGTCTTGGAAATACTTTGCTTGCGTTTGGAATCCCAATTGCCCAGAGCGTAGAATGGCGCAAAACCTTAATGGAGCCGGCAGATTTCCTTACCCGTGACGAGCGGCTCATAGAAACTCTGTGCCAGCTTTCAAAATCCTTTAATCTTATATGTGTAACAAATAATCCTGTATTCACTGCCCGAAAAACCCTGGACGCAATTGGTATTTCAGAATTTTTCCCACAGATTGTAGGCCTGGACACCTGCTTAAAATCAAAACCTGCCCTTGAACCCTTCCAAAAAGCCTGCGAACTTACCCAAACCCGCCCGAATCAATGTATAGCTATAGGCGACCGCTACGACATGGACATAGCACTTCCGCTCGAAATGGGCATGGGCGGCATTCTGGTTACCGGGGTAGAAGAAGTTTATGAGATTGGTATACATATACCAAAAAGTGTGATATAATATATAGAAATGAGTTGCAGCAACAATACTGCTTTGGAACTTACAAACGACGGAAGACTTTCTGTTCTGTTTATTGGAACCGGCAGTGCTTTTTCAAAAAGGTATTTTCAAACAAATGTTCTGGTCGTAAAAGGAGAGGATCATCTGCTTATTGACTGTGGAACTTTGTGTCCTTATGCTCTGGAAAAAAATTACGGACTTGAACTTAAACATATAGACAATCTGCTTTTAACACATCCTCATGCAGATCATATTGGCGGAGTAGAGGAGCTTGCTCTTGTAGACCGTTATGTAAAAAAGCAGAAATGTAATCTGGTAATAACCGACGAATTCAAACAGCTTTTGTGGAATGAATCTCTAAAGGGTGGCCTTAAGGTAAACGAAGAAGGCTCTCTCACTCTTGATGATTATTTTGTTCAGATTAAACCGGAACAGATTCTTACAGAACCGTTTGAGATGTACGAAGCAAATGTCGGAAGCATAAACGTAAAACTGTTCAGAACTAAACATGTTACCTGCAGCGACCCGGAAGTTTTCCAGATTTCGTATGGCCTTATGATTGATGACAGGGTGCTTTATCCTTGTGATACACAGTTTAACCCTGAGCAGATAGATTATCTTGTTCATAATTTTCCTGTTAAGGTAATTTTCCACGATTGTGATATTTCGGGCTACAGTGAAGGTGTTCATGCTTCTTATGCACAGCTCAAAACTTTGCCTGATGAAATAAGGGCAATGACTTATCTTTGTCACTACAACGGAAGGGCAGAGGAAATCAATCCGCAGGACGACGGCTTTAAGAAATTTGCAAGGCCTGGTGTCTGGTACAGGTGCTAGAGCGCAGCGGAAAGCGCAAAATAATATTTCGGTTCCGTAGCTCATCTGGATAGAGCGGTTGCCTCCTAAGCAACAGGTAGTGCGTTCGAGTCGCATCGGAATCATACCAAAAAATCATAGGAGAAGTCTTATGAAAAAGCTTTTGATAGCTTCAACTAACAAAGAAGTTATTTCGACTGTAAAAAAGGCATCGGTTAAATTTGCTGAAAATTTTGATCCGATTTTTTGTCCAGACACTGATGAGGCCCTGAGCCTTATTGATTATGAACTTCCCGAAATTAAAGTTCTTGATTATACCTCCAAGGATATGGATTCAAACCGTATTCTTGCAGCAATTCATGCAGACCCGTGGCTTCATAATGGCGGAATTATTGCAGTAGTTCCAAATCCAGCCATGATGCAGGAAATCGAAGATAAAAAAGATCCTAACATCATTATTGTTTTGACACTCTATACCTTTAAGGAAAATTTTGAACGCCTTCTGCGCGTTTTGTGGAGCAACCAGAAATTCCTTTTTAACCGCGGTATTCAGGATCATATGGGTGGTCAGGAAAAGGGTGCTTTTATCTGCGACAATGATCCTCTTGATATCCGTCTTTACACAAGCTTTCTTGTAAACTATCTTTACTGTTCTAACCGAATTGATGACGAAGGCCGCTATGCTCTGCAGACTGCTTTGATGGAGCTTTTGACAAATGCCCTGGAGCATGGTAACTGTAATATTTCCTGGGACGAAAAAACAAAGTGGATGCGCGAAGGCGGAAACATGCTTGAGCTCATTGATAAAAAACGCAATCTGCCGGAAAACAAAGATAAGAAAATAAGGATTTCATATTTTATTGGAAAGGACAAATCGCACTTTGCAATTGAAGATGAAGGTCCTGGTTTTAACTGGCGCGAAAGAATGGTTTCCGGTGATGTTCCGGACTTTGAATTGGAGCATGGACGCGGAATTAGCCTGTCACGCGGACTGGTAACTGCTTTGCATTACAACGATAAGGGTAACGCAGTTTCCTTTGAAATAAACAATGTTCACGATATGGCAAACTCTGTTCCTGGAATTATGGTTCCGTTTGCTACTGTTTCCTACAAACGCCACGAAATTGTATTTAAGCAGGATGAACCGTCGAATGACTTGTTCTTTATTGTAAGCGGCCGCTACGGTGTTTATGCAGACGGCAAGCTTGTCTCAGTTTTGACTCCTGATGATATGTTTATTGGTGAGATGGCCTTCCTTTTGAACGACCGCCGCTCTGCTACAATCATGTCTGCAGGAGACGGAAAGCTTATCCGTATTCCAAAGGTTTCCTTCTTAAACCTTATCCGTAAAAACCCGCACTACGGTATATTCCTGTCAAAGCTGCTCGCCCAGCGCGTAGTAAGACAGAATAACAGAACTGTAGAGCTTGCAGATGAAATTAAAGAATTGAAGAATAGATTAGAGGGTAAAGTATGACAGATATAGAAATTGCACAGAAAAACGTAATGGTACCGGTAACAGAGGTTGCCGCAAAAATTAATATTCCTGCCGACAAGCTTGAGCTTTATGGGCCTTACAAGGCAAAGCTTACTTTTGACGAGCTGCGTGCGCTCCAGGAAAAAGCTGCTAAGGCTCCTGGAAAACTCATTCTTGTTACTGCTGTTACTCCAACTCCAGCCGGTGAAGGAAAGTCTACTGTAAGTATTGGTCTTGCTGACGGACTCAACCGTATTGGTAAAAAGACAGTTGTTGCTTTGCGCGAGCCAAGTCTTGGACCTTGCTTTGGTGTAAAGGGTGGAGCCTGCGGTGGCGGTTATGCACAGATTGTCCCTATGGAAGATATAAACCTTCATTTTACAGGTGACATTCACGCAATTAGTATTGCCAACAATCTGATTGCTGCCCTTATTGATAACCACCTGCAGCAGGGAAATGAACTTAATATTGACCCTCGTACAATTTCATGGAAGCGCTGCGTTGATTTGAACGACCGTGCTTTGCGTAATATTACAATTGGTCTTGGTGGACGTCTGCAGGGAGTTCCTCGCGAGGATCATTTTACAATTGCAGTTGCCAGCGAGATTATGGCAATTGTTTGTCTGTCACGCACAATAAGCGAACTTAAGAAACGCATTGACCGCATTGTAATTGGCCAGAACTACGCTAAAGAAAACGTTACCTTTGGACAGCTCAAGTGCACTGGTGCTGTTGCAGCTCTTCTTAAAGATGTAATCAAACCAAATCTTGTTCAGACTCTGGAAAAAAATCCTGCCTTTGTTCACGGCGGACCTTTTGCAAATATTGCCCACGGCTGTAACAGTGTAAATGCAACGCTGTGTGCACTTGCAAGCGGAGACTATGTTGTAACAGAAGCCGGTTTTGCTGCAGACTTGGGTGCAGAAAAGTTCCTTGATATTAAGTGCCGTGCTGCAGGACTTAAACCTAGTGCTGTTGTAATTGTTGCTACAATCCGTGCCCTTAAAATGCATGGTGGAGTTGCTAAGGCAGATTTGTCTAAGCCGGACTGCGCTGCGCTTGAAAAAGGTTTTGAAAACTTAAAGACTCATATAGAAAATATTGCAAAGTTTGGCTTACCTGCTGTTGTTGCAGTAAACAAATTCATTACAGATACAGATGAAGAAATTGCATTGCTGGAGCGTTTGTGTGCCGGCGTTGGTTCAAAGGCCGTGCTCAGTGAAGGATGGGGTAAAGGCGGCGAAGGTGCAGAAGCTCTTGCCCGAGCAGTAAGCGAAATTGCAGACAGCGGAAAAGCTGCATATCACCCGTTATATGAACTGGACCTTCCGCTTGCAGACAAAATCCGTAAGATTGCAACAGAAATTTACCGTGCTGCAAATGTTGAATTTGATCCGGCTGCCCTTAAAAAGCTTAAAGGCTTTGAAGAAGCAGGCTACGGAAAGCTTCCTGTTTGTATTGCAAAGACTCAAAATTCAATCAGTCACGATCCAAAGTTGATTGGTGCTCCGCGCGACTTTACATTCCCGGTACGCGATGTTCAGTTATATGCAGGCGCAGGCTTTGTAGTAGCCCTTGCCGGCGACATCATGACAATGCCAGGACTTCCAAAAGCCCCGGCAGCACTGGATATTGATGTAGACGACAACGGTGTAATTTCAGGGTTGTTCTGATTATTCCGGCTTTTTTGTATAAACCTTTATATAATCAATATACTGGGTATTTGATTTATCTGCTTTCTCAACATTGTCATTGTCTTCAAAATCACTGCTGATTTGTAATTCAACCTCAAAGGCCGGATTATTATCGCAATCCTTTAAGAATGAATTTTTAGCAAAGCTGGCAAATTGTTTTCCATCAAGATAAATTGTTATTACATCTTCACCCCAAACATATTTGAGTACATGCCAGTCATTGAACCAGTCATCACCCAAGGTGTCTTCGAACAAATTATTCTGGCTGCATAAGAAATCTGCCTTTTCAAAATCAAACTCTGGGGAGAACCACCACCTTCCTGATTCCGCATCGTTCCAGTTTACAGATGACTCAAAAAATCGGCTTGGAGTTGCAAAAAACATTGCTTCAATGTAGCGGAGTCTTATACTATTTTTATAACCTTTGGAAGTCATTTCGTTTGGCAAATCAAGAATAATTTTTAACCAGTCTTCTCCCTTGTTGAGCTTGAATTTAAACTCCCATAAGCTGTTTGCGATTGGAAGCCGTTCGTGAATTACAACTTGAGATGCTTTTATAAGTTTTTTTGATGTATCTATTGATGTTGATAAACAAAGGTTTCCGTCCTTTATCTGGACATTTTCCTTAGCCCATTTATGAGTGTAAGAGTCTGGAGTATTGCCGTCATTATAATCGGACACATCCCATCTTCTGTTTTCAAAATTTGTTTTATCTGCGTCATCAAAATCTTTTGACCAGAATAAGTCATACGAATCAAGGAGATCCGATGGTTCAGCAATATCCTGTGTTTCAACAGGTTCCGGTGATGTAACAGGGACCTGCGGTTCAACCTTGCCGTTAGAAGCACAGCCAATAAATAAAAGACATAAAATTGTTGTAAAACCTGCTGTAAATAATTTGATTTTTTTCATAATATTCCTCCTGATAAAAAGTATACATGTAAGTCTAGTGCAATGACAATACTTCTTCTTCCGTCAATAACCTGTACTCGCCAAGTCCCAGCTCAGGGTCAAGTTCAAGTTCCCCAATGCTAACCCGTTTAAGGAAGGCAATCTTATTTCCAACTGCTGCAAACATTCTTTTTACCTGGTGGTATTTGCCTTCGTAAATTGTCAAAAGTGCTTTGTCGGGTGCCTGCCAGTTAATAAAAGCGGGTTGGGCGGTAAAGCCTGCTTCGTTGTGTTCGGGTTCAATTTCAATACCAAGTTCAAACTGGCGGGTGATTTCCTGCTGGTGGTCTTGTGTTTCCTCGTGTTCAAGCTCGCAGTAATAGGTTTTGCTGATGTGTGTTTTTGGAGAGATGAGCCTGTGTGTAAGTTCACCGTCGGTTGTAAAAAGCAGAAGTCCTTCGGTGTCTATGTCAAGCCTGCCGATTATATGAAGCTTTTCTATAAAATATGGAGTGCGGTAGCTATCGTCCAGAAGGTCGAATACAGTCTGCTTCTGGCCTTCTTTTGTAGAGCACACAGCATCCTGAGGTTTATTCATCATAAGATAAATGTTTTTGTGAAAATCTATCTGTTCGCCGTCGATGGTGAGGGTATCTTTGTCTACATCAAACTGAGTCCCAGGGTCTGTAACCCGCACCCCATTCAAAAGCACTTCACACTTATGCAGGACCTTTCGTATTTCCTTGCGGGAACCGTATCCCTCATGTGCCAAAAGCTTATCTATTCGCTCCATATAAAATTATTATACCGTAATATAATTTTTTATGGTAGAATATTAGAAGGAGTAAATTATGTACCTTGGTGGAATTGATGTTTATTATCTTCTTTTAGTGTTACCGGCTGCATTGCTCAGCCTGCTTGCATCGGCTATGGTAAAATCCCGTTATGCAAAATATGACAAGGTGATGTGCGCAAAAGGCATTTCTGGTGCACAGGCTGCGCAGATTCTGCTGCGTGCAAACGGCATAACAGACGTACGCATTGCACACATTGGCGGAAAGCTTACCGATAATTATAATCCTACAAACAAGGTGCTTAGTCTGAGTGACTCCACCTTTGCCAGCCGTTCCATTGCTGCAGTAGGAGTTGCGGCTCACGAAACAGGACATGCAATTCAGCACAATGTAGGCTATGGTCCGCTCATTTTCCGACGCATGCTTGTTCCAGTTGCAAACTTTGGTTCACGCTTTGGTCCGACACTTGCAATATTGGGAATTGTTCTTGGGGCCGTTGCAAGCCTTGAACAGTACATTCCGATTTTTCAGCTTATAACAGATATTGGTCTTTTGCTTTTTGGTGCTTCCATGATTTTTTATATCATAACACTGCCGGTAGAGTTTAATGCTTCACGCCGTGCCATCCATATCTTAAAGGAAACAGGCACGCTTACTACAAAAGACGAAATCAAGGGTGTAAAAAAAGTCCTTACCGCCGCAGCACTGACTTATGTTGCATCAGCACTAACGGCAATAGGATCGTTCTTGAGATTGCTGCTGATAGCTAACAGCAGACGAAAGCGTTAGTGTCACCCTGAACTTGTTTCAGGGTCCGCAGATGCCGAAACAAGTTCGGCATGACTGTGTAACATCTATTTCTTTCTTTCCTGGATAGGTACGTAGTCGCGTTCTTTTGAAACGTTCTTGTATGCAGGGCGGTAGATGCGGCCTCCACTTACAATCTCTTCTATGCGGTGAGCAGACCAT
>JAEEGJ010014425.1_pt1 | contig 18763 bp, 10 predicted proteins | sample 8958761 | NCBI WGS metagenome assembly JAEEGJ01 (sample SAMN16246546, study PRJNA631951) | gut metagenome | biome: gut microbiome; feature: rumen; material: RS-attached | host: Bos | place: Iran: Karaj | collected 2018-10
CAGGACAAGAACCTGCGTGAGTGGGTGAAGCCCGGTGTAAGCGATGGCTATTTTAGCGACTGGATTGTGACGCTGACTGAGGCTCAGCGGTTGTCGGGTGATCGTCCTGCATTTACACAGAAGAAAACGGTATTGCTGGAGCAAGGCCGTGTGTTCTGTGAGGACTTGGGTTCATCGGAACGTTCGGATATTGACTATAACGACATCGTATTCGACGCCAGAATCTATGCTGAGATAACAGAAAAGAAGGAATGGGACGAATCTATAGATGGTTATGGTGACTGGGAACAGGTTTCCAGTGAGATCAAACCTGCTGAGATTGTGATGTTGGCTGCTGGCGGTCAGTTGAATGCACAGGTGGCAGGCCGTAATGTTCACGAGATGTTTGGGACAGGCCTTGGGAGCGTGATGCTTAACACTTATCGTGAAGGTGTCACCCAGATTGGCGGTTCTGCCCATGAAGAGGATTTGCCTGTATATCGCTTCTATACAGATGCAAGCTATTCGAAAATTATCGATATTCCAGTTGCTGTTAGAGTTAATAGGGAGGTTGTTGAGTTAACAGCCGTCAAAGGTGCTGTGCCGCAGAAGATTTGTGGACCGATTGGTGCCCGTTGGCCTGCAGAACGTGTCGGCATAGACCTGGCCTATCCAGGATTTGCTGATTGGGTAAAGGGGAGCAAGTCGCCTTGGAGTGACATCAATCGTGATTATCTGTATCAGTCAGATCATGACTACGTGATTTATTCTTGGATTGGTGCCTTTGGTGGTGGTTCGAATGGTGGTACGATAACTGCTGTTGGTACAGATTCGAAGGTTGAAGCCGCCCAAATCACATTAGCAGGAAAGAACACTCAATATACGGCTACCTACGAAAAGAACGGTGAGCAGAGGTCGTATGGTTATGTTGACATTGAGTTTGATCGTCCATTGGCCGCAGGTGATAAGATTGCTCTGAGTGCCAATCGAAATATCGATGATGAGGCAAAGGTTTCTGCGCCATATATTGCCTTCTATCAGAGAGAAACCCTAAAAGGACAGATTGATGATACCGAGGGTGGTAAGCGTTTCAACTTGAAGAGTGAAAATCCTAACGAGTACGTTTACGATGTTCCTGCTGAGGCAGCAGGTAGTACTAAGATACGTCTGACACGCGCTACAGGTAATGCCTCTACAAGTCTGCTCATTAAGAGTCTTGTCATTACTCGTGAAAGCCTCCTGAGTTCGGTAAGTGAGGACAATCAGGTGGTTGTTGAAGAGCCTGTAGAAACCACTAATGAAACATCGGATGAAGGACAGACTGATGATGTTGTCGAAGAAAATAATGACAATGGAGATTGGTTACAGATCTGGCCTTTATCTGGAACGGGAAATGAGTCGAGTGTTGTTACTCTATCTGCTGACCTTCTTTCTTCAAAAGGACTAAAGAAAGGTAGCGTTTTGAGATTTTATTGCAGCAGAAAACAATATTGGGGCTATATTAATCCTCAAACGGCAAATAATAATTCAGACGTTAATGGTAGAACAATTGATTATATTTGGGACGATCCAGATATGAGCCATGAAAGTGCAGGTTATGTTGATATCACTATAAATACTGATGATGCTGCCACTACTTATACTACCAATGGTATGAATGCTCATTTGGGTAATATAACATGTACAAAGGTAGACATTAAGCAATGACGTAATTTAGTACACATTAGTACACATAACATAAGATTTTATTTTCGGAGGGTGTCTGCGTGAGCAGGCACCTTTTGTCTGTATGGGGTAAAAAAACTACGAACATAGGTTTTTTGTAAACGATTATACGACTTTTTAATAAAATTAACATATCATATTTCGTAGTATATATAATAATGTGTATCTTTGCACCCATACTAGTGTTATAGGTTAAGATTAATCCATATTACAAGTGATGGTGATGAAAAAGTATTTAATGACCAGTGTTGCAGTCTTAGCGATTGTTGCTGCATTTACGAGCTGCCATAAAGACTTTGAGATGATGTCTCCTAAAGATTTCACTCAGGCTAACTATCAGGCGGTTTTCACGAATTATGTAGGTGGCACTATTGCTGCTAATCAGGATTGGGGCTTTGGTGATGACACGACCAAGGGTGTTACACGCACCATTACTGTTAATGGTGATGCCTATGACAAGTTCCCCTCGGCAAGTGATGTGGCCGCTTATTTCCCAACAGCTATCCCTGCAGGTGCTGATGAAGTGAGCCAACTGGAGACACTATACAAGGGAAAAACTGTACAGACACAATATGGTGAAACAACGATGTGGGATCTCTATGCTATCTATGCCTATAAGATTGTAGAAGGTTATAACTTGAAAATTACTCAGGCCGGTGTTACAGAGTTGGGCGGTAATTATCAGAATTCTGGTTGGGACCAAACAGCTGGTAAGGAAGTGGCTCGTCCCTATAATGTCTATGTTGACGTTGACGGCGATGTAACCATTCGCCGTGTAGGTGCTACCCATTTTAATCTCTATATTCTGAGAGGTAATGTGACCTTGAAGAGTAACTATGGCGAGCAAGCAGGATTGATTTCTGTGGCATCGGGTGCTACGCTGAACGACGAGCGCAATAGCATTGCTGCCAATCAGGGGGTGAAGATGTTCAATCGTGGTACAATCAACGCTACTAACACTGAGAAGTATGACATTGGTAACTTTTGCACCGTTTATAACGAAGGTAAGTTCAATGTCTCAGGTCCATTGACCTATTCTCCCGGTGATGCCAATGACTCGTATTTCATGAATTTAGGTGATGATGCTGAATTGACAGCTCCTGCCATGACGCTGAATAGCACGGGTAATTTCTTCAACGATGGTAAGGTCACTATTACTGGCGAAACTTTAGTTACGCAAGCACGGCTTTACTGGGTTAACGCTGGTTATTATAAAACTGGCACCATGACGTTCAGTGCCAAGAACACCACATTCTACAACTACTGTCAGCTGATAGTAACTGGTAATGCACACATGTACGACGGTGAATTTAATCTCATGGCCAATAGCTATACCGAAGCTGGTACTGGAGAATTTGACAACTTTATCGTTAATATGGGCAGCAACACTGGTATGAACATCAAGGGCAGTGCCAGAATGATAGCTCAGGGTGACGGCACATATCAGGGCTTCCGTACCAGTGGCACCAACGATTATCTGCTGATTGGTGGTAAGGTGACGGTGGATGCACATTATCACACATTCTCTATTTCCAGTGGTATTACTTATAGCATCAATGCTATTGAGATATTAAAAGGAGAAGATGTTGTTACAGACGAATATCTCCAAAGCATTGGCGATGGTGCCTATCCTGTGCTCGATCTGAACGGGACAGCCTGTCCTTACGGCAATCTGACCGTTGTTCCTCATGCCAATAGTTGTGGTGCTACATGGTCTGTTGGTAGTGGCGCCCAAACTCAGGAAGTATTCAATATCCGTATTATCGGTGAAGACCTCAGTGCCAGCAGCGGTTCAGACTTCGACTTCAACGATATTGTTATCGACCTGAAATATGACGATGCAAATGCTGTCGTCATGTTACGTGCAGCCGGTGGTACACTCAAGTTGCGCTTTGGTAATGGCGATGATAAAGTCTGGGAGGTTCATGAGTTGTTTGGTGTTGAACAGAAGGTCATGGTGAATACTCATGCTGAGGTAATTCCTGGTGCTGCCCATGCAACAAAGGCTCCTGTCCGTCAGGAACTGGGCTATGGCATCAATAGCGCTGCTGAGGCTAGGACTAAGCTGAAAATTGAAGTGTTTAAGAATAATGAATGGTGTGAGTTGACTGCTGAAACAGCACAGCCTGCTGCTAAGATAGCTGTTGATACAGATTATCAGTGGCTGGACGAGCGCATGAGTATCAAGGAAGTTTATCCTAACTTCGTCAGTTGGGTACAGAATCCTGACCGCAATAACAAGTGGTGGAAGACCAGCAATGAATAAATCATTAATACATCATTATATTTGTGAAGGAAGGGGCGGTTGCGTGATGTAACTGCTCTTTTTTTATTCATTTCTTTTGGGTTACCATTTTTTTTACTACCTTTGCACACAATTATGGTACTGAATTATATTTGGATAGGATTCTTCCTGATAGCTTTTGTTATCGCAGTCTTCAAACTCTTGGTGTTTGGCGACTACGACGTGTTTCCTGCAATGATGGATTCAACGTTTTCATCGTCGAAAACAGCCTTTGAGATCTCACTCGGTCTGACGGGCGTTTTGTCGCTTTGGTTAGGTGTGATGAAGGTCGGCGAAAAGGGTGGTGTGGTCAATGTGTTGGCCCGTCTGCTGTCGCCTGTGTTCTGCAAGCTGTTTCCTGACATTCCCAAAGGGCATCCTGTCACTGGTAGCATCTTCATGAATATTGCTGCCAACATGTTGGGACTGGACAATGCTGCCACACCATTAGGTCTGAAGGCGATGGAGCAGATGCAGGAGCTGAACCAGAAGAAGGACACGGCTTCGAATCCGATGATTATGTTCCTGGTGCTGAACACCAGCGGTCTGACGCTGATACCCGTGTCTATCATGGTGTATCGTGCCCAGATGGGAGCTGCACAGCCCACGGATATCTTTATCCCAATCCTGTTGGCTACCTTTTTTTCGACGATAGCAGGTATTCTGGTCACTTCATTTTATCAGCGCATCAATCTACTGAACCGCGTGATGTTGTTGACGGTAGGTGGTGCCTGTGCTTTGGTGGCAGGCATTATCTGGACCTTTGCGCAGATGCCTCCCGAAATGATGAACAAGGTCAGTACCACGGTGGCCAACATCCTGTTGATGAGTATTATCGTTGGCTTTATTGTGGCAGGAATCCGCAAGAAGGTAAATGTCTATGAGGCGTTTATCGAGGGCGCCAAGGATGGCTTCCAGACGGCTGTTCGCATCATTCCCTATCTCGTCGCCATCTTGGTGGCTATCGGTGTGTTCCGTGCCTCTGGTGCCATGGACATGGTGATTGGCGGCTTGCGTTGGTGTGTGGAATTGACAGGTGCCAATGCCCAATGGGTGGACGCCATGCCTACGGCTTTGATGAAACCGCTGAGTGGTAGCGGTGCCCGTGGTATGATGGTGGATGCCATGACGACATACGGTGCAGACTCGTTTATTGGTCGCCTGTCGTGTGTATTCCAAGGCTCTACAGATACCACCTTCTATATCTTGGCTGTTTACTTTGGCTCTGTAGGTATTAAGAATACCCGTCATGCTGTGAACTGTGGCCTCTTGGCCGACTTGGCAGGTATCATATCGGCGATATTTATCTGTTATTTATTCTTTGGATAAACGATGGCAAACTTAAAAGGCTTGATGAAGGATACAGCCATCTACGGGCTGTCAAGTATCGTAGGCAGATTCCTTAACTATCTGCTGGTACCACTCTATACGCACTATATGCCTAAAGCGTCGGGCGACTATGGTGTGAGTACCAATGTCTATGCCTATGTGGCGCTGATACTGGTGTTGCTGACGTTTGGCATGGAAACCACCTTGTTCCGTTTTGCCAATGACGACAAACAGACACTCGAGATAGGGCGTAAGCATAGCGATACCGTGTTTTCAACGGTGATGGCTGTGGTGGGCACGTTGACTGCTGTATTCCTGCTGTTGGTCTTTGGTTTGATTGGTCCTATCAGTGATGCCTTAGGTTATGCAGATCATCCTGAATACCTGCAGATGATGGCTGTCGTAGTGGCAATGGATGCTTTGCAAGCCATCCCCTTCAGCTATCTGCGTTACCAGAAGCGTGCCATCCGTTTTGCTTCGCTCAAACTGTTGTTTATCGCCCTGAATATCGCCCTCAATGTCTTCTACTTTGTTGTGTTGGGCAAGACATCTGTTTACTATGTGTTCTTTATCAACCTGCTTTGCACGGGTTTCATCTCTTTGTTGTTCATCCCGGATTTAATAAAGATTCATTGGCATTACGACGGACGGTTGCTCAAGCGTATGCTCAGCTATTCGTGGCCCATCTTGATATTGGGTATCGCAGGCATCCTGAATCAGGTGGCTGATAAGATTATCTTCCCATTGGTTTATCCTGATCAGGCTCAGGCCAATGTGGAGTTAGGCATCTATGGCTCATGTGTGAAGATAGCTATGATTATGGCTATGATTACGCAGGCTTTCCGTTACGCCTATGAGCCCATTGTCTTTGCCAAGAGCAAGGATACCGACAAGTCGGAGTATTATGCTTCGGCCATGAAGTATTTCCTTATTTTTACTCTGTTGGCTTTCCTTTGTGTGGTGGGTTGGATGCCACTCCTGCAGTATATCATTGGTGAGGAGTATCGTGAAGGACTGGCTGTCGTACCTATTGTGATGGCTGCCGAAATCATGATGGGAGTCTATTTCAACCTGTCGTTCTGGTATAAACTCATCGATAAGACTATCTATGGCGCATGGTTCTCGCTGGTTGGCTGTGCCGTGCTGTTTGCCGTCAACATCCTCTTTATCCCTAAATATGGCTATTGGGCCTGTGCGTGGGGTGGGGTAGCAGGCTATGGTACGGCCATGGTACTTAGCTATGTTGTTGGTCAGAAGAAGAATCCCATCCCGTATCCTATGCGTTCAATGGCTATTTATGTGTTGGTGACCGTTATCCTGACAGTAATGATGAACTGGAGTTCAGAGCGTTTCGGTTTGGGCATGATTGGTCAGTTGATTTGCAACACCATCTGCATACTGTGCTTTGTGAGCTACATCTTGCATAATGACTTGCCATTGAGCAGTCTCCCTGTTATCGGAAAGAAATTTAAGCGATAATTAATTATGAAACAACTGTTATCAATCTTGTTGTCATTGGCTTTGTCCACGTCTTATGCCTCTGACCTCGTCATCAACGAAGTGATGGCATCGAATGCTGGTGTAGTGATGAGTCCTGCTACCAATTTTGACAGTTGGATAGAATTATATAATCCCAATACAACGGTCGTCAGCCTCGCAGGCATGTATCTCAGCAACGACGAGAATAACCTCATGCTTTGGAAGATGCCCAACGACATTGGTAGTGTTCCTGCCAAAGGCTATCTGGTCGTTTGGCTGGGTTCTAACGAGATTAAGAGTAATCAGGCACCTTTTAAGCTTGATTGTGACGGTGGTACCATCTACCTCAGTGATAAGAGCGGACAACTCATTACCAGTGAGGTATATCCTGAAGCAATGAGTCGTACAGCATACGCCCGCAAGGGTGATGGTGTCAATGACTGGGGGTGGACGGCCACCCCGACTCCAGGGGCAACGAACAAGACGGCAGTCTTTGCCAGCGCGCGACTTGATGCACCAGTTGTCAGCACGGGCAGCCAGCTGCTTAACGGTACGCTTACGTTCCATGTGGACATTCCTGAAGGTGCCACGTTGATGTATTCTACTGATGGCACGATGCCTACCTCGATTAATGGTGGTTGTAAGGAAAGCAAAGATGGTCAGTTTACCGTTTCGGGCACCGCGAACTACGTGTTCCGATTGTTCAAGGATGGCTTCTTGCCCAGCGTACCCATTACTCGTAGCTTTATCAAGACAAATAATAAGTATACCATACCCGTCATCTCTATCGTTGGCGACGAACGTTATTTTACTGACTCGATGTGGGGTATTGACGTCATAGGGCAGAACGGTATTGCCGGTAACGGTAGCGATGACCCCGTGAACTGGAATCAGCCTTGGGACCGTCCGGTTAATTTCAGTTATATCAGTCCTACGGAGGGCATGCTCTTCAATCAAGATGTCAATATCAGCGTCTCTGGTGGATGGACACGAAAGATTGATCCCCGTTCCATGAAGTTGAAGTCCAACAAGGTGTTTGATGGTCAGAACCGTTTTGACTACGTATTTTTCCCGCAAAAACCCTTTATTCGCAGTAAAACCCTGGTGGTACGCAATGGTGGTAATGATGTCTACTCTGGTTCCCGTTTTATGGACCCTGCATTGGCCACAATCATCCAGCGTTCAGGTATTGACCTCGATGTGCAGAGTTTCTTACAGGTTGCGGAATATATCAATGGCCGTTTCAAGGGTGTGCTGAACTTGCGCGAACCCAATAACGACAAGTTCGCCTATGCCAACTTCGGCTATGACGATGAGGAAATCGATATGTTTGAAAACGACGAGTTTGTGAATGGTACTAATGAGGCCTATCTGCGACTCGTTCAGTTGAGTGAACGAATTAACGATGCAGGTGTCTATGATCAGGTAAAAGCGCTGCTCGATATCGATGAGTTTACCAACTATATGGCTACAGAGTTGTATATCGGCAACGATGACTGGCCAAATAACAATGTCAAGGCCTATCGTAGCCAGATGGACGGTCGTTTCCGTTTTGTATGTTTTGATTTGGACTATGCTTTTAATGCCTGGGACCACCGTCTGTCCTCACTCAATGATTATAATGATGTGAAGATGGTACAGCTGTTCAAGAATCTGCTCAAGCACGATGCATATCGCAAGAAGTTCATAGATACTTTCTGTATTGTGGCTGGCAGCGTATTCGAGAAAACGCGTGCTACTGCTATCATCAATGAGCTGGCTGACGCTATGCGCCCCATGTCTCAGTATGATGGACTGTTGCCCGATAATTCTGCCAATAAGATGAAGGAAAAACTGGTGACCCGTTTGGACGACATGACCAGCCAGTTGCAGAAGTACGAGCCCATGCAACTGAATGGTATCAAGAAACAGAGCGTATCATTTAGTGCTGATGTTGAAGGTGCCAGCATCTCTTTGAACGGTATAGAGGTGCCATACGCCTCGTTCAATGGCAAACTCTTTTCACCTGTCCAGATAGAGGCTAAAGCTCCTGCAGGCTATACCTTTGCTGGCTGGCGGAAGTTTTCTGGCTCTTTCGTTCAGCTCTTCCCCATGAACGACACATGGAAATACTATGATGGTGGCGAGGCTCCAGCCAATTGGCAGTCGGACGCTTTCAACGATGCTTCCTGGAAGTCAGGAGCTGCTCCTTTAGGCTATAAGATGACTGGCGTAAAGACCACCGTCAGCTATGGCTCTGACTCCCAGCATAAGAATCCCACGACTTATTTCCGTAAGACCTTTACACTGAATACAGCCCCCGATAACAATGATAGCTTCCAACTCAGCTATCAGTTGGACGATGGTTGTGTCGTATGGGTCAATGGAAAGGAGGCAGGTCGGGTCAATATGCCTCAAGGTACTGTCACTTACGAGACGTTCTCCTCGACCTATGCTGCCGATGACCCCTTTACTGGCACGCTCGACCTGAGCCCGTTGCTGTTTAAAAAAGGCAGTAACGTCATTGCAGTCGAAGTGCATAATACCAGTTATACCTCTGGTGACTTGTTCTGGGCTGGCGAACTGCAGACCACAGTAGGCGCAAAAGCCAATGATGAGACTCTGTCGGATGCTGTTATCAATGTGACGGACGATGCCGTCCGTCTGACGGCGATGTTTACCCCATTGTCAGATGATGAACGTGCTGCCAAGGGACTTCATCCTGTATGTGTCAACGAGGTAAGTGCTGACAATGGCATCTATGTCGACGAACACTTCAAGCGTAACGACTGGGTGGAACTGTATAATACCACTAATCAGCCTATTGATGTAGAGGGTATGTATCTCAGTGATAATGCCAAAAAGCCTAAGAAGTACCAGATTACTAAGGGCGGCTCTCAGGCATCCACCATCATCCCTGCCCATGGCTACCTCATTATTTGGTGTGATAAGCTCGACCCGCTGTCACAGTTGCATGCCTCCTTTAAGTTGGATGCCGACGGTGGCGACGTCCTGCTGACTGCTGCCGATGAGTCGTGGACAGACCAGCTGACATATACGGCCCATCATAGTGACCAGACTGTAGGGCGCTATCCTGATGGCTATCCTCAGGTATTCGTCATGAACGTGCCTACCATTGCGAAGGCTAACATCACTTCGTCGTATCTCTCCGATATCACTAACCAGCAGACGACTGGTATCGTCAATGTGACCACCAACACCCGTCATGAGTCGCAGCAGATATATAATTTGAACGGTCAGGTGATAAAGGGTGCCCTGGCTCCCGGAATCTACATCACGAACGGACGTAAGATGATAATAAAGCGATAAATAAATCATTAAGAAAAATAAGTAATCTATGAAGAAAAGAATCTTGTTGGCCCTTTTGGCGCCATTTATAATTGCTACTGCCCATGCCGACGAGGGTATGTGGACACTTTACAACTTGCCCGATGCAATCTATGAGCAGATGAAGCAGTATGGCTTCCAGTTGTCTAAGGAGCAGTTGTATCAGACCAACGATGCTGTCAAGAATGCCGTTGTCAACTTTGGTGGCTTTTGCTCAGGTGTCGTGGTATCGCCCAATGGACTTGTATTCACCAACCACCACTGCGGCTTCGATGCTATCCGCCAGCACTCTACCGTTGAGCACGACTATATGTTGAATGGCTTTTATGCCAAGAGCTATGCCGAAGAACTGCCAAACGAAGACCTCTTCGTCAGTTTTATGGTTGAGCAGAAGGACGTGACGGACGAATTGAACCGTCTGGGCATGGACAAGCTGAAACTCAAGGATGTGGAAGTATTCGTCGATTCCATCGAGAACGTATGGCAGAAGGACATACGTCAGAAGGATTCCACATTGCGTGTTGAAGTCAAGCCCTTTTACGAAGGTAACAAATACTATATGACCACCTATCGCGATTTCAAGGACGTACGTCTGGTATTCACCGTCCCTAAATCGATGGGTAAGTATGGTGGTGAGACCGACAACTGGATGTGGCCGCGTCAGACGTGCGACTACTCTGTGTTCCGCATCTATGCCGACCCAAAGACCAATGGTCCTGCCGAGTATTCTAAGGACAACGTGCCCTACCATCCCCAATCTTGGGCTCCTGTCTCGTTGCAAGGTTACAAGCCCGGCGACTTCTGTATGATTATGGGCTACCCCGGCTCTACCAGTCGTTATCTCAGCAGTTATGGTATTCAGGAACGCCGTGATGCCATCAACGCCCCTCGTGTACAGGTGCGTGAAGTGAAGCAGGAAGTGATGTTGCGCCACATGCGGGCTTCCGAGGCTGTGCGTATCATGTACGAGTCGAAGTATGCCAGCTCCAGCAACTATTGGAAGAACTCTATTGGTATGAACAAGTGTATTGACAGCATCGGACTCATCAGGCAAAAACAGCTGTTCGAGGCTAAGATTCGCCTGTGGCAGGATTCGACAGGTTATCTGAAGGGTAAGCTCGATTTCGACAAATTGTCAAATCTTTATCAGCAGCGTATGAAGCTGACGCGTCTGCGCACCCTGTTCAGGGAGTCATTCTTCTCCTTTGACGACGAAATAACCTCACGTGCTTGGCGCAGCAACTGGGGAATGAAAGTCGAAGGTCCCAAGGATAAGCCTCAGAAGCAGTACTTCACGTTCGACGACAATAGCAAGGAATGGGATGAGGCTACTGATTGCGAACTTCTCGCAACACTGATTCGCAACTACCGACAGCAGGTCGATAGCGACTATCTGCCTGACTTCTACCAGACCATCGACAAACAGTTCCATGGTGATTATGCTGCCTACGTGAAGGCCCTGTATAAGAAGTCGGTGCTGATGAAGAGTGGTAAACCCATCTATTTCAATAAGAAGAATTACAACAAGGACTTAGGCGTCCAGTATGGTCTCTCTATCAGTGAGATCATGGCAAAAATCACTGCTGACCGCCGACAGATGAGCTATGATATAGCTGAACAGGAGAAGTTGCTCTGCGATGCCGTGTTACGTATGGAGATGGATATGCCCAACTATTCAGATGCCAACTTCACTATGCGCATGACGTACGGTCAGATTGGCGAGTACACGCTGGGTGGACGTCCTTCAGGCTATTATACCACGGCCCGTTCGTTGTGGGAGAAGATGCAAAAGGCCGACGATAATTTTGAGTACTTTGCCGAGCCTGTCATGCACGAGCTCATGTCGCAGAAAGATTTCGGTAAGTATGCCGATAAGTTGACGGGTACCATGCAGCTCTGCTTCCTGTCCAATAATGACATCACGGGTGGCAATTCCGGCTCCCCCATCTTCAATGGCAAGGGCGAATTGTTAGGCTTGGCTTTTGATGGCAACTGGGACAGTTTGGCCAGCGATATCTTCTTCGATCGTCAGTTAGCACGTACCATCAATGTCGATGTACGATTCATGCTGTTTATGATGGACCGTTGGGGACATGCCGACCGCTTGCTGCAGGAAATCAATGCAAAGTAATTAAAAAACCATAATTATTTAGGGATTTTTCGTTCCTTTATATAATAATGTGTACCTTTGCATCCAATTTGCAAACGATTGCAAGATTTTATATTTTTTAGATGTTTTAATTTCAAGATGAACGTAATTACGAAAAGTATTCAGTTGCCTGATGGAAGAACCATCACAATTGAGACCGGGAAAGTGGCAAAGCAGGCCGACGGAAGTGTCATGCTCCGCATGAACAACACCGTGCTGCTGGCTACTGTTTGTGCCGCAAAAGATGCAGTTCCCGGAACCGATTTCATGCCTCTGCAGGTTGACTACAGAGAGCAGTACGCCGCCGCAGGCCGTTTCCCCGGTGGCTTCACCAAGCGCGAGGGTAAAGCCTCCGACAACGAGATTCTGACGAGCCGTCTGGTTGACCGTGTGCTCCGTCCGCTGTTTCCCTCTAACTATCACGCAGAAGTTTTTGTCAATGTCATGCTGTTCAGTGCCGACGGTGTTGACCAGCCCGATGCTTTGGCAGGTTTTGCAGCATCGGCAGCACTGGCATGTTCCGATATTCCCTTCGAGTGTCCCATTTCTGAGGTGCGCGTAGCCCGTATCAATGGCGAGTATGTCATAGATCCTACCTTCGAGCAGATGAAGGAAGCCGACATGGACATCATGGTTGGCGCCTCTGCCGAGAACATCATGATGGTGGAGGGCGAGATGAAGGAAGTGTCAGAGCAGGACCTGCTCGGTGCCCTTAAGGCCGCTATGGACGCTATTAAGCCCATGTGCCAGCTGCAGGTTGAACTCTCAAAGGAGCTGGGCAAGGACGTCAAGCGCGAATATGACCACGAGATTAACGACGAGGCACTGCGTGAGCGCATGAACAAGGAGCTCTACCAGCCCGCCTACGACATCACTAAGCAGGCCCTTGAGAAGCATGCCCGTGCTGAGGCTTTCGAGAAGATCCTCACCGATTTCAAGGAGAAGTTCTTGGCTGAGGTTCCTGAGGATTCTGAGATTTCAAAGGAAGACTACGAGGCTATGATGGACCGCTACTACCACGATGTAGAGCGCGATGCTATGCGCCGTTGCATACTTGACGAGGGCATCCGTCTCGATGGTCGTAAGACTGACGAGATCCGCCCCATTTGGTGCGAGGTTTCACCCCTGCCCATGCCTCACGGAAGCTCTATCTTCACTCGTGGTGAGACACAGTCGCTGACAACTGTAACGTTGGGTACCAAGCTCGACGAGAAGCTCGTTGACGATGTGCTCGACAAGAGTTATCAGCGCTTCCTGCTGCACTACAACTTCCCCCCATTCTGTACTGGCGAGGCTAAGGCACAGCGTGGTGTAGGCCGTCGTGAGATTGGTCACGGACATTTGGCATGGCGTGGTCTGAAGGAGATGATTCCTGCCGACTTCCCCTACACCGTTCGTGTCGTTTCTCAGATTATGGAGTCTAACGGCTCTTCATCAATGGCTACCGTTTGTGCCGGTACGCTGGCTCTGATGGACGCAGGTGTACCCATGAAGAAGCCTGTTTCAGGTATCGCTATGGGTCTGATTAAGAATCCCGGAGAAGACAAGTACGCCGTATTGAGCGATATCCTTGGCGACGAGGACCACTTGGGCGATATGGACTTCAAGACCACTGGTACAAAGGACGGTCTGACCGCTACCCAGATGGATATCAAGTGCGACGGCCTGTCGTTCGATATTCTGGAGAAGGCGCTCATGCAGGCTAAGGCTGGTCGTGAGCACATCTTGAAGTGCATCACCGATACCATTGCTGAGCCACGTGCTGAGCTGAAGCCTCAAGTACCTCGTATCGAGGCCTTCGAGATTCCTAAGGAGTTCATTGGTGCTGTCATTGGCCCTGGTGGTAAGATTATCCAGCAGATGCAGGAAGATACCGGCGCTACCATCACCATCGACGAGGAAGACGGCGTTGGCAAGATTCAGGTCAGTGGTCCTAACAAGGAGAGCATCGATGCCGCTATCGCTAAGATTAAGGCTATCGTGGCTATCCCCGAGGTCGGCGAGGTTTACGAGGGTACCGTTCGCAGCATTATGCCTTACGGTTGCTTCGTAGAGTTCATGCCTGGCAAGGATGGTCTGCTCCACATTTCTGAGATTGACTGGAAGCGCCTCGAGACTGTCGAGGAGGCTGGCATCAAGGAGGGTGACAAGATTCAGGTGAAGCTCCTGGAGATTGATCCTAAGACCGGTAAGTTCAAGCTCTCTCATCGTGTACTCATCGAGAAGCCCGAGGGCTATCAGGAGCGTCCTGCACGTCCTGAGCGTGGTGAGCGCCGTGAGCGCCCCGAACGTGGTGAACGTCGTGACCGTGGTGAGCGCCGTGACCGTGGCGAGCGTCGTCCCCGTCCAGAGCGTGGCGAGCGTCGTGAGCGCAACGAGGAGTATCAGGCTCCCGCTGAAAACAACGAGCCCAAGGATTTCACTGACGAACTCGACAAGATGGATTTCTAATCTTTAGAAACAGATACTATTTTATAATAAGGATGTGCAATGGCACATCCTTATTATTTTATTCTACTTCGGCTGCAGATCCTGATATTCATGAGCTACATTCACGATGCACGGACACGCCTTGTGGGGCTTCAGAATGTCTTTCCCTGTTTTTTTGTTGACTAACTGAACGAGGTTCCCTCATCTTTCCCTCGCTTCACCCATACACCTGCCATACTCTAGCCATACTCGTGAGTAAGCTTAGGAGCAGGCTAGGAGCAGGCTAGGAGCAGGCTAGAGTATAGAAAATAGTGAATAATAATGGTTTCTCCAAATAAATACAAGAAATAATAGTCATTATTATATAAGATAAATAGACGGCATAGCTTATTTTGGAGGGTGGGAAGATATAAATGATTAAAGTGTCATATTGTTAGGTGTTGTAGTGTTTTTATGCCAAAACGAAAGGAAAGAGTGTGGTGGAGGGCTTGAAAACTTGACAAATTGTAAGTTAAGGGTAATTTTAACAATCAAAAATTATGGCAATGATTGGCTAAGAGCGGGATTCGTCGTAACTTTGCAGTCCATAAAATACATTGTTTTATGGATACGAAGTATATTTTTGTCACGGGCGGCGTCGTTTCCTCGTTGGGAAAGGGCATCATTTCCGCCTCGATTGGAAAACTGCTGCAGGCACGTGGCTACAAGGTAACCATCCAGAAATTCGACCCCTACATCAACATCGACCCAGGTACGCTGAATCCTTACGAGCACGGCGAGTGCTACGTGACGGAGGATGGTTTCGAGACCGACCTGGACTTGGGACACTACGAACGATTTACGGGCATACATACAACACGAAACAACTCTATAACGACAGGGCGCATTTACAAGACCGTCATCGACCGTGAGCGCCACGGCGACTACCTGGGTAAGACGATCCAGGTAGTGCCGCACATTACGGATGAGATTAAAAGACGAATGCTGCGTCAAAGTGAAGAGTTAAGAGTGAAGAGTGAAGAATTTGCTACCGCCGAAGAAGATCTGGACTTCGTCATTACTGAAGTGGGAGGAACCATCGGTGACATTGAGAGTGCACCGTTCATGGAGGCTATCCGACAACTGCGGTGGCAACTGGGGCGCGACGCCGTATGTGTGCATCTGACGTACGTACCTTATCTGAAAGCGGCAGAAGAGCTGAAGACGAAACCGACGCAGCACAGCGTGAAGGAACTGCAAGGCATGGGTATTCAGCCCGACATTCTCGTCCTCAGAACCGAACGCCACCTCAGCGACGCTATACGCCTGAAGGTGGCATCTTTCTGTAATGTCGACTTGGAATGCGTAGTGCAGAGCGAGGATATGCCCAGCATCTACGAGGTACCTGTCAGCATGCAGAAACAGGGACTCGACGCTGCCATCATGCGCAAGATAGGAATCCCAGTGGGTGAGACGCCAGCCATGAAACCATGGCACGACTTCCTCGAGAAGCAGCGCAACGCCAAGCGCGAGGTACATATCGGTCTGGTGGGTAAGTACGACCTGCAGGATGCCTACAAGAGCATCCGCGAGAGTTTGAATCTGGCAGGCATCTACAACGATGTGAAGACGAAGATTCATTTCGTGAACAGCGAGGGGTTGACGACGGAAAACGTTGCTGAGAAATTGGATGGTATGGCAGGTATCGTTATCTGTCCAGGCTTCGGACAGCGCGGCATCGAGGGAAAGATTATCGCAGCTGAATACACCCGTACGCACGACATTCCCACCTTCGGCATCTGTCTGGGTATGCAGATGATGGTGATTGAGTTTGCAAGGAACGTGTTGGGCTATAAGGATGCCATAAGTGCGGAAAGCCTCACCCCCAGCCCCTCTCCAAAGGGCGAGGGGAGTGATTACCATTGCGTGATTGACCTTATGGAAGAACAAAAGAACATCACAGAGATGGGCGGCACCATGCGACTGGGCGCATACGATTGTGAGCTGCGAGAAGGCAGTCGTGCTGCGGAGGCCTACGGAAAAGCTACGACCATTCGTGAGAGACATCGCCATCGTTATGAGTTCAACAATAAATACAGGGACGAGTACGAAGCAGCTGGCATGAAGTGCGTAGGTATCAACCCTGCTGCCGACCTCGTCGAGATTGTCGAGATACCTGAGAAGAAATGGTATATCGGTTCGCAGTTCCACCCAGAATACTCTTCGACGGTGCTGCATCCACATCCGTTGTTTATGGACTTTGTTAAGGCTTGCGTTAAATGCTAAAATCGTAAATGGTCAAATTGTAAAATAGCATGGTGGAGCAATTAAAACATGAGTGTGGTGTGGCGATGATTCGTCTGTTGAAGCCGCTGGACTACTACGAGAAGAAATACGGTACGTGGGCCTACGGTTTCAACAAGCTGTATCTGATGATGGAGAAGCAGCACAACCGCGGACAGGAGGGTGCCGGTATCGCCTCGGTCAGTCTGAAGAACGAGCCAGGCACGGAGTATATGTTCCGTGAGAAGGCTGAGGGCAAGGACGCCATCACCGAAATATTTAGTCGTGTGACGAAAGAGATGAAGGGCGAGCTGCTGATGGGTCACCTGCGCTACTCGACCACAGGCAAAAGTGGTCTGACGTTCGTACACCCCTTCCTGCGCCGTAACAACTGGCGCGCCAAGAACCTCTGTCTGTGCGGCAACTTCAATATGACGAACATCGACGAGGTGTTCAGTTTCTTGACGGAGCAGGGCCAGTCGCCGCGTATCTATGGCGACTCGTACATCACGCTGGAACTGATGGGCCATCGTCTGGACCGCGAGGTGGAACGACTGTTCGTTGAGGCCAAGGAACAGGGACTTGAGGGTACCGCTATTACCGACTATATTGATAATAACGTGGAGATGGCCAACGTGCTTCGTTCGACCATGAAGCATTACGATGGCGGCTACGTGATGTGTGGTTTGACGGGCTCTGGCGAGATGTTCAGTGTGCGCGACCCCTGGGGCATTCGTCCCGCCTTCTGGTATCAGGACGACGAGATTATCGCGCTGGTCAGCGAGCGCCCTGTGCTACAGACCACCTTCGACCTGCAAGCCGAGGACGTTCGTGAGTTGAACCCAGGCCAGGCACTTATCGTCCGTAAAAACGGTGAGAGTCACTTGGAGCAGATTATGCCAGCCCAAGAACTGAGCGCCTGCAGTTTTGAGCGCATCTACTTCAGTCGCGGTTCCGATCGTGACATCTATCAGGAGCGCAAACGACTGGGCGAGCAGCTGACGCCAGCCATCCTGAAAGCCATCGATGGCGATGTCGCCAATACGGTATTCTCCTACATCCCCAACACCGCCGAGGTTGCCTACTACGGAATGACTGATGGTTTCCGCCAGCAAGGTCACAACGTCCGCACGGAGAAGGTCGTCTGGAAGGACATCAAGATGCGCACGTTCATTGCTGACAACAGCGAGCGCAACGACCTCGCTGCCCACGTTTATGACATCAGCTACGGCTCGTTGAGACCCTACGAGGACAACCTCGTCATCATCGACGACTCGATCGTTCGCGGTACGACGTTAAGAGAGAGCATCTTCAAGATTCTAGACCGTCTGCACCCCAAGAAGATTGTCATGGTCAGCTCGTCACCGCAGATACGCTATCCCGACTACTACGGCATTGATATGGCGCGTCTGGAGGAGTTCTGTGCCTTTCGCGCCACGATGGCACTCATCGAGGAGCGCGGCTTGTGGCAGTTGGTGAACGACACCTACTTGGCCTGCAAGCAAGAGTTGGTGAAACCGAAGGAAGAGATGCGGAACTGTGTTCGCGCCGTCTATGAGCCCTTCACCGTTGACGAGATCAATCAGAAGATTGTCGAGATGCTGCGCCCTGCCGACATGCAGGCACCCATCGAACTGGTATTCCAGAGCATCGAGGGGCTGCACGAGGCATGCCCCAATCATCCGGGTGACTGGTACTTTACGGGTCATTACCCCACGCCAGGCGGCAATAAATTGGTGAATCAGGCGTTTATAAATTATGTTGAGCAGAAATTAAAGAGAGAACAATAAGATATATGA
>JAEEGJ010014426.1_pt1 | contig 18763 bp, 14 predicted proteins | sample 8958761 | NCBI WGS metagenome assembly JAEEGJ01 (sample SAMN16246546, study PRJNA631951) | gut metagenome | biome: gut microbiome; feature: rumen; material: RS-attached | host: Bos | place: Iran: Karaj | collected 2018-10
GTCCTCGTCGAACCCGGCTAAGTCGTCGATATAAACAATAAGCCGAAGACTCCTCGGGAATGTCGAAAGGGCCTCAAAATGAGAAAGGAAATAGTCTTGACCAATGATTGTTTCGAGTTCCAGGTCCCCCAGTTCTTTACTTTCCAGAACATCCGATTGCAAGATGTCGTTGCTCAACAACCGAATTCTGTTGTAATACCGTATTTGAGACAGAACCTCTTTTATACGATCAACCCCCAAAGCATTGTTCGAGAATTGATGATCATAACCGGACAAATATGGATAGTGAAATGCCGGAAGCGTTTCTATTTTATCCAGAATGAAGGTTATTGTCAACGGCTTACAAATATCCTTTTCAAGAAAAGCACGATCAAGATTCGTGGTTGTATGTATACTGTTATTCGGAATTGTCTCCGGTTCTTTGAGCAGCCTGTACGTAAAACCGGAAGAGACCAGTGACATAAGCTCTTCTTTCGCCAAGGCGCAGTCCGATTTAAAGACAATTGTATTCCCTTTAATGGTATACTGTTCCGGCGAAATATTTAACACTCGGTGTAGATTACTGTCTAACAAAGTAAAACACAACCGCTTTTCATCAATTCCGACGATAACGTCCGGATATAAACCCATGGCGCTACTCATGGCTCAAAGTGTAATTTAGAGCCTTTTCCATATCCTTGTCCGTCATCCTACATTTAATGGTGGACTTCCGCAATGACGGGTCTTCAAAAAAGCATCTTTTGCATAAGTAATGCATGGAACATCCGACACATTTTTTCTTGACCACATTGTCAAATTCCTCATAGTAATGGTTAATGTCTTCTATGTAAAACTTCAAATGCCCCTGACTGAAAGAGCCAAACGGGAATTTCCGACTCGCTTTTTCACATAGATAAATCTGCCGATCAACAGCCAAATAAATCTTGTTTGAAAACAAAAAGCACCCTTTGATATCAGGATTTATGGGAAGACAAGATGGCGCATCCTGTAATTCTACAGACCTTGCGGACTTAGAAGTCCTATTGATTAAATCGTATACTTCTTGATTCGTTTCAAATAAAGCCGACATCTCGCTTTGTTCCACACCAGGATATGGATAAACAACCTGATTGTCACGTGCCACCCCTTCTTGTAAAAGATTTGTTAAGATTGGCGTTTTATTATACTTTGAAAACAATTTGCAGATGGAGACGATATTTGACTCTCTCTGTAAAACAGAAATAAATTCAATATTCTTTTCAAAGTACTTTCGGTGTTCTCTGTAAACGCTCGCCACATTTTCAGACACATCAAAAAAAGAAGGCGAACCATCTTTATAACGGCGATGTACGTTGGATTGTTCATCACCATCTAGACTCACCAATATATGAAAATCGTGCTTTTCAAGAAACTCAATATGGGCTCTAAGCAACGATCCATTCGTGGTCATCCTGAATTGAAACTCGATTTCCGGGAACTCCTCTTCGCAGAAAAGAACAATCGTTCTGATTAATCTGAAATTCAAGAGAGGTTCTCCTCCATAGAACGAGACAACGACCTTATTGTCGTACATCAAGTCCCTTATCGAGAGCAGCTCGCGCAAGCATTTCAGACAATCCTCTTCTGGCATGTCATGAATACGTTCCTCTCTATTACTAAAAGCGTCGTACATTTCGCCATAATAACAATAATCACAGCGAAAATTACAACGTTCTGTAACTTCTATTAGAATCTGAGGGACAATCGCAAGGCTCTGTTTAATGTCTTGTTGAGAGATTGTCGATATCGACGCGGCTGGTTGGTCATTCTCTGAGAGAAGCTTGTAGATAAAATCATAGTGTTCGAGAATGATCGCCTCCTCGTAGTCTGGCCATTGTTGCACTAAACTATTAACATTCAGAACAATGTTCTTTTTACGAAACGCATCTTGAAGTTTTAAGCCAATCTCATAATGCAAATGGTCGATTGGATACAAGTATGCAGATCTCTTGTCAAAAACAAAGAAATCTGCATACTTTTGTAAGAATAAGAAATCAGAGCAGTTAATTGCCATTATTCTTTACTCAACAGTTCTTACGACCGGCGGGTTATTCTTTCTCATGTTATCCAGGCCATTGTTCACACTCGAGTGAATATCATGGCATGCCCCAGATGACGGAGAACACGGCTTGGGATAATACGGACCTCCCGGAATATACTGTCCACCGGATACATTTTGCATCTCTTTGTCTGTCATCAGCTGAGAAGAAAGCTGCAGCAAATTTGCCTTTTTCATTGTTTTGAAGAATTAAAAAGTTAGTAACGAATCAGAAGTTCAACGACTTCATTAATCAAGGATAACTCTATTTCTGCAGGAGACAAGTTAACGGGGGCAACAGTTGTCCCCGTTAACTGAATGTCGGCTATTATTACCTTTCGTTAGCACTCGGCGCAAAGTTACCGGTCGCCATGTTGGTGCTTGATGCCCGTGCGGACGGCGGCATTCCAACTCCATTCCACCAGGATGGCTCCATTTCCATGCACGGATCAAGCTTGCACTGAGGTCTCGGAGGTTCACTCATTCCTCCACCACGAACTTCACCCATCTCCTTCTTTTCGAGGAGATTCAGTTTTAAATTTTTCATAAGCAGTGATTTTTGTGGGTTAATTGGTTATGAATTTGTTCTTTGAAGTTAGGAGGATGCTTATGTATATCCAAATGCATATTAAATATTCTTTGCAATCAGTGTACAAATTGAGAAAAAGGGACATAAAAAAGCACTTTTTTATCTTTTTCACCTTGCGCTATTTCCCCCGTCAAAACGTTTAAACGAATGAGAATCAAATAACTATTCATTCGACCCTTTCGGTATGATGTCTGGCCTGAAGGCTTTTCCCAGAATTATTTCTATCTTTGTAGGCTATGAAGAAATGTCTCGTACTCATTGCCCTGGCGGCGGCGACCGCGTGCCAGATGGTGCATCGGGTTTCCGATTCGGCGGCCGAGCTGTTCGGCGACGCCGTGGTGGCCCGTGTGGGCGAGCATCGGCTGATGCGGTCCGAACTGACGGCTTTCATTCCCGCCGGGGTGTCGTCGGAAGACAGTCTCGCCCTGGCGCAGTCCTACATCAAGTCCTGGGCGGAGGATCTCATCTTCCTGGACATGGCGGAAAAACATCTTTCCGACGAGGAGAAGGACGTGACCAAGGATTTGGAAGATTATCGGCGCACGCTGCTGAAATACCGCTATGAGGAGCGCTACATCAACGACCGGCTGGACACCCTCATTTCCGACGAAGCGGTTCGGAACTACTACCGGGAGCATATGGACAAGTTCCTGCTAGACAGGCCGTTGCTGAAAGTCCGGTATATGATTATCCCGGCCGATTCGCGGAGCCTCAAGACCATCAGGGAGCTGATGTCGTCGGATGACGCGATGGACGCCATCGCCGCCGACAGCCTCGCTTTCACGGCCGCCCTGCGGTACGTGGACAGTTCCGACGCCTGGATGGACGCCATCATCCTGGCCCGGGAACTGGGAACGGATGAGGTGTCGATGATGTCGGCCCTGCGGAATCGGACCATCGAATTCAAGGGGGACGACGGGCTTCTCCGGGTGGCGTATGTCGTGGACATGGTGCAGAAAGGCAGCCCCGCGCCGCTGGATTATTGCGAAGAACGCATCAAGGACGTCCTCCTGAGCGCAAGAAAGCACGAACTGGTGGGCGGTTTGGAACGGGACTTGCTGAATGATGCGCTGGCAAAAGGTAAATTTGTGATTTATTGATATGAAACGTAGAGTTATCGTCTTCGCGGCGGCCCTTCTCCTGACGACGGGCCTTTCCGCCCAGAAGTACAAGGGCGGGCTCGTGGACAAAACCGTCGCCGTAGTGGGCAACGAAGTGATCCTGGTCTCCGATATCGAGAGCGAGGTGCAGCAGATGCAGGCGCAGGGCCGGTCCTCCGACCGGGACATGCGCTGCAACATCCTGGAGAACATGATGGAAGCCAAGATCTTCCTGATGCAGGCCCGCATCGACTCCCTCACGGTCGGCTATGATATGGTGGACAACGAACTGTCCAACCGCATCGACCAGTACCGCACCTATCTCGGCGGCGACGAGGAGATGGAGAAATACTTCGGCAAACCCCTGTACAAGCTGCGCCAGGAATGGCGGCAGATGTTCGAGGACCAGAGCCTCATCCAGCAGGAGCAGATGTCGATCGCCGGCGCGATTCCGGAAGTGACACCCTATGATGTCCAGCATTTCCTGGACACCGTGGCGACGGATGACCTTCCCGTGGTCCCGATCAAGTACCAGCTCAGCCAGATCTGCGTCTATCCCGACCGCGAGGCAGCGGCATTGGCCGTCAAGGAGCGCCTCCTTTCCCTCCGCGAACGCATCATCAACGGAGAGAAGTTCGCCACCCTCGCCCGCATCTACTCCGAGGATCCCGGCAGCTCCCGCCGCGGCGGTGAACTGGGCATGGCCTCCAAGTCCATCTTCTGGCCGGCCTTCTCCGACGCCGCGATGGCGCTGCGCCCGGGCGTGATTTCCCAGATCGTGGAGACCCCGGACGGCTTCCATATCATCGAAGTCATCGAGAAGAAGGGCGACATGTTCAATGCGCGCCACATCCTTCTCAAGCCGCAATACACCGCCGAGGACCGCGAAAAGGCGTTCGCGCGCCTGGACAGCCTCCGCACCAAGATCGTGGACGACGAGATGTCCTTCACCCTCGCCGCCCGGTTCTTCTCCGAGGATCCGGCGACCCGCACCAACGGCGGCCAGATGGCCGATCCGTCCTCCGGTTCGTCCTACTTCGAGATCGACCAGCTCAAGCCGGCCGACTATGCCGCCATCAAGGACCTGAAGGAAGGGGAGATCTCCGAGCCCGTGGAATCCACCGACAACGAGGGATATCAGCAGGGCCGTCAGGGAAACACCGTCTATAAGGTCATCCGCGTGGACAAAATCGTCCCGGCCCATCCCGCCTCGTTCCAGAACGACTACACCGAGCTGCTGTCCCGCGTGCAGAGCCAGCGCCAGATGCAGGCCATCGACGAATTCCTGGAGAAGCGGATCAAGGACACCTACATCGTGATCGACCCGATGTTCAAGGAGTGCCCGTTCAACCGCGAAGTCTGGCAGACGAAGGTCCAATAGTCCGTGCGGCGGTTTTCCGCATATGTCCTTTTTGCGCTGACCCTCCTGGGGGCAGCGCTTCCGTCGTATGCCCAGGACCGGAAAGACTCCCTGGTCACCCTCGTGAGCGCGAAATCGGCCGCTCTCATCGAACGGAACGGACAGAGCTTCCGCAAGGTCGTGGGCCCGGCCCGCTTCCTGCACAACAACACCTACCTCCTGTGCGATTCGGCCATGTGGAACGTGTCGACGAACATCATCGACGCCGTCGGCCACGTGCAGATCATCCAGGACCGCACCCGCCTGAGCTCCGGCTCGCTGCAGTACGTGGTGGACGATGACCTCGCGAAGTTCCGCGGCGGCCTCGTTCAGCTCGAGGACAAGGACAAGAACACCCTGCGGACCCGCTACCTGGACTACAACACCAAGGACTCCGTCGCCATCTTCCAGAACGGCGCGTCCATGCGCGACAAGGACGGGCAGATCATCGAGAGCCTGTACGGTTCCTACGACTCCAAGGCGCGGCTTTTCGTCTTCAACGACCGGGTGAACATGTACATGGACACCACCTTCGTGAAGACGTCCCGGCTCGAATACCGGAGCGACATCAACACCGCGTATTTCGGCTACGCGACGGACATGTGGCAGGACGACAACATGCTTTCCGCCAATGACGGATGGTATGACCGCGACAAGGAACTGTTCTTCTTCCGCCGTAACGTACATATGCTGACGAAGGACCAGGAGACCTGGTCCGACACGCTGTACTACCACCGCGCCATAAACGACGTGGAACTCATCGGTCAGGTGGAAGTACTTGATACAACGAGAAATGTCTTCGCCCTGGCGGGCAGGATGGAATATACCGACTCGCTGTCCCGCGTGAAACTGACGCGGACGCCGGCGGTCATCGGCGTCTCCGAGGAAGAATCCAAGCGGGATACCGTCTGGTTCGGGGCCGATACCATCGTGTACCGCGGCATCAAACGCCATAAAGTCGACTCCCTCTGGAAGGTCGATGCCGACAAGCGCCTCAAGGACCTGACCGGCGACCCGGTGACGGAATACCGCCGGAAGGCCGCGGAAGAGGCGGCCAAGGCAGCCGCGGAGGCCGCAAAGAACGACCCGAACGCCCAGGCGGGGCGCGACCGGGGACCGGATGGCGCTCCGGGCGGGAAACCGGGAGCCGCCGGGAAGGACGCAGCCAAGACCGGCGAAGAAGAAAAGCCGGCCGCGTCCGAGGAGAATAAGCCCCCCGTACCGAAAGACACGGTAAAGGCGGGTCCGCCGCCGGTGGACACCTCGCAGATTTCCTTCATCTGGGCGACAAGCCGGGTGAAACTATACCGCGACGACATCCAGATGTCCTGTGACTCATTGGCCTACAACGACTTGGATTCCCTGGTCCGGCTGTATCGGGATCCGCTCGTATTCAATGAGGGGAATCGGCAGTATGCCGCCGACAGCATCTATGTCGTCATCAAGAACAAGCGGGCCGAACGGGCGCGGCTGATGTCCGATGCCTTCATCACCACCCAGGAAGACACCCTCTGCTACGACCAGATCAAGAGCACGGAGATGATGGCCTACTTTGACAGTACGCGGACGCTGCAGCGTTTCGACGCCCTGGGCGGAGCGACGGCGCTGTTCTTCCTGACGGAGAACGACGCGCTCGCCACGGTGAACAAGGTGGAGTCCAAGATGCTGTACGCCCTCTTCGACCAAGGCAACCTGGACAAGATCTACTACTTCGACAACGCGAAGAACGACGCCTATCCGATCGTGCAGCTGCCCAAGGAAGAGCGTTATATGAAGGGTTTCCGCTGGGATCCGGAGCGTAAGCCCAGCGGTCCGCAGGACATCACGCCCTTTGTGCCCCGCAGCAGCCAGCGGACCTCCTACCTGGCCCGGCCGCATGCCGAATTCAAGGAGACGAACGTCTATTTCCCGGGCCACATCAACAAGATCTACAAGGACATCGCCTATCGGGACTCGATGGCGGTGGTAAAGGCGCGTCAGCCGAAGGAAACGCCCGTTGCGACGGCCCCTGTCGACACAACGGCGGCGCCTATCGACACGACGATTGCTCCTGCCGATACAACGGTAACTCCTGTCGATACGACGGTGGCGCCGATTGACACGACAGCAGCCCCGGCCGCCCTTTCTGCGGCGGATGATTCACTGCGGGTGGCGCTTGATTCCCTGAGCGCTGCAACTGTGCCTGAGAAGCCTGAGGAGGAAGCCCCTGTCGTCTCTGCTCCAAAGGAAGAGAAGGCAGATCAGCCGGCCGTCAAGCCGAAGAAGGATGAGGAGCCTAAGAAAGACGATGCTACCGTGGCAGAGAAGGCCAAGGAAGCAGAGAAGGCTCGGAAGGCCGAGGAGAAGCGCCTGAAGGACGAAGAAAAGGCCCGTATTGCCGCCGAAAAGCAGGCGGCCAAGGAGGCCAAATGGGCCGAGGAAGACAAGAAGTTCCAGGAAAAGCAGGCCGCGAAGGAACAGAAGCGGCTGGAGAAGGAGCGCAAGGCGAAACTCCGCGCCCTGAAGAAACTGGAAAAGAAAGCCGCCAAGGAGCGGCGGATCTTCGAACGCTATCTGGAAAAGGAGCGCAAGCGCGCTGAAAAGGCGGCCGCCCGCGAGGCTGAAAAAGCCCGGAAGCAGGCCGAAAAAGCCCGTAAAAAGGCAGAGAAAGAGGCTATCCCTGAACAGGAGCCCCAATCCCCAGATAAGTCAAAAAACGCTCGGAAGAGTAATTGATCACCAGCTCGTCGGGGAATTCCGTTTCGTTCAGGAGCGGATACAGGTTCTCGTAATTGGCAATGTCGAAGGAGATATGGGCGTCACTGCCCAGGATCACCGGTACTTCATACTGTTTGCACAGACGAAGAAGCTCCAGGTTGTTGGCGCGCGCGTTGGGGAAATTCCGCATCGGGCGGAAGGTAGAGTTGTTGATTTCCAAGAGGGTGCGCGTCTCTTTCGCGGCCAGGACGATGGGTTCGAAGCGAAGTTCCGCCGTCCCGTCGCCGGGATGGCTGATGACATGGGTCCACGGGTTCCGGATGGCGGCGACCATGGCCGATGTGTTCTCATCGACAGTACCGCCTTTCCAGCAAAGCCGATGGATGCCGGCGAGACGGATGTCCAGCCGACGGTAGGTTTCCTCGTTCATGTCCAGCTCACCCTTCGTGTTCAGGATGTTGAGTTCCGCACCGAGCAACAGCCGCATATTTCCCCATTGACGCGGAACCACATGCATATTCCTGAAATAGAGGGGGTGGCATGTGCCGGGAATCGCCTCGCCGTGTTCCGTGATGCCCAGGATGGACAGCCCTTTGCGCTGGCCTTCCGCCACCATTTCCGTCAGGGTGCTGTACGCATGGCCGGAGGCGATGGTGTGGGTATGGACATCTAATTCTATCTTTTTCATCTATTTATCGTCTATTTTGAGGGCGCAAAGATAGCAATTTATTTCAAGACCTGCATTTTATACAGAAAAATCATTAAAAAATTATTGTTTTTCAATAAATGTGTCTATATTTGTCTTGAAACAATAGCCAATAAGCCCTATGATTCCCACATCTTCTCTCGTGATGATCATCATCAACCTCGTGCTGGGGTTCGCCATTCCCATCTGCCTGGCCTGCTGGCTGGTCAAGAAGCATAATGCCAGTTGGCGCACCATTCTCATCGGTGCTGCCACCTTCATCGTGTTCGCGCTGGTGCTGGAATCCATCGTGCACAATATCGTTCTGAAAGGCCCGCACGGTGCGGCCATCCAGAACAATACGCTCTACCTCGCCATCTACGGCGGCCTGATGGCCGGTCTCTTCGAGGAAACCGGCCGGTTCCTGTCGATGAAATATCTCCTGAAAAAGGAGCCCGCGACCGTCAAGCCGGCCCTTGCCTACGGTATCGGCCACGGCGGCGGCGAAATGATCCTCCTTTTCGGCCTCACAATGATTTCCTATCTCGCGATGGCCGTCATGATCAAGGCCGGACAGACGGATACGCTGTTCAGCCAGGTGCCCGCAGAGGCGCAGAAACAGATTCAGGCGACGGTTTCCCAGTTGACGGATGCCAGCGTCGGAGACTGGCTGATGAGCCTCTGGGAGCGGATTTCCGCCCTTATCCTGCAACTGTCGCTGTCGGTCCTGGTCTGGGCCGCTGTCCGCAAGGGCGGCAAGTGGCTGTGGCTCTTCCCCGCCGCCATCCTCCTGCACGCCCTCGTCGACGGCCTCGCGGTCATCCTTTCGAAATCCGCCTCCCTGTTTGCCACGGAAACCATCCTCTTCGCCATGGCGATTGCCTTTGCGAGCCTCGCTTACATGGTCGCCCGGAGGATTTCGTCGTAGAAAAAGGGGCGTTCGTCGAAAACCACCGCCCCCTTCTTGTACTTTGGACGATAATTCCTAACTTTGTGAAGATGACACGACTACTTTTAACTATTATCTGATATGAAAAAGATCCTTTCCATTTGCGCCGTGCTGCTGGTAGCGGCGACGGCGATGGGCCAGAACCGTTACGGCATCAAGTCCGGCTCCTACAAGACCGAGATGGACATGATGGGCCAGACGATCACCAACACCACCTACTTTGACGACTACGGCGCCAAGGAAGTCACCGAGATGGAGATGATGGGCATGCAGATGACCCAGATCACCAAGGACGGTGTCACCTATATCGTGAACAAGGGAGACAAGAGCGTCCAGGAAATCCCCGGCCGCGACCAGATCAACTACCTGAACCTGACGGACGAAATCGTCGCCAAGTACAAGGTCAAGGAAATCGGCAAGGAAACCGTCTCCGGCAAGGAGTGCACCATCTACACGGCCGAAATCAGCCAGATGGGCCAGACCGCGAAGGCCACCGTTTCCGTCTGGAACGGCTTCGCGATGAAGAGCAGCATCGACATGGGCGGCTTCGCCATGAACCAGAAGATCGTCGAAGTCAACGAAGGTCCCGTGGACGCCGCTAAGTTCGAGATCCCGAAATTCTAACGGAAATACTGTCCCAGCCAGGCCGCGTCGATTTGCGCGAAGCCGGGTTCGGGACGGACAGACGGATGGCGCCCGAGGATTCCTCGGGCGTCTTCGTATACATGGAAGCCCACGTTCACGACCTTCATCTCTCCGTCCAGCGGGAAGGAGAACAGGAGGTCGTTGTCAGGCCCGTCCATCTTGAAGAACTTGAGCGGAACGTCCTGGAGGTCAGGGCGTCCCTGTTTATCGGCCATTTCCAGCCGGGTGACGTACTTGCACATTTCCACCAGGACGTCATCCAGGCCGCAGGCGTGGATATTGACCTTTTCCACCAGGTCGCCCACCTCGCGCACGAGGCGGAACGTGTAGCCTTCGAGGTCTTTCACCGCATCGGCCACGGCTGCCGGCGGCTGCGCGTCGCCCGGCAGGAGCCAGACCATCAACTTTTCGCCGGGGTCATGATATAACGTCTGGTATTTCAGGAGGTTCCGGGCGCCGCAGGACGGGCACTCCCAGACGAATAAGGAGCCGTCCCGGACCCGGGCCTTCAGCTCCGGATCCAGGGCGGTATTGATACTCGGATACGTCTCGACGGAATGGGTTCCGCCGCAGCGGTTACAGTTTGCGGGCACCATCGGAGATGACCACATTGTACACCTTCGGGGCGTGACCGAACTTCTCGGTGAACTGCGCCACGGCAGCATTGACGAAGGTGTCGTACAGTTCGTCTTTCACCAGGTTGATGGTGCAGCCGCCGAAGCCGCCGCCCATCACGCGGGAGCCCGTCACGTCCATCTTGCGGGCCAGCTTGTTCAGGAAGTCGAGTTCCTCGCAGGAGACCTCGTACAGGCGGCTCATGCCGAAGTGGGTCTGGTACATCATTTCACCCACGGTCTCGTAGTCGCCGCGCTCGAGGGCGTCGCAGACGTCCAGGACGCGCTGGACCTCGCCGATGACATATTCCGCGCGGAGGAAATCCTCCTCGGGGATATCGTCGCGGACCTCGTCCAGCCAGACGCGCTTGGCGTCGGAGAGGAATTCCACCTCGGGGTGGTTCTTGCGGATGGCCGCCGCGGCGTTCTCGCAGGACGCGCGGCGCTTGTTATAGGCGCTGGAGGCGAGCTCGTGCTTGACGCAGGAATCGATCAGAACCAGGCGATAGCCTTCCGGATTGAACGGGAAGTACTTGTATTCCATCGTCTTGCAGTTCAGGCGGATGAGGGATCCGGCCTTGCCGAAGATGGAAGCGAACTGGTCCATGATGCCGCACTTGACGCCGCAGTAGTTATGCTCGGTGCTCTGGCCGATCTTCGCGAGCTGGAACTTGTCGATGCCGTTGCCGAAAATGTCGTTCAGGGCAAAGGCGAACGTGCTTTCGAGGGCCGCGCTGGAGCTCAGGCCGGCGCCCAGGGGGACGTCGCCCGCGAACACGGTGTCGAAGCCCTCCACCTTGCCGCATCGCTTGATCGTCTCCCGGCATACGCCGAAGATATAGCGCGCCCACTGCTGGTCGGGCTTGTCCTCCTCCTGGAGGCCGAATTCCACGTATTCGTCATAGTCAAGGGAAAAAGCCCGGACCTTCGGGGTTCCGTTGACCTTGATCTCGGCCATGATGCCACAGTCGATGGCTCCCGGGAACACGTAACCGCCGTTGTAGTCGGTGTGTTCGCCGATCAGGTTGATGCGTCCGGCGGAGGCGTACACGTCGCCGGACTCGCCGAAGAGAGTCTTGAACTTTTCCTGGATTCTTTCTTTCATCATATCGGAGTTTCGTTTAGTGTCCTATTTAGGGCCGCAGAGGCCATCTACAAAGATAAGCATTTTTTACCGCTTGCGAATGCCCCAGACGGATAAATCATAGCGGGATTCCGCGTCATCCTCGACGTCGTCCGGGAGGGCGGGGTAGAAGTCCAAACCGGTGAGATTCTCGAGCTCATCGACCGTCAGGGCGCAGTCGGACAGCCAGTACCGCTCGGCGTCGTTGCCCATCACGAAAGCGATGGACTGGTACTGCCGGCCGTCATGGACCATCACCACCTTGTAGAAGGCGTCCGGAACGACCACATGGTCCTTGCCGATGGTGCCGTAGATGTTGTCCCCCACGATGGGCCCGGACACCACCCAGACCTTGCCGTACTTGCGGGCCCAGGCGCGCACCTGCTTCTCCAGGTACTGCCAATCCTTATTGTTCAGCTCCTCCCGCTGCGGGCAAATGTTCATGAAATAGAACGTCTCCGTCATCGCGCTGTCGTCCCACATGAAATCCGCCGCCGGTGCCATGTGTCCCCGGGTCCAGCCGCTGCCCCAGTAATCCTCGCGCATCGCCTGCTTCCCGTGGTAGTTCATGTCCATGGAAAACTCCTTGTCGGCCCGCGTGGCGTCTCCCCGGGTTTCCTCCGCGGTCAGCTCATACGCCACCCAGTCCGGAATCAAGGTCTCTGGATTATAAGAACTTACGTACCCTTGGTAGGTCATGATCCGGTCTCCGGGCCGCGCCGCCGGCAGTTCCAGCTGGTCGGGCAGCTCCACCAACGGGGCCGAGGGGCTGAGCACCCCCGTCCGCTGAAGGATCAGCCACAGGGCGAAAATCACGACCAGTCCGGCCGCCGACAACAGAGATTTCGTGTTCTTTTTCATCATCTTTCCATTTGGTGCTAAGATACGGATTTTTCCGGACTTCCGCACGTCCGTTTTTCTCCTAAGATCGTTCGGAGTTTTGGGTAAATTTCTTATATTTGTAAGAGATAACAGAAACGAATAGCCATGAAACTCCGCCTCTTCGCCGCCGCTCTTCTCCTCTGCTCCGCCCTTTCGGCGCAGACCAGGGGCGATATCGCCCGCATCGACAGCCTGCTGAACGCCTCCCCGGAACAGCAGCGGGAATTGACCCTCCGGAAGGCATCTCTTCTCAAGCGGATGTACCTCTTCGACGAGGCGGCGGAAACGCTGACCGGACTGCTCCGTCCCGATCGTCTGGACACGGAAGTCCTGGGGGAGATCGCCGACTGCCATTATCAGTCGGGTAATACCGAGGACGCCGCGCGGCTGTACGGAATCCTTTCGCAACAGCAGCCGGACAACCTGGGCTTCCGGATCCGTTATATGAATCTCGCCTCCCGCGCGAAGTCCTATGCCTCCGTCATCGACGAAGGGCGGGACCTCCTGCAGCGCGACACGCTGCTGCCGGTATTGACCCTGATGGGCGACGCCTTCCAGAAGACGGAACAGCCGGATTCCGCCCTGTTCTATTATCGGGAGGCACTGCGGCGCAAGCCCCGGAACGCCGCCGTCGTCGGCAAGATCGCCGACATCCTGCTCGGCCGGAAAGCCTATGACGAGACCCTCTCGCTGGCGGAAGAGTACCTGTCCATGGACCCGGACAACATCCCCGTCGGCAAGGTCAAAGGCCTCGCCCTATACCTGAAACGGCAGTACAATCCCTCCAGCAAAGCCTTCGAGCACGTCCTGGAAGTAGGGGACGATTCCTATGGGTCCCACTATTACCTGGGCCACGATTATCGGGAGACCGCGCAGTTCTTTGAAGCCAACGAGCATTTCCTGAAAGCCTGGCAGATCGACTCCTCCGATGTCGCCCTCGCCGTGTCCATCGCGAGGCTTCACTCGATACCCATTTTCGCGCAGGATGCGGACCTCTGGTTCAACAAGGCCCTGGCCATGCTGGAACCCGACCCGGAAGACCTCTCCATGGTCTATCAAAGCTACGGAGAGGCGGAGTACAGCCATCAAAACTGGGACAAAGCGCTGCCCCTGTACAAAGAAGCCTACAAGGTCAACCCGAAAAACCTGTCCCTGATCTCCACCATCGGCTACATCTACGAGCAGAAAAAGGACTACAAGTCCGCCATCGAATGGTATGAACGCTACCTATCCCTCGGCAAACCCGGCACCAAAGCCTACCAGTTCGTGGAAGACTCCGTCCGCTGGCTCAAGGCGGAGAAGTTCATGGAAGAGTAAGTTCCAGCAGAATCGGCAGGTGGTCGGAGACGCCGCCGGTAGGGCGGGGCCCGGTGTAAGCGCGGAGGGGTTTGTCGCCGGAGTGGGCGTTGTCGCGGGTCAATAGGAATGGGATGCGGAGGATGCGCATCGACGGTCCCGAAGCCAAAAGGGCGGGAGAGGCGTAGAAATGGTCTATAAGGTCCCATTTCCCATCATACTTGATAGTTCCCTCACCGCGGCGGGATAAGGCCGTATGGAGGGGTTTTAGGGCCGGTTCCAGGCGAAGGAAGACGGGATTGTCCGGCGTGTCGTTGAAATCGCCGCCCGCGATGATTCTGTCAATGCCTTCCGCCGCCAGGGAATCCGCCAGGAACCGCAGCCGGTCCACGGCGATGCGGCGCTTGGGCTCGGACTCCGACGCTCCGCCGTATTTGGAGGGGTGGTGGTTCACCAGGACGGCGAACGGGGGTGACTCTGATGGCTCCTTCCGCCGGAACACGCACAGCAGGATATCCCGCGTCGCCATGACGGAGTCCGCGTCATACAGATGGCAGGGCTTACTGTCGATGAGTTCCAGGACCGAGGACCGGTACAGGAGCGCGACATCGATGCCGCGGCGGTCGGGGGAGTCGTAATGGACATACCGGTAGTCCGTCTTCCGAAGGGCGGTTTTCCGCAGGAGCTGCCGCAGGACAAAGGCGTTTTCCACTTCCTCCAGGCCCACGACGTCCGGCAGCCGGCCGGTCTCCCCTTCCACCCAGAAAAGCGCCTTCGCAAACGCGTTCGCCTTCGCCTGGAAACGCTTCCGGGTCCAGTGCCGCTCCCCGTACGACGAGAACTCCGTGTCCGATACCGTCGTCGTATCGTTCCGCCAGTCGAAGAAGTTCTCCACGTTCCAGCACATCACCGACAGCGAGTCGCGCGGAACCAGCAGCCAAAGAATCAGAAAAATCGTGTGTTTCATGCGCCCAATGTAGGGACCGGCCATGAAACACACGATGCAAAACAGAAAAATGTGGCGAATTTATTCCTGTTGTTTCAAAGAAAGATTAAAACGTGTACAGGATGTTATACCCGTTGGACCAGCTTACGTCGCTATTGGCCAGGCGGATCGAATACTCGGCGCGGGACCGGAGGCCGGAGGCCTTGTCCGGGAGCCACAGGGCGAGTTTGTCGCCCGAAACGGCGCTCTGGGGCATCGTGACATCGAAGGTGAACGTTTCCGTCGTCCCGGATTTCACCGAACGGATTTCGCCGCAGTAATCCTTGAGGATCACGGGCGTGCCGTTGTGGATCAGCACCAGCTTCATGGGGCGCTCGTTGATGACCGGCGCGGCGCCGCTGTTGTGGATCTTCAGGCGGACGGAGATGGTGCTTCCGACGGAGAAGTCCGTGCCCGTGATCTTGAGGTTTTCCATCCATAGGCGGTAGCCGAGCCACTTCTTGATGTCCGGCATCCAGCCCTGCTCGTGCCAATGGCGCATGAGGAGGCTGCCGTCGTCGGTACTCGTGGAGCCGGGGTGCTCGTGGTGTCCGGTATCGTGGTGCAGGTAAGAAATGTGGCGGTTGAAGATGGCCGAACGGACGTTGTTGTAGGTGTAACCCTCCATCTGGCTGGGCGAAGTGGAAGAATAGGGAGCCTCGCCACCGGTGATGAGGTAAGCGCTCTGCTGCTCCCACATCGCCTTTTGCCAGGGCTTGTGGAACGTGCCCATGTCTTCGCTGTCATAGAGGAACGCATCGTCATAGAAGGAGAGCCGGTGCAGGGTGTCCGTTCCGAATTCGTGCAGTTCGCTCCAGGAGGCCACATTGGAGGGATGGACATAGCACTGCTTGTATTCGGGCGTGCGGAGCGCAATCTGGCGGCTGTCCGGAATTGCATCCAGCATCGCCTTCAGGACCGCTCTGCGGTTTTCAAATCCGGTAACCGAGTTGTTGCTGTGGATGGTATAGTCCACGCCCCCCTTGGAAGGTCCGAAATAGCTCGTGTAATACCATTCTCCGTAAGTGCCCATAAAGCCGGCCTGGACGAGATAGATGACATCTTCATACTGCTCAAAGGTTGTCTTGAGGTCCGAGATGTGCTTCTTGATATGGTCGAGCGTCGGCTCCTGATGGTAGGACGACGGGTGTTCGTTGTTGTACGAAATGCGGACGATGGCCTTCTTTCCGCTGTTGCGGACGTTCGAAAGCACGCTGCGGATATACTCCTTTCCTGCGGAGTTGATATGCTCGGAATCCACGTAGTCGAACAGATAGAACTGGGTAAGGACAAGCGTGTTGCTGCTGTCGTAGTCGTCCGTCAGGCTCGTGGTGGCGGAAGTGTAGCCGCCGTCGCGCTTGTGGTACTTATACTCGACCATCTTGTACAGGCCTCTCTCCGGGTTCTTGATGTCGGAACCGGACTCCGTGTAGTTCTTATACACCAGTTCGGTGCCGGTGCCGCCGCCTCCACCGCCGCCGTTATTGGTCCCGGTAAGGGAAAGCCAATACATGCTGCCGCCGGGAGCGGGGAGAATGCCCACGTGGGTATAGCTCGATGCCGTGGTGCCGTCCGTGCGCTGATAGTTGTTGTTCATGTAGGCCCCGACATGGAGCGAATTCCCGCTCAGAAGGCTGTGCATGGAACGGCTGTAGCGGATTTCATAATAGTAGGTGCCGTCGGACTCGAAGGCGTTGGAGGAGACGTTGCTGCCGCCCCAGGAAGAGAAATACGGCGCGCCGTTCTTCCTTAGCCAGCCGCCCATGGCCGACACCTCGGTCGCCGTCGTATTCCAGATCCAACTGCTGGAATTGGCCTGGGATCCGTCGGAAAGGTAGATGTTCAGCACGTTGTCGTAAGCGTGCGATCCGCTTCCCATGGCCGCGGGGTCGGCCGCCAGAAGCACGTAAAGGTAGTTCTCATCGGCCGTAACCTTCATGGACTTGAAGGCGGGATAGGAACTGGAAGGGTTATTGGCGATGGTGACCGCGCTCCAATCGACGCCGAAGGCAGAAAGGAAGGCCGATGGCTGGGTGTTGATCTGCCCGCGGGTGACGGCCAGGTCGCCCACGCTCGCGTCCGTGTAGAGAACCGCGCCCGTGGAATCGTTGCTGTAATCGTACACGGTCAGATTGCTGTTGCCCCAGATGGTTCCCTGCGCATACGGGATGTACAGGGTGACGGATCCGTTCGCGACGTCAAAATAGCGGATGAACTGCTTTTCGTTGTCGGTCTGGGCATAGACCGGATTCCAGGTGGAGTAGTTGCTGCCGTCATACACGCTGTAGGTGCCGCTCACCTTGGCGTTCTTGGCGGTAAACACCACCTTGACCTTCGAGACCGACGAAGGGATGCCGGTAATCACCTTCTTGGCCGCGCCGGCCATGGGCGTGAAAACAAACTTCCCGCTGGAGTTCTTGGTGCCGTACATGGGAATCTCCGCCGGCACATAGGACTTGCCGATGTAATTCTTTTTCCGGTCGACGCTGAAGAAGTAGTGCCAGTTGGAATAGGAGTGGTTGGAACTGGCCGGATAGAGGGCGACGCTGCCCACGGAAGCCGTGGAAGGGATGTTTCCCTGTACAGTGACCGTGGTACCATTGCTCTTGACCGTGAAATTGTAGAAACCAGTGTTGGAGGAGTTGGAGGCGTCGGTACACCACACCGATACCTTTTCCCCGCTGGCCAGGGTGAACTCGCCGGTTCCGGCCTTGGTGGCCGGTTCCGTTTCGATGGGAACAGAAACTGCCCGGTAACCTTCCGGGATCCGATCTTCCGAAGACAGGACGTCTTCTTCCACGATCTTCGCGCATGCGCACATGGCTAGCAGCGCGGCTGACAAGAGCATGAATCTTCTCATGATTGGCTACTTTTTTAAGTTCGTGAGTGTTACTAAGAATGGTTGTGTCTTCTTAAAGTTAAAAAGAAGAAATCCAAACTTTTACGCATTCGGGAGACTTTTTCCGAAAAAAAACATTTCGAAACCTTTCAACGGGCAGAATACGAAAAACCGCCTCTCCAGAAGCCTGGAAAGGCGGTACGTTTCGAAACATTTCGCTTTGTCGAGGCGACAGAAGCGGCTAGACGTTGAAGAGGAAATGCATGATGTCGCCGTCCTGGACGACATAATCCTTGCCTTCGACGCCCATCTTTCCGGCGGCGCGGACGGCGGCTTCGGTCTTGTAATGGACGAAGTCCTCGTACTTGATGACCTCGGCGCGGATGAAGCCGCGCTCGAAGTCGGTGTGGATGACACCGGCGGCCTTGGGGGCCTTGTCGCCCACGCGGATGGTCCATGCACGGCACCCGTCGGCACCGGCCGTGAAGAAGGTCTGGAGCCCCAGCAGGCGGTAGGCGCCCTGGATGAGGCGGACGACGCCGGACTCTTCCAGGCCCATCTCCTCGAGGAACATCTGACGGTCCTCATACTCCTCGATCTCGGCGATCTCGGACTCGGTCTTGGCCGCGATGACGAGGATTTCCGCGTGCTCGTCGGCGACGGCGGCGCGGACGGCATCGACATAGGCGTTGCCCTTGACGGCGGAGGCCTCGTCCACGTTGCACACGTACATGACGGGCTTGTTCGTCAGGAGGTACAGGTCGCGCGCCATCTGCTCTTCCTCGGCGTTCTCGGGGACGACCGTGCGGCAGGACTTGCCCTGCAGGAGGACTTCCTGATAACGCTTAAGCAGCGCCAGCAGTTTCTTCGCTTCCTTGTCGCCGCCCGTCGTCGCCTGCTTCTC
>JAEEGJ010014428.1_pt1 | contig 18761 bp, 15 predicted proteins | sample 8958761 | NCBI WGS metagenome assembly JAEEGJ01 (sample SAMN16246546, study PRJNA631951) | gut metagenome | biome: gut microbiome; feature: rumen; material: RS-attached | host: Bos | place: Iran: Karaj | collected 2018-10
AGGTTGCCTACGCGTTACTCACCCGTTCGCCACTAGGATTCTGCCGAAACAAAATCCCCGTTCGACTTGCATGTGTTAGGCACGCCGCCAGCGTTCGTCCTGAGCCAGGATCAAACTCTCCATAATAGTTTTATAGAAAGCCGATTCGGCTCTTCTTGTTGTTCAGAATTTCTTTGACTTTTGGGTCTGTCCCCGAAGGGGCTGACCCGCACATTCATCTGGTTCGTTATTCAGTTCTCAAGGTTCCGCCGTCAACCGACGACTTGGTTATAATAGCACTTCTTTTTTCCTTTGTCAACACCTTTTTGTAAAAAACTTTACATTTTTTTAAATAATTTTATGAGCATTCATATTATCACCTGTATTACGAACGGATAGCGTGTATTATATTTTGTTAATTTAAAAAAATATGATATACTACATTGAAAGCAGAAAGCACTACAACATACTGCTTATATTACAGAGGAAGGTAATCATCATGAGCAAAATTACACTGGACATTCCCGAGAAGTCCCAAAAAATTCTCGACGCAATGTACCAGACCATGGAAGGTCGCCTCGAAGCCAGTCCCGGCGGTGTTTGTCCTATTGACATCACCCTCTCCTTCGTGCGTATGTGCCATACCCAGAGCTGTGGCAAATGCGTTCCCTGCCGTATCGGCCTGGGTCCCCTGGGAGATCTGCTGGAAAAGATCCTGGATTACGAAGCGTCCCCGGAAGATCTGGAAATATTGCGTAAAACCGCTGAAAGCATTTTCCTTTCCGCAGACTGCGCCATCGGCTATGGCGCTGCCGAAATCGTATTAAACAGCCTGGCTGCTTTTGCAGACGAATATCAGGAACACATTCAGCATCATGCCTGCCTGATGCACCAGAATCAGCCTGTACCTTGCCGTGTCGCCTGTCCGGCACATGTTGATATCCCCGGATATCTTTCCTTAATTGCTGACGGGCGCAGCGAAGACGCTATCCGTTTAATCAGAAAAGACAATCCGTTCCCTGCTTCCTGCGGTTTTGTCTGCGAGCATCCCTGCGAAGGAAACTGCCGCCGTAATATGATAGATGAAGCTATCAATATCTGCGGCTTAAAACGCTATGCAGCAGAACATATCGGAGAGGTTCCCGCTCCAAAATGCCTGCCGGATACAGGCAAAAAAATAGCCGTTGTGGGCGGCGGTCCCGGCGGCCTGACTGCAGCTTACTACCTGCAGCTGATGGGACACCAGGTCACCGTTATGGAACGCCTGGATAAACTGGGCGGCATGATCAGGTATGGAATCCCGGCTTACCGTCTGCCGCGTGAATATTTGGATGCGGACATTAACCATATCCTCTCTACCGGCATCAAAACACAATTCGGTATTTCTGTCGGTAAAGATTTTACAGTTGAAGATTTGCGAAAAGAATATGACGCTGTATATTTGGCTTTTGGCGCACATAACGCAAAAAAAATGCGTATCCCCGGAGAAGAAAGCACTGGCGTTATTTCTGCCATTGATATATTACGTGAAGTGGGATACGGCAATCCGCCAGACCTCACGGGTAAAAAAGTCGTCATTGTAGGCGGCGGCAATGTTGCTATGGATGTTGCCCGTACTTCTGTACGACTGGGCGCGGAGAAAGTTTACATCGCATACCGTCGCAGCCGGGCTGATATGCCTGCTTTAGATGAAGAAATCGACGGCGCCATTGCCGAAGGCTGCGAACTGATGGAATTGTGCGCGCCGGATCATGTAGTAACAGACGAAAACGGCCATGTAAAAGCGTTGGCCCTTCGTCCTCAAATCCCGGGCCCCATCGAAGGCGGCCGTCCCAAGCCGTATGACGCACCGGAACCGGTACTGGAACTTGCCTGTGATTTAATAGTTTCCGCTATCGGCCAGGATATCGAATGGCAACGCTTCAACCAGCAGGGTATCCCTGTCAGGAAAGGCGTTATCGATGCCATGGCAGACGGTTCAATTTCAGGCAGCAACGGTATTTTTGCCGGCGGTGACTGCGTGACCGGTCCTGCGACTCTCATTCGTTCGATTGCCGCGGGTAAAGTTGCGGCTATCAACATTGACCAGTATCTCGGTTTCAATCATAAACTGGACTTCGGCGTTCAGGCTGCGGCGCCCCACTTTATTGACCGCAAACCCTGCGGACGCTGCAATATAAAAGAAAGGGAAGCCGGTATCCGTAAACAGGATTTCGAAACCGTAGGCCGGGGACTTTCAGAAACAGAAGCAAAACAGGAAGCGCTTCGCTGCCTCCGTTGTGATAAATTCGGCCTCGGTGCCTTAAAGCAGGGAGGGAATTTACCATGGTAAATATTATTATAGATGGAAAGAAGCTGCAGGTGCGTGATGATGTTACGATTTTACAGGCAGCTCGCGAAAATGGTTTTTCTATTCCCACTTTATGCTATCTGGAAGGCCTGAATGAAATCGGCGCCTGCCGTTTATGTCTGGTAGAAGTAAAAGGCCAGCACCGCCTGGTTTCTTCCTGCAACACCAAAGTGCGGGAAGGAATGGAAATTTCTACCCGCTCTGCCAAAGTGCGGATGGCCCGCCGCTTAAATGTTGAACTTATTTTATCGCAGCATAACTGCAATTGTCCTTCCTGCCCCCGCAACGGCAATTGCCAGTTGCAGAAGGTTGCGGCGCAGTTGGGCGTAAATGTTGAGAGCTATCCCAAAAAACTCAGACAGGAAAACTGGAATAATAACTTCCCGCTGAACCGGGACGAAACAAAATGTGTAAAATGCATGCGCTGCATCCAGGTCTGTGACCAGGTACAGAATATGCATGTCTGGGATCTGGTTAATACCGGTAAACGTACCCGTGTCGGTATGGTACAGAATACCTGTACCCTGTGCGGGCAGTGCATTACCCATTGCCCGGTTGCCGCATTAAGCGCCCGGGACGATACGGAAAAAATCTGGACCGCCATATCGGATCCGGACAAAATCGTCATCGTGCAGCCGGCGCCCGCCGTACGTACCGCCTGGGCCGAAGAAGCAAACGTTCCCAGAGAAATGGCTACTCCGGAAAAACTGGCGGCAGCCCTGCGGCATTTGGGTTTTGATTACGTGTTTGACACCAACTTCTCCGCTGACTTGACTATAATGGAAGAAAGCGCGGAATTAATCGAACACCTGACCCATGCAGGCAAATATCCTGTTCCCATGTTCACTTCCTGCTGTCCCGGCTGGATCCGGTTCTTAAAGAAAGAATATCCGGAAATGGTTCATTACATGTCCACTTCCAAATCGCCTATGTCCATGTTCAGCGCCATCGCAAAGAGCTATTACGCCAAACTGCTCGATGTTGCGCCGGAAAAAATCGTCTGTGTGGCCGTCATGCCCTGCGTAGCCAAAAAATACGAAGCTGACGTACCGGAAGTCAACAGCGAGCCCGGCATCAAAGATACCGACTATGTTATTACGACCCGGGAACTGGTCCGCATGCTAAAGGCTGCCAATGTTGACATTGCCAAACTTAAACCCGAACCTTTCGATAAGCCTCTGGGTGAAGGAACCGGCGGCGCCGTTATCTTCGGCACTACCGGCGGCGTAATGGAAGCGGCGGTCCGCAATGCATATTACATGCTTACAGGGAAAAACCCGCCGAATCCGGATAATTTCATTCAGTGGAAATGGCTGGACCGCTGGCGTGAAGCGGAAATCACTGTTGCCGGCACTACCGTACGCATTGCCGTCACAAGCGGTTTGGGCTGTGCCCGGGATCTGGTCGAAGCTATTAAGAACGGTTCGGCACACTATGACTTCGTAGAAGTTATGGCCTGCCCCGGCGGCTGCAGCGGCGGTGGAGGACAACCTATCCATGAAGGCGAAGAGCTGGCCTGGGAACGCGGCAATTATCTGAAAGATCTGGACAAACGTTCCAAGCTCCGTGTTTCCTATGAAAACCCATATATTCAGGAATTATATAAAAACTTCCTGGACAAACCGTTATCCGAAAAAGCAGAACACTACCTGCATACCAATCAGGTCAACTGGACGATGATTGACTGAAGACAGGCCATCAAAAAATAAAACCGGCCCGGACGCCTAACCGGCGTTTCCGGGCCTTTGTTTTCTATAAATAATAAAACGGCATTGTTCACAATGCCGTTTTTTCTTCATTTTTAATTGTTTTCAGCAGGACAATTAAATGGTTTAAAATCTCCTGCTGTCCCTCTCGCTGACCAATTCAGCCATATCAACATGCAATTCCTCTGCCAACGCAACTAACAACGGAAAACTAGGACTTTGTTTTCCGCATTCAATACGGCTCAGATACTGATAGGAAATGCCCAGCTTGTTGGCTAATACAGTCTGGTTCATACCGCCAATAGTACGATAATATTTGATTTTTGCTCCTAACCGCCGGCACTTTTCCTGAAATGATTTTGTTTCGGACACTGTGGACCCTCCCTTGAATTGTTTTATCTTTAAAAAAATATAATTAATTTGATACAAATACAATTATTTTAATATATTATACCACAAAAAGTGAGATTAAAATCATGTTTTTTAAAAATATTTTATTTTTTTAGAATAATTAATAAAATATAACCAATGTTCCCGGGTTTCCCTGCTAATCATTCACCCTTGCCATATCCCTGCTTGCCACGATATCCACGCCAAGGCCTAGTATATCCGGCACAATCACATCCCCTGCCTGTACCGGAGCCTCCACTACCACGTTGCGCAGATGCCCCGCACAATCCGCAATCTTTCCTTTGGGCAGCACATCTGCAGAAACCACGGGGAGAAGAGGCAGCAGACCGCCTTTAATCCGAACCGTGGTCGTCAGCATACGCCGGGGATCTGTCACTTCCGTTTCAGCATATCTGGCGCCACGGGGACAACTGTTACCCGTCACGCCGGCAAACTTTCCGTTTTCCAGCGTTACCGTCATTTCACAGCCCATCGGGCACATAATACAGTTCATTACTTTTGTTTCCATTTTTTCTCTCTTTTCCGTTTTTTAAAATGAATAATGCTGCAGCAATACGCTCACAATATTACAATGAAAACTCCTTCGGCTGCAGGCCTACTGTTATTGTATCATGCATCAGCACCGCTTTGGCGGCAGGAATATCCAACGTAATCATCTCGCTGGGCTTCACCACCGCCAGCATCTTTTTCACAAGCACTTCCCCGCCGCATTTTACCTCCAGGGTAACTTTCCGGTCCGGAGCGCCTGCACGCATGAACAGCCTAACAGGTTCACCGCCCTCCGGCAGATGAAGTACCTGCGGCACACAGGTACGGATGCCGTTTACCGGGGAAACCTCCACTGTATTCACGACCGGCGCAAGGTTGCCCTGAGCCTCTAATGCCGCAAACTTGCCCGCAATTTCCGCCTCATCGGAAACAAAATCCACAAGGTCATGGACATGGACCACATTTCCCGCAGCATAAATACCCGGCAGATTTGTCTGCCGCCGCTGATCTACCCTGGGACCGTTGGTAAAAGGCGCAATTTCCACACCGGCCGCCATGGAAAGCTCATTTTCCGGAATCAGCCCTACAGACAACAGCAGCGTATCGCATTCAATGTCAAATTCCGTTCCGGGAACCGGCTGCATCTTTTCATCGACTTTCGCTACCGTAACGCCTTCCACACGGTCACGGCCTTTTATTTTTAAAATCGTATGGGAAAGATATAACGGAATATCAAAATCATACAGGCATTGTACCATATTGCGGGTCAGTCCATTGGAATACGGACAGATCTCGCACACTGCCTGTACCTTGCAGCCTTCAAGGCTCATGCGGCGGGCCATGATCAGTCCGATATCGCCGCTGCCTAAAATCACGATTTTCTTACCGGGCAGATATCCTTCCATGTTCACCATGCGCTGGGCTGCTCCTGCGGTAAATACACCGGCCGGACGTTCCCCTGCCGTACGGATGGCTCCCCGTGTGCGCTCCCGGCACCCCATGGTAAGTATAACGGTTTTACCCTCTACGGTAAACAATCCCTTTTCCGGATTTACCGCTGTGACCTTTTTATCTTTTGAAACAGACAGGACCATCGTGTCTGTCAAAGCCAGGATTTCAGGCTTGTCTTGAATCAAAGCGATACAGCGTCCGGCGTATCCGGGACCTGTCAGTTCCTCTTTAAAATGATGCAGTCCAAATCCGTTATGGATGCACTGCTGCAGAATACCGCCCAGTTCCCGGTCACGTTCAATGACCAGGATTTTTTTTGCCCCGTTCCGGTAAGCGGAATATGCGGCAGAAAGACCTCCCGGGCCGCCGCCAACAATAATTACGTCATAAAGCTCCATTTTCTTCACTCCAACACCAAAATCGATTTCCAATTTATTCCAATGTTTTGGGTAAGCAGTTTTAACCGTTTTCATTCCCCGAACTTTTTATAAAACAGTTCCGATCCCTGTCTTTCTTTCAGTACCTTTTCCACCGGAATACCCAGTTCCCGGGCCAGTATCTGTGTTACCCGCGGGCCGCAGAAACCACCCTGGCAACGACCCATTCCCGCACGGGTGCGCCGCTTTACACCGTCAACTGTACGGGCTCCCACCGGCTGGCGGATTGCCTCGATGATTTCGCCTTCCGTCACCGTTTCACAGCGGCAGATCACACGGCCGTACAGCCTGTTCTTTTCAATCATTTTCTGTTTTTCAGAAGCCGTCATACGGTTAAACGCCGGTTTCTTCGGCAATCTTCCGTTCCAGCCGGTTTTTTTACGCAGATACATTTCCCGGCCGACAGCTTCCACCACTACCTCCGCAATGGCAGGCGCCGCAGCCAGCCCCGGGCTTTGAATGCCGGCCGCATTAATGAAACCGGGCACTCCGGAAGCCCCCAGAATAAAATCTCCTGTACTTGAAACCGCGCGAAGTCCGGCAAATTCCGTAATCGAAGCTCCCAAAGGAAGATTCGGAATCAGCTTCCGGGCTCCGGCAATGACTTCATTCATCCCGTCCGGCGTCACAGAAGTATCTTCCTTGCTTGCCTGCTCATTGGCATTGGGACCGATAAACGTATTGCCGTGGGTCGTGGTGCATATCATGATACCCTTGCTCTTCTCGTTGGGACAGGGGAAGATGGCGCCGTATACCAGCGAAGAAGCTGCCATTTTATCAAATAAAATATACTCGCCCTTACGGGGTGTAATAGTAAAAGAATCATCTCCGGCCAGTTTTGCAATCTCTTCCGCGTAGACGCCTGCCGCGTTGATAACAATTTTTGTCCGGATTGCGCCTTTCGTTGTATTTACCAAGGTTACAGCTCCGTCTTCTTTCACAAAGCCGGTCACCGCACAGTCACAGATAACCTGCGCTCCGTTCTGTACTGCACACTGGGCAAAGGCCACCGCGCAGCCAAAAGGCCACATCACACCGGCCGTAGGCGCCCATAACGCCGCCTTTGCCGTTACAAGATTCGGCTCTTTTGCCAGCACTTCCTCCCGGGAAAGGATTTCCAGGCCGGGAACCCCGTTAGCCCTGCCCCGTTCCAGAAGAGCTTGCAGATGCTGTACTTCTTCATCGTTCGTTGCAACAACAAGGCTGCCCGTCCATTTAATATCCAGGCCCAGCTCTTCCTGTAACTGATGGTACAATGCGTTGCCCCGTACGTTCGTCTTCTGCTTCCAGGTTCCCGTTGGCGCGTCAAAACCCGCATGACAAATCGCGCTGTTTGCCTTGGTAGTACCCACAGCCACATCCGGCTCTTTCTCTACCAGAAGGCAGCGCAGATCATATTTGGACAATTCACGCAAAATGGCTGTACCTACGATGCCTCCGCCAATTACGACAACGTCTGCTTCTTTAAAAAATTCCATCTTTCCCACTCCCTAAAAAAGCCGTGGCATCTTAAAGAACCAAAACTGCCACGGCTTTATATCATTTAAAAATGAATTCTATCATTGTTTCAACTTTATTCTTTCACAATTCCTTCTTCCGATTCCACAGCGGCGATTGACGTAACCTTATCCCCTTCCCGCAGGGTAATCACATTCACACCCTGGGTATTACGGCCTAACTTGCGCAGCTGATCCACATCCATGCGGATTACAATACCCGCAGCGGTAATAATATACAGCTCGTCTTTCGGATTTACAACCGTCATACCCACAACATCCCCGGTTTTGGGAGTGAGTTTGTAATTGATACGACCCTTACCGCCCCGGGTTTGTTTTGTGTATTCGGACAGTTTTGTCCGTTTGCCCTGGCCGTTTTCCGTTACTGTCAGTACTTCGCTCTCCGGATCATATGCGTAATCCATGGCCACCACCGTATCGTGGCGCCCCAGGTTGATGCCCCGTACACCGTGGGCGCTCCGGCCCATGCAGCGCACGTCTTCCTCGCTGAAGTGAATTGCCATGCCGTCCCGGGTGGCCATTAAAATAGAAGCGTTGCCATCCGTCATCCTGACGCCGATCAGTTCTTCGTCTTCATTCAGAACTATGGCTTTCAGACCGCTGCGGCGCACAAATGAGAAGTCCGTCAGCTTGCAGCGTTTTACCGTACCTTTGTCGGTAGCCATGAACAGATACCTGTTTTCCTCGAATTCGGAAACATTGATTACAGCGGTAATCTTTTCGCCCGGACTCAGCTGCAGAAGGTTGATAATGGCAGATCCCTTTGCCGTGCGGCCGGCTTCCGGAATCTGATAGCCCCGCAGCGTATAAACCTGTCCCTTGTTTGTAAAGAACAAAATATAATTGTGGGTAGTGGCAAGGAACAGATACTGGGTAAAATCGTCTTCTTTCTTGCCGCTGCCGCCCTTTTTACCGATACCGCCCCGCTGCTGTTTGCGGAAATTATCCGGCGTCTGGCGTTTGATATAACCCTGGTTGCTGAGAGTAATCACGATTTCCTCATCCGCAATCAGGTCCAGCACGTCCATATCGCCGGTATCGTTCACGATTTCCGTCCGGCGGTTATCCCCAAACTTATCCGCTTTTTCATTCAGGTCTTTCTTAATGATATCCAGAACCTTCTTTTCATCTGCCAGCACGCTTTCCAGATAATCAATGGTTTGTAATACATCAATGTATTCATCGTCAATCTTTTTCCGTTCCAGACCGGTCAGACGCTGCAGCCTCATATCCAGGATTGCCTGGGACTGACGGTCGGAGAGACTGAATTTTTCCATTAAGGAAGCCTTGGCAATCTCCGCGTTGGCGCTGTTGCGGATCGTATGAATCACTTCATCCAGATGATCCAGCGCGATTTTCAGGCCTTCCAGGATATGCGCCCGTTCTTTCGCTTTGGCCAGTTCGAAACGGGTACGCCGGGTTACAACATCTTTCTGATGGCTTACATAGCACTCAAGGATCTGTTTCAGATTCAGAACTTTCGGTTTGTTTTCCACCAGCGCCAGCATGATCACGCCGAAAGAATCCTGCAGCTGAGTATGTTTATATAATTTATTGAGAATAACGTCGGGAACCACATCAGCCCGCAGTTCCACCACAATACGCATGCCGCGGCGGTCCGATTCGTCCCGCAGGTCGGTAATCCCTTCAATGACGCCGTCTTTTACCAGATTGGCTATACTCTCCAGCAGCCTTGCTTTATTGACCTGGTAAGGAATTTCCGTTACTACGATACGGTGTTTGTTTTTTGGCATAGGTTCGATTTCGGCCTTGGCTCTAACTTTGATGATGCCTCTGCCGGTAGCATAAGCCTGACGGATGCCTTCCTTGCCCAAAATCGTAGCGCCCGTAGGAAAATCGGGACCCTTGATAGTGCTCATCAGCTCGTCTACCGAAACATCCGGGTTATCGATCAGCATATCAATGCCCTTGACAACTTCCCTCAGGTTATGAGGCGGGATGTTGGTAGCCATACCGACGGCAATACCGGCAGAACCGTTTACCAGCAGGGCTGGTATCTTGGCCGGCAGCACGGTAGGTTCTTTTAAAGATTCATCATAGTTAGGACCGAACTCAACCGTATCTTTTTCTATATCTTCCAGCATGGCTTCCGCCACTTTTGTCATACGGACTTCCGTATAACGCATGGCCGCCGGGCTGTCACCGTCCACGCTGCCGAAGTTGCCGTGGCCGTCTACCAGCAGATAACGGGTATTGAAATCCTGGGCCAGACGCACGGTGGCGTCGTAAACGGAAGAATCCCCATGGGGATGATATTTACCTAATACTTCACCGACGATACGCGCCGATTTTTTATAGGGGCGGTTGGAGGTCATCCCCGCTTCCTGCATGGCATACAGAATACGCCGGTGAACCGGCTTCAGTCCATCCCTTACATCCGGCAGCGCGCGCTGCACGATAACGCTCATGGCGTAATTAATATAAGAATCTTTCATCTTATTGGTAAGATCAACTTCCTCAATCTTACCTCCGGAAGCGATATAACCGTCGTCATTCACCATAACTTCCGGGTTTTCATTTATTTTTTCCTGTCCGGGATTTTTTGTCGTATCGTCCACTGTATCACCTCATATTACAATCTTTATATAATTCTGGTTTTACTTACTTTATTTTATCCTGCCACATAAAACACCGTCATCCCTGCCAGACAGGAAAACGTAATGTGGGGAAGTTCTTTCAACTGTTCCGCTTCACTCATTTCATTACTGATGGCAAAGGGATTATTGCGGCTCAGTTCAGTTTCTTCCAATTGCCATTTTGTACCTGTTATGGAAACTTTGCTTTTTTCCGTAAAGGCAAGCAGGGAAACGGCTACCGGTGTTTCTTCGGCAGGGGGATAAAATTTAATTTTTACTCCTGCCGGAACAAAAACCGTTATTTCCCTTTCATCTGCCAGCACAATAGTACGGTTCTTCTGCAGTGCTGCAGCACCCAATGTTTCAAAGGCGCTCAGCAGATGGTCCAGCCTTCCTCCGTAGACGCCGGAAAAAATCCATAATTTTTCCGGAGGCAGGATTTCCAGCAAAAGCTGCAAATCCGTTTTACTCTTGTCCATCGGAAACACTTCCGCTTTCCCGCTTTCAACCGCCTGCTTCCAGAGGTCGGAGTCGGCGCTGTCACCGTCCCCAATGACCTTATCCGGATAAAACCGGGCGGCATGATAATAATCCAGACCTTTATCCGCAGCAAAAAACTCCGGCGTCCCCGGCAGTTTTTCCGTTGTCATATTCAGCCAGGCTGCTGCCGGTTTCCGACCGCCGCATACAGAAAAGGCGATTTCCTGTACAGGCTTATTATCTTCAATGGACAACGTTCCCTGGGGAAAGAATAGTTTATTCATGGCCGTACCTTCTTTTTGGCAGGAGCCGGTTTAATTATAATGCTGGTTCCTTCTCTTACAACTTTCCAGTCTACGTCCCCGCCCTTGTCTTTCAGCCATTCCATGCTGACTTCCAGCAGGCAGCGGTTCAGTTTCTCAATTGCTTCCGGTGGAAGCATCATGGCTTCCGCTTCTTTTTTTATAGCTGAAGAATTTTTACGCAGCTTTACACGGCGGCTGTCGTCGCTTAACAGCGCTGTTTCAAAACTTTCTTCTTCCTCCATGCCACGGAACATATCCGCGTCGGAGAGATTTCTTTTAATCTTCACAATGTATCTCCATATCCATAATATTGTGCTTATTTAAATTAAACAAATATACCATATATTTTTGAGTATTTAACCTTTTCGCGGTTACAGGTCAAGCACGGCTTTTGTGGCGTTTTCTTCAATGAACTGACGGCGCGGCTCAACCTTGTCTCCCATAAGTATAGAGAAGATGGCATCCGCTTCCGCCGCATCGCTTAATGTAACCTGCAACAGTGTGCGGTACTGGGGATCCATAGTGGTTTCCCATAACTGTTCCGGGTTCATTTCGCCCAAACCTTTGTAACGCTGCACCGACACGTTTTTCTTGTCGCTGCCTATTTCGTCCATGCATACCCGCAATTCTTCATCCGTGTATGCATAACGGTGCGCTTTTTGTCCTTTTTTAACAAGATACAGAGGCGGTTTTGCAATATATACATGGCCTTCGGTAATCAACGGTTTCATATACCGGTAGAAGAACGTCAGCAACAGGGTGGCTATATGGGCGCCATCCACATCGGCATCGGTCATGATGATGATTTTTCCGTACCGCGCTTTGCTGATATCGAAGTCTTCCCCGATTCCACAGCCGAAAGCCGTAATCATATTTTTGATTTCATCGCTGGACAGCATACGGTCCAGACGGGCTTTTTCTACATTTAAAATTTTACCGCGCAACGGAAGGATTGCCTGGAATTTACGGTCACGTCCCTGCTTGGCGCTGCCGCCTGCGGAATCACCTTCGACCAGGTAAATTTCCGTCATGGTGTTGTCCTTGCTCTGGCAGTCCGCTAATTTGCCGGGCAGGCTGCTGCTTTCCAGAATACTCTTTCTGCGGGTCAGATCCCTGGCCTTGCGGGCTGCCGCCCGGGCCCGGGAAGCCATGACAGCTTTTTCAATGATCTTACGTGCTTCACCGGGATGCTCCTCAAAGAACTCTTCCAGCTGCTCTGTTACCAGGTTATCTACAATACCCCTGATTTCGCTGTTTCCTAATTTTGTCTTTGTCTGCCCTTCAAACTGGGGCTCCTGAACCTTGATGCTGATTACCGCTGTAATACCTTCACGGCAATCATCACCGCTGAGGTTATCGTCATTTTCTTTTAATAAATTGTTCTTGCGGGCATAATCGTTGATGGAACGGGTCAATGCCTGTTTGAAACCGCTTAAATGGGTGCCGCCTTCTTCTGTGTTGATATTGTTTACGTAGCTGAAAATATTTTCCGTATAACTGTCGGTATATTCCATGGCTACTTCAACAATATTTGTATCCTTTACGCCTTCCACATAAATCGGTTCCGCATTGATTTTGTCTTTGTTGGCATCCACATACTTAACAAATTCAATAATGCCTCCCTTGAAATGGAAGGTTTCACTCCGGCCGTCCCTTTCGTCCTCCAGGGAAATGGTAACGCCTTTATTTAAAAAGGCAAGTTCCCGCAGACGCAGACGCAAAATATCATAATCATATACCGTTTCGGTAAAAATCGTTTTATCCGGGACAAAATGTACCGTAGTACCGGTAGAATCCGCATCGCCGATTTCATACAAAGGCCTGCTTGTTTTACCGCGCTTAAATTCAATACCGTACCGTTTTCCGTTGCGGCGCACTTCTACTTCCATCTTTTCAGACAATGCATTTACACAGGATACACCTACACCGTGCAGACCGCCGGAAACTTTATACCCGCCGTCACCGAATTTGCCGCCTGCATGTAATACGGTCATAACTACTTCCACCGCCGGTTTTCCTGTCTTGTGCATATCAACTGGGATACCGCGGCCGTTATCCACAACCGTGATGCTGTTATCCGAATTAATGGTAACCTTTATGGTATCGCAGAAACCCGCCAGCGCTTCATCGATACTGTTATCTACAACTTCCGATACCAGATGATGCAGACCGCGGCTTGAAATGCTGCCAATATACATACTGGGGCGTTTCCGTACGGCTTCCAGTCCTTCCAGAACCTGGATCTGACTGGCCCCATATTGCCCTTCCACACCGGTAGCTTCTTTAATTTCCTTTTCGATTTCAACCTGTTTGGCTTCCTCTGCAGCGCGAATTTTTTCTGCGTCTTCACCCGCCTGCATCACTGTTTCCTTATTTTCAGCCATTATTTCCTCCGTTATTATAAATTAAGTTTTGATTGATCCGTTTTTGCAAAGTTGAAGCTGAAACTGCTGATAAATATATTTTTTCCTGTGAAAGGACTATACTGTCAACTACACTGCCTTCTGACAGATCTTCAGCTTCGTAATATCCGCCATCTTTATTTTTTAATGATTTATAAAAATCTTTATTATCTCTTACCGAAAAGATACCTATGATTTCCGCTGCCCTGATCACGCAGCCTCCCCCTATATGTACATACATATTTTATTTTCCCTTTTTTAAGAATTTCAAAATATTTACATACTCTTTTTCTTTAATCAATGCCAGCGGTTTTTCCGCTTTCAGCTGCACTCCCAGTTTTTCTTCCTGTTCGCTTGCCGTATTTAAGCGTATCTTTTCAAAATAATACATTTTTATGTCGGTTTTTATAGTTTTAAACTCTTCTTCACTGCATTTTACTACTTTATTCAGGTCATACCATTTAATCCACGGTTCCCTGTGAACATGGTTCCATATTTTATGTTCTAGTTCCCGGATTCTTTTTCTTTCACACATATAACAAACATCTTCATTGTTTTTTAAATAATTCCCACAAAAAGGACACTTTTTAATTATTCCTTCACTGACCAGTTTTTCCAGCCCCAGCCTTTTTTCTTCCACGCTGATAATAGCATCTTTAACTTTTTCATTGCTTATATGGGAAAATTTTTGCTGTAGTCCCTTTTTTTCTTCTGCCGTTGCGGCCGGAATCATAAGTTTTTCTTCTATGGGGTATGTTTTACTTTTGTCGGGATTACCGTATCTTTTTTTAAAACTTTTTCCTAACACAAACCTGATGTCCTTTATGTAATCAGTTCCCATAAAAACATTGATTTGCCGCATAAACTGGCTTTTATAATATACAAACTGGTTTGACCAGACGGAAGAATCAACTTCCAGCGTCAATATCCTTCGTTCCAATTTCAGCGGACTGCAATGTTTTGCGTTATTATTACCGATTATATCCGCCCAGCAGGCTTTCATTTTAAAAATATTATACCGATTCTGATTAGTCTGGGAACCAACCATTTTCAATACAATTTTTTCAACATCTTCCATTTAACTTTCTTTAATACTTCCTTTTTCCACCTTAAAATACTGATTGGACCCTAAATCGGGAATCAGTGTTTTATCATTTACCGTAATAATAGTCTGAACTTTATCATTAATAAAACTTACCAGCTGGTTTCTTCTGTAATAATCCAGTTCGCTCATAACATCATCCAGTAAAAGAACAGGATACTCTCCCGAAACTTTTTTTACATATTCTATCTGGGATAACTTAAGCGCCAGGGCGCAGCAGCGTTGTTGCCCCTGGGACGCAAAAGCCCTGCTGTCAGCTTGATTTATGTATGTTTTTAAATCATCCCTGTGAACGCCGATTCCCGTATTTCCCTGTATAATGTCCTTGAACCTGCGTTCCCTCATGCTTTTGATATAAAAATCTTTTATATCCGCTGCTGATTCTTTTTCCGGATAAAATACGGCTCCGTCGTTTCCCTTCATCTCGTATTTTATTTCCAGCGTATCTGTCTGGTCCGAAAGAGTATTAAAAACAGGTATGGAAATGTCTTTGATTTTAATCAGGTTATCTAACCTTTTTATTAAAATCTGCGAACCGATATCAGAAATTTCTTCATCCCACGGAACAAGCTGCTCCTGCGGCTGGTTTTTATCACGGATTCCTTTTAACAGGGAATTTCGCTGTTTTAATAATCTCCGGTAACGGACAAGCAGTTCATAATACAACGGATCGGTCTGGGATATTTCCATATCCATAAAACGCCGCCGCAGGCCCGGATCTCCTTTGATTATTTGAAGATCTTCCGGAGAAAACATTACGGCATTAAAAAAACTGTAATGGTCCTTTGCCGTTGTTTTTTTTCCGTCTATTTTTATTTCTTTGTGCCATCTTCCCTGGTCATTATACCTTTTCATCCTTATGGAATGGATTTCGTCTTCCTTTGTAAAATCCAAATGTACGGCCATTCCGTCGGACAAAAACCTTACCATTTCGTCTTCTTTATTGGTACGGTGGCTTAAACCAAAAGCGGAATAAAAGATGCTTTCCAGAATATTGGTCTTCCCCTGCCCGTTTTTTCCGTAAAAAACAGTTACCATTTTATCAAAAGAGACCGTACAATGGTCATAGTTCCTGAAATTGACCAGCTGAAGCCTGTTAATTCTCATTTTTTAGAAAATCACCCTTACAGGAGTTACAATATAAATGTATTCTTCTTCGCTGTCAGGTTTGATGCAAACCGGGCTGAGGGAATTATTCAGATTAATCTCTGCTTCTTCCGTCTCGATATTTTTCATTATGTCCATAATATAGGCAGCATTAAATGCTACATTGATAGGATTCCCTTCCGTATTACAGGAAATGATTTCCTCACCTGTTCCTACGTCAGGACTGCTGGACATTACTTTAATCTCTTTGGCGTTAATGCTGATTTTTACAATACTGTAATCGTTTTCACTTCCGCTGCAAAGGCTCATGCGGCTGACAGCTCCGGCCAGGTCTTTCACATTTACTTTGGTTTTTACGCTGAACTGGGGCGGAATTACCCTTTTATAATCAGGGAATCTTCCCTCAATGAGCCTGGATACCACAGACCATTTTTCGATTTTTACCATCAGCTGGTTATTTAAAATTGAAAATGTAACTTCCTGGGGTACTTTACCATTCAGATTTTTATTGATCTCCTTTAAAACGACAGAAGGAATGATAACGCTCATATCTGGCGCGTTATCTGCATCCAGCGTACGGATTGCCAGTCTGTGGGTATTGGTTCCCACAAACGTTATTTTATTGTTTTTGATTTCACACAGTACGCCTGTAAATAAAGGACGGGCAGAATCTGTAGAGCAGGCAAACGCTGTTTTTTTGATCAGTTCCTTTATTTTTTCTTCTTCCAGGACAAATGTCTGTTTTGCCGTGATGGAAGGATATTTGGGAAATTCATTAACATTCATCAGTAAGATTTTGTAATCTGCTTTTCCTGACTGCAGGCGGACATTATTATCGTTTTGAGCTTTTGTAACTTTTACTGTTTCGCCGTTAAAATTCCGGACTAAATCATTGAAACGTGCGGCAGCAATTACAATTTCGCCTGCTTCTTCCACTTCTGCCGGTATTTCATTACTCATGGAAAGATTGATATCCATTCCTTCCAGCCTCAGGGTGTTATTATCTGCAATAATGTGCATACCTCCGAATATAGGTGTGCTGGGTTTGGCTGCAATGGCAGGCATTACGGACTGTACTGCTTTATTGAGTTCTGAAGTCTGGCATGTAAATTTCATTTGTTCACATTCCTTTCTCTTTTATAATTTTTTATTTTTAATATTTATATTTTAGTCGTCATAGTAAGTGCTGTGTACTGTGTGGAAAAGTGTCGGAAATATGTATTTTTCAGTATCAGTGTCTGTGTATAAACTGTTTATAGTGTGTAAAACCTTATAAACAGTATTGACAATCGGAAAACTTTTCCACATTTATCCACATTTCAGTAACAGGTTATATACATTTTTTTAACAAATGTGGAATTGTAAAAAATCAGATAGAGCGTATCTGTTCCTCAAACTGTTGCAGAAGATTATCGAAGCTTCTGTCTTCTTTTCTCATCTTTTCTATTTTTTCGTATGCGTGAATGACGGTGCTATGATCCCTGCCTCCAAAAGATAAACCGATTTTAGGCAGGGAAGCGTCTGTCATCTTTCTGCTGAGATACATGGCAATCTGTCTGGGCAAGGCTATGTTTTTTGGTCTTTTTTTACCTATTAAATCGTCATTTTGCAGCTTATAATAATTGCAGATATGGCTGATTATTTTTTCAATCGTTATATTTTGTATGCTGTGGATAGCGAAATCTTTCAGCACTGTTTCCGTTACTTTCATGTCAATGGGAAGATGCATTATGCTCGCATAAGCCACGATGCGGTTAAAAGCGCCTTCGATCATACGGATGTTGTTATCAATGCTGACAGCAATCGTCTGGATTACTTCGTTGGGCATATCTATTTTTTCGATTTCCGCTTTTTTTCGTATGATGGCCATACGGGTTTCCAGATCCGGAGGCTGGATATCCACTGTGAGACCGTTGACAAAACGGGAACGCAGTCTTTCTTCCAGTTTATCCATGCTTTGGGGATGGCGGTCACTGGAAATCACGATTTGTTTGTTAGCTTCTTTCAGCGCGTTGAACGTATGGAAAAATTCTTCCTGAGTCCGTTCCTTGTTTTCAAGAAATTGGATATCATCAATAATAAGGCAGTCGATTGTACGGTATTTTTCCTGGAAGTCTTTAACCGTACGGTTCTGGATGGCGTTGATGATTTCATTGGTAAAGGTTTCACTGGTTACATATTTTACTTTTGCGCCGGGGCTGGATTCCAGGATAGCGTTGCCGATGGCGTGCATAAGGTGGGTTTTACCGAGGCCGGAATTACCGTAAATAAACAAAGGATTATATACGTTTCCGGGATCGTTGGCCACCGCCTGGGCTGCCGCTGTAGCGAAGCGGTTCGAATTGCCAACTACAAAAGTTTCGAAACGCTGTTTTGGATTAATGTTGCTTTCAAAGCTTTTTTCATCATCTTTGAACAGGGAATCTGCTTTATAACGTTCTGCCGGAACATCTAAAATATTCTGGTTTTCCACCTTGAGTTCCAGTCTGATATTATTGTTATTGGTAATATCATTTAAAAGTGGAGAAATAAGGGGAAAAAAATTCTGCTGGATTGCTGAACAGAGCTTAGCGCTGGGTACAGTGCAGTAAATTACATCATTTTCCACTTTAACAGGAGTTATCTGGCGAATATACATGTCCATATGGGATTCGCTGATGGAATGGCTTAACTTCTCTGTCAGTTTTTCCCAGATATACGATAAATCATTTGTTTCCATGAAGCATATCCTTTCTCACAAATTTACTCTTTATTTTACCATAAATGCGAAAAAAATTAAAGTTATCCACAGGGGAGAAAGCAGGTAAATTTGTGAAATATTGTTAAATCCTTGACACTGTGGGGGCTTTTTAGTATAATTCTGTCAGCTATCAATTGAAATCGTTTACATAGAGATTGATAAGACCATGGAATGAAGGAGGTAAGCAC
>JAEEGJ010014429.1_pt1 | contig 18761 bp, 18 predicted proteins | sample 8958761 | NCBI WGS metagenome assembly JAEEGJ01 (sample SAMN16246546, study PRJNA631951) | gut metagenome | biome: gut microbiome; feature: rumen; material: RS-attached | host: Bos | place: Iran: Karaj | collected 2018-10
GGCGCAGCAGAAGAAAATCATTAAGAGCTTCAAGGGCATCCAGTCCGACGATATCAACGAGCGCTATCAGGAATGGCTGCGCCGCATCCACGAAAACTATTTCGAGATCGAGGACTTCGACGAAAACGACGAAACGGCGGAATACAGCATCCCGTACATTTTCGAGGATATCGACTTCCGCCGCCAGTTCTACGACGAAATCAACGCCCATTTCGACTGGGTGCGCGACGAACTGGAAGAACACGACATTTTCGTACTGAAGAGCACGCCGATATATTGATATTGCAAGCAAAAAACCTCTGGCGAAAATTTCGCCAGAGGTTTTTGTTTGTCTTTGATCACTGCGCCCAGTGGACGCTTTCGAGATTGTGCTTGTAGATTACGGCAGGTTTGCAGAGAACCGCGGGGACGTCCCGCATGCCGTTATTCAGCTTGCTCGGCGTGGGAACGGACTGTCCCGTTGCGATATCCTGAACGAGACGCAGACACTCCTTGACCGGGAGAGAGGGCGGCTTGTCGATGGTCATGCCCTGCCGGTCGGCGGCAATGGCGCGCACGGCCTCCGGATCGGCGTCGAGGCCCGTGATGAACGGCCATTGACCCTTATAGTACAAATCCAGCGCCTCACGGATTCCCCCGGCCAGTGTGTCGTTCGGGGAAAGCACCGCGCTCAGCGGCCTGTCATTTGCATAAGTGAGCTGCAGGATACGACTCATGCGCGCCTTCGCATTTTCCGCGCTCCAATCGTTCGTCGCCGCTTTTTCAAAGCTTTCCTCGGCGGAGGGAATCACCAGCCGCTTCCTGTCGAGGTACGGCTGCAGGATTTCCATCGCGCCCTCGTAAAAGAGATGCGAGTTGTTGTCCTTCGGGTCTCCCGCGAAAATCTCAATATTGTCCGAGCCGGGCTTTTCCATCAGCCGAAGCGTCCGCTCGATGGAACGAGCCTGCGAACGTCCGATTTCCTTCGCGTCGTAGCCGACGAAGTAAGAGACGTGCGGGGAATTCATGATCAGACGATCGTAGGCGATGACAGGAACGCCCTGATTCGCAGCCTCCGCCAGCGCATCCTTCATCGCGTCGCCGTCCACCGCGCCGATGATAATCGCAAGCGGCTTCTGGCTGACGGCCTCTCGGAACTGTTCCGTTTGTTCCTCCGCCGTCCTCGCAAAGCGCAGATCATTGCGAAAACCGTTCTTTTCCAAAGTTTCCTGCAATGCGAGACCGCTTCGATGCCAGATTTCCGAAGACTCCGGCAAGAGCATAGCGACAATCTGGTCCGGGTTCCCGCCGACCTTATTGTCCTGCTTCCCTCCGCAGCCTGTTAACGCCATCATGCAAAAAAGACACAGCGCCAGCGTCAAAAACATCGCCCATCGTTTCATGACGTTCCCCTCCCGTGGTTGCCCGGTGTTCGATTGTTCCAATTCCGTTCAGCTTGGGGTCGCCGTGACGCCCTGCGCCCCATCTCTCATTGCTCACACTTTCTGCGGGGAGTTTTTTCTCCCTCTTTATATTACTATACTTTAGTTTTTGTTTCCGGGCAAGAGGATATTTGGACGGTTTATGCCGTGACGGGCTTCGGGGCTTCCATCAGCACGACGCCGCCCTTGTCCACGGAAAGGGCGCGCAGCGCGTTCAGCACAGCCAGCACCATGACGCCGACGTCGGCGAAAATCGCCATCCACATCGTCGCAAGACCGACAGCGCCGAGAATCAGGCAGGCCGCCTTGACGCCGAGGGCCATCACGATGTTCTGCTTGACAATGCTCATGGTCTTTCGCGCAATCCGCATCGCCAGCGAAATCTGCTGCGGGTCGTCATACATCAGCACCACGTCCGCCGCCTCGATGGCCGCGTCGGAACCCATGGCGCCCATCGCGACGCCGATGTCGGCGCGGGCCAATACCGGCGCGTCGTTGATGCCGTCGCCGACGAAGGCCAACATGCCGTCGCCTTCCTTCTTCTGCGAAAGCAGTTCCTCGACTTTTTCCACCTTGTCCGCGGGCAAAAGCTCGCTGTAGACCATGTCGAGACCCAGGTCCTCCGCCACCGCGTCGGCTACGGGTTTCGCGTCGCCTGTCAGCATCACCGTCTTCTTGACGCCCGCCTCATGCAGCAGCGTGATGGCTCTCTTGGAGGTCGCCTTCACCACGTCGGAAATGACCACGTGACCGACGTACTGCCCGTCGATGGCCACATGGATGATCGTGCCCGTCTTCTCGCAGGGATGCCAGTCCGCGCCGACGGCGTCCATCAGCTTCTCGTTGCCGACGCAGACCGTTTTGCCGTTGATCAGGGCGCGAATGCCCTGCCCCGCAATCTCTTCGACGTTCTCCACCGTGCAGTCGTCCGCCTCGTCCGGATACGCGGCGCGCAGCGAGTTCGCAATCGGATGGGTCGAATACCGCTCCACGTGCGCGGTCAGATGCAGCAGCTCCATTTTCTCGATGACGTCGGGGTGAATCGCCGAGACGTCAAACACGCCCTTCGTCAGCGTGCCGGTCTTGTCGAAAACCACCGTCTCGGCGTTCGCCAGAAGTTCTAAATAGCTCGAACCTTTGACAAGCACGCCGTTGGCCGACGCGCTGCCGATGCCCGCGAAGAACGACAGCGGCACGGAAATGACCAGCGCGCAGGGGCAGCTGATGACCAGCAGGATAAACGCGCGCTCAATCCAGACCGCCCAATCCGGCGAAAGCCCCATCAGGCCCATGCGGACCAGCGGCACCGCCACCGCCAGCACTACGGCAAAGGCGCAGACGAAAGGCGTGTAGACCTTGGCAAAGCGCGTGATGAAGTTCTCCGAACGGGACTTCTTCATGCTGGAATTCTCCACCAGTTCGAGGATTTTCGCCGCCGTGGACTCGTCGGCTTCCTTCGTCGTCTCGATGCGGATGACGCCGGAGAGATTGATGCAGCCCGAGAGCGCCTCGTCGCCAATGCCCGCCTCCCGCGGCAGGCTCTCGCCGGTCAGCGCTTTCGTATCCAACGTCGTCGTACCGTCGACGATCTTGCCGTCGATGGGGATTCTTTCGCCCGGCTGGACCACGATGATCGTACCGACTTCCACATCGTCGGGATCGACGCGCTCCAACTGCCCGTTCTCCCCCTCGATATTCGCATAGTCGGGGCGAATATCCATCAGCGCCGAGATGTTGCCGCGGCTCTTGCCCACAGCGTAGCTCTGGAACAGCTCGCCAATCTGATAGAACAGCATGACCGCCGCTCCCTCGCGATACTCGCCGAGCACCATCGCGCCCAGCGTCGCGATCGCCATCAGGAAGCTCTCGTCGAAAAACTCCCCGTGGCTGACGCCCAGCGCCGCCTTCCGCAGAATGTCGTACCCGATGACGAGATACGGTACGACATAGAGCGCGCCAAGAATCCATCCCTCGACAGAAGCGAATTCCAGCGCGACGAGCAGAATCGCCGCCGCGAAGATCCGCACCACCATGATTTTCTGTTTTTCCGTCATAACGCCATACCTTTCTTATAGAGTGGAGAGTTAAGAGTTGAGAGTGAAGCGATTCCGTTTTTTATCTTCACTCTTCACTCTCCACTCTCCACTCTCAAATGAAAACTTCGCAGTCCGGCTCGACCTTCTTGCAGGCCTCGCGAACCTTCGGCATGACGACGGCGGGATCGGCGCCCTCGGCGAACTCGACGGTCATCTTCTGGGCCATGAACCCGACGGCGGCGTTCGCAACGCCCTCGATCTTCGCGGCGGCCTCCTCCATTTTCAGCCCGCAAGCCGCGCAATCCACTTCAATCTTGTACTTCTTTTTCATAACGTATTCCTCCTAAATGGTTTTTGATTTGATTGGGTTAATTTGCTTACATGAACATTTAATCATATATCGAATAAAAAATCAAGAGGTTTTGTGAAATTTTTTTATTATTTTTCACCGCGCATTTTATTTTCACTTTTATTAAGGAAATAAATCCATAGCCGACGGAAGAGGAGCATGGTATAATGGAGCCGCAGCAAAGGAACCACCGGGCAAGAAAGGGGGACCCTACATGAAAAACATTTCTCTCGGCAAGACGGGAATCGTCGCGCCGCAAAACGGATTCGGAGCGCTGCCGATCCAGCGCGTGACGAAGGCGGAGGCCGTGAAGCTGCTCCGCGCCGCCTACGAGGGCGGTATTACTTATTTCGACACGGCACGGGCTTACAGCGACAGCGAGGAAAAATTAGGCGCAGCCTTCGGGGACGGCATCCGCGACAAGATCTTCATCGCCACGAAAACCCACGCGCTGACGCCCGAAGGCTTTTGGAAAGACCTCGAAACCTCCCTGAAAAACCTTCGCACCGACCATATCGACCTCTACCAGTTCCACTGCGTGAACCAATGCTGGGCGCCGGGAGACGGCTCCGGCATGTACGAGTGCATGGTCGAGGCGAAAAAACAAGGGAAGATCCTCCATATCGGCGTCACCGCCCACAAACTGCAGGTCGCCTTCGACTGCGTGGCCTCCGGTCTGTATGAGACGATGCAGTTCCCCTTCAGCTATCTTTCGTCGGACAAGGAAAAATCACTGGTCCAAAAGTGCAAAGAGGCGAACATGGGCTTCATCGCCATGAAGGGGCTGGCCGGCGGGCTGATCACCAACTCCCGGGCGGCGATGGCGTTCATGGCGCAGTACGACAACGTGATGCCCATCTGGGGCGTGCAGCGGGAAACCGAGCTGGCCGAGTGGCTTTCCTATATGAAAGAAACGCCGGAAATGACCCCGGAGATCGAGTCCTTCATCGCCAAGGAGCGCGAGGAGCTGACGGGGGAATTCTGCCGCGGCTGCGGCTACTGTATGCCGTGCCCGGCAGGCATCATGATCAACCAATGCGCGCGCATGTCGCTGATGCTCCGCCGCGCCCCGTCGAAAGCGTGGCTCACGCCGGAGATGCAGGCGGAAATGAAGAAAATCGAGGGCTGCCTGAACTGCCGGAAGTGCACGACGAAATGCCCTTACGAGCTGAACACGCCGGAGCTTCTGCGCAAGAATTACGAGGACTACAAGCGGGTATTGGCCGGCGAAGTCGCCGTATAAAAATCCCCGGCGCAATACAAAAGCGAGAGCAAAAACGCTCTCGCTTTTGTATCTTCAATTATTTATTTTGCGTCGCCAAGAATCGTGGCGACGCCGATATCATATTTCTTAATCGGCGTCCCGTTCCGGTTGTCGTCCACGCCCGGCACTTTCCCGGCCAGGATTCGCTCTACGCCCGTATAGAGCGGGGCAATCAAATCCGGAGAAACGGGGAAACTCCCGTGCGCCGGATAAATAGTATCGAAGCGGTCCTTGTACTCCTCGAGGCGTTTCAGGCTCAACACATAGGCGTGCATCTCCCGCTGGACGCCGAACATATAAATATTCCCGTCCTGTATCGGATCGCCGCTGATCAGGACGCGCTTCTCCACGTCGAGGACGCCGATGCTTCCCGGCGTATGCCCCGGCAGCCCGATAATCTCCAGCTCACGATCCCCGAGGTCGAGGACGTCGCCGTGCTCTACGGGGACGATCGTGCCTTTCCTGTTTTCGCCGTGGTAATAATTCGACGCCTCGGCCATGCTCATATAGAACGTCCCGAATTCATTGTTGCCTCCGACATGATCCCGGTCGGCGTGGGTGTTCAAAAGCTTCACGGGCAGGTCCGTCAGGCCTTCGACGAGCTTCTTCATACTTTGCACGTGAAAGCCGCTGTCAATCAGCAGGGCTTCCTTCGTCCCCGTCAAGAGGAAGCTGCGAACCATGTCTTCCTGGATGCGCCATGTATTTTCGTCGATAGGTATGACCTGCGCTTCGCCGTGCTTTATGTCGTACGTCCCGGTATTTCGGTCGGCCGCCATCGCGGACGAATATCCTGCGCCGCTTCCGCTGAAAGGCAGCATTGGAGTCAAGGCGGCAAGTCCCATGAGCTTCACAAAATCACGCCGTGAACACATTTTCATTAAAACCGTCTCCCTTCGTTTTAACGCACATTACCTATTAAATTGAGATTCGCCAACGACACGTTTTTTCCTGCCGGACCGCCGACAAAAACATGACGCCCATGCAAGATGAGTTCTCGGTTTACGCATTCATTATCTTGCGATATAATGTTGCGTATGCAGTTTACTCTTTACCTACGAGGTGACTCATCATGAACCTTTTTTCCAAAAGTATCCGTATGCTTTTCATCTGCAGCGTCATCGTGCTTTCGACGCTTCTCCTTGGGCTTTTGGCGTTCATCAACGCCCGACAGCTTTCCGAGAATATGGAGACCGAGCTGAAGGCAATGCTGACGGCGCGAAGCGGCGAAATCTCCGAGAAATTCGACAAACGCCTCACGCAGGTTTCCGGCAAGACGGCGTCGCTGGCTCTCAATATCAGCTCGATGCAGGTCTACGATATGATGCTGGTCGCGCGTTATTTCACGGCGATCGTGAAGTCCGACGACGCGATTTTCGGCAGCGGCCTCTGGTTCGCGCCGAACGCCTACCCGGAACGGAAATGGTTCGGCCCGTATTACTCCAAAGGAAACGACGGCAGCGTGTCCGTGACGATGGACTACAGCACCGAGGAATACAACTACCCGCAGTTCGCATGGTACAAAGCGAGCATACAGGGCGGCAAGGAAGTCTTTTGGGACGAGCCGGCCTATGACGACGTGAGCAAGACGTCGATGCTGACCAGCTCCGCGCCGATTTTCCGGGACGGCAAGCCCGTCGGCGTCGTGACCGTGGACATCGGCATGAAGGAACTGGAAGACTACATCCAGAACATCAAGATCGGCGAGAACGGCTACGCCTTCCTGCTGACGCAGACGGGACAATTCGTCGCCTCGCGGAACCCCGAACAGAATCTCAAAGTGAAAATACAGGAAAGCCCGGATGCGAAAATCGCGGCATTCGGCCAGAGCCTCGACGCGAATACCACCGAGTCCGCGCTTTACGTCACCGACGCCTTCGGCGAGGAAAGCTATGTAATGGTCGCACCGATCGGGAACAGCCATTTGCGCCTCGTCCTCGTCGCGCCGAAAGCCGACTATATGGGGCCGATCCATCAGGCGATCAAGCTCAGCGTCGGCATGTCCGTCGCCGTGATCCTGCTCCTCTGCGCCGCGCTCTGGGTCATCTTCCAGACGCGCATCGGCGGCCCGATCACCGCCCTCGTCGAGAACTCGCAGCGCATCGCGAACGGAGACCTGACCACGGAAATCACGATCAAGCATGAGGACGAGATCGGCCAGCTCGCGATTGCCATGACCAAGATGCGGGACGGCATCAAGGACGTCATCCAAAAGATTGCCGACAGCGCGCAGCAGATGGCGGCCTCCTCCGAGGAGCTGACCGCAAGCTCCGCACAGACCGCCGAAGCCGCCACCCAGGTGGCCCAGTCCGTCACCACGGCTTCCGAAGCGGTGGAGAAACAGCAGGCCAGCATCGCGGACAGCTCGTCGAATATCGGAACGGTTTCCGCGTCGCTGGAAGAGATACAGGCAGAGTCCCACGAGGCTTCCGACAACGCGCAGAACGTCAGCGATGCGGCGGCACGCGGCGGCGAAGCCGTCGTCGACGCGGTGGAGCAGATCCGGAGCGCCGAGACGACGGTGGAAAACTCCGCCGCCATCGTGGACAAACTCGGCGAGCGCTCGCAGGAGATCGGGCAAATCGTCGAAAGCATTTCCGCCATCGCCGACCAGACAAACCTCCTGGCGCTGAACGCCGCCATCGAAGCGGCGCGGGCGGGCGAAGCGGGACGCGGTTTTGCCGTGGTCGCCGAAGAAGTGCGAAAACTCGCCGAGCAGAGCGGCGAAGCAGCGCAGACCATCGCAAACCTCATCGCAGGCATTCAGGCCGACACCAACGAGGCCGTAAGCGCCATGAAAGACGGCCGCGAAAGGGTCACGTCAGGCGCGCAGGCCGTCGCGGGGCTGCACGACACCTTCGAGAATATCATGCAGGACGTCAAGCGCATCACCACGGAAATCACGAATATCGCCGCAAGCGTCAAGGGCGTGTCTGAAAGTGCCCAAAGCATCGCCGGCGGCATCGCCGAGGTCGACCAGCAGGGGCAGCAGGTATCCGACGAGATGCACAGCGTATCGGCGGCCACCGAGGAGCAGTCGGCCTCCGCGCAGGAAATCGCCTCCGCCAGCGACTCCCTCGCCCACCTCGCACAGGAGCTGCAGGAAGCGTTGGCGCAATTCAAATTCTGATCAGACGCATAGAAAAGCACTGCCGAAGCGTTACGTCTTCGGCAGTGCTTTTTGTTCGCCTCTTTGCCCGTTATCTGTAAACCTTCAAACCGGCATTATTTCAACAACGCCTCGCGGAAGAATTCCGTCCGCTCTTCCGGCGTCATAGTCATATACGCCTTGGAGAGCGCGCTGACCCACGAGCCGTAAACTGGATTCGGGAAAACGACGTAAAGCGTCCCGAACTCGTCCTTCGCGGCGTCGATGATCGCGTCCCGTTCCGCGAGATTCTTTCCCTTCGTGCCGAGCGGCAAATCCCCGACGTTGTCGCCCATATAGACGACCACGTCATATTGTTCGGCGATGCGGTCGAATCGCGGCTGCTTGTCGCTGGCCTTCGTATCCTCCATCATCAGCAGGTGCTCCCGATCCACGTTGGGGAACTGCAGCGCCTTGAGATTCTCCACCGTGGCGTCGTAATTCACCGCGCTGTATCGGTTCGTGACGTAAAAGATCGCGACGCCGCGCCGATTCACTTCCGCAAGGAATTCCGCCGCGCCCGGCATCGCCTCCGCACAGGCCTTGTGGACCGTTTTTCTCCACCAAGAGCTCGTAAAACGGCCGTCCCCGTCGGCAACGCTCGCCGCCATCGCACGGGCGCTGGTCACCACCGTTTCGTCGCAGTCCAATACGATAGCAAGCGGCTTCCCGTTGCGCTCCGAAGGATTCGCCAATGCGCGGTCAACCGCCGAAAGCGCCATGTTATACCCCTGATAGCAAAGCGCGCGGTACTCTGCCGCCGTCCGCATCCAAAGCAACGACGCAATCTCCGAATTGGCAAGCTGACGCGCCGAGATCCGAGCCTGCACCTCCTCGGACATCGCCGCCTCCGTCGGCGTCCCCGTCAAGCAGATCATCGCCGCGCACCCTGCCAAGAGCCACTTCTTCCAAGCCTTCATCATTTCACGTCCTTCACATAGTATAAAACAGCAATACGGATAATGGAATTATAGCATGAAACAAGACGCCAAAAAAGCCTTCGCCGCGACTCGCCACGAAGAAGGAACGCAATCAGGTTCAATACATAAGCCTCATTGACACTGCCTCATCGCCGTCATATTATAATAATGCGGTGAAAATGGAGTTCGTCAACATGACGGGAATCAAGAAAGGAGCAAAAACTATGTTTCATTTTGCCCACAACAATCTCAACGTGCTGGATTTGGACCGCAGCATGAAATTTTATGAGGAAGCCTTGGGGCTGAAAGAAGTCCGCCGTATCAACGGCGAGGGTTTCATCATCGTCTATTTGGGCGACGCCCACAAAAGCAAGCATCTTTTGGAACTGACCTGGCTGAAAGACCGCAAAGAACCGTATAACTTAGGGGACAACGAATTCCATTTGGCGTTCACGGCAGACGACTTTGACGCCGCCCACGAGAAGCACAAGGAAATGGGCTGCATCTGCTACGAGAATCCGGGGATGGGGATCTACTTCATTTCCGATCCGGACGGCTATTGGCTGGAAGTCCTGCCGCAGTGACGTAAAAATCCCGCCGGACAGAAACGCCCGATAAATAGGAAGACCGCATAGAAAAGCACTGTCGAAGCATTCCGTCTTCGGCAGTGCTTTTTTACTATCTCCAACTTCCTGCAAACGATGTCCGCCGCAATTACTTTTTCGCGCGCACGCAAAGCCAACGTCCCGCGTCTCCCATGACGGATTTCTGGTCCGCGCGCACTTCGCGAAAACCCGCCTTTTCCAACGCGCAGACAAGATTATCCCGGGAGACCAGTTTCATGCCGTCGATGATACGCGTCCATTTCTCGTCCGACGGGCAGGAGCCGTCGGCTTCGCAGACGATCAGGAACTCGCCTCCGGGCTTCAGGATGCGGTGAACGCCCGGGAAGGAATTCTCCGGCCAGAAATAAATCGTTTCAAAAGCCGTGGCCGCGTCGAAAGATTCGTCGGGGAAAGGAAGCTCCGCCACGTTGCCTTCCACGATCCGGCAGCGCCCTTCGCGGATCGCGGCAGCGTTTTTCTTCTTCGACGCCGTCACGCTGACCGGCGAATAGTCGAGCCCCGTCACATGTCCCTCGGGGCACGCGTCGAGCATGACCGAAATGTTGCTGCCGCCGCCGCACCCCAAGTCGATGACATCGGCGTCCGGCGCCAGTTCTAAATGCGAAAGCCCCCATTTGGAGACCGGCCCGTGGGAGGCGTTCATCATGCGTACAATCCATCGGCCGATTCGCCCTTCCGGCTTCGCGCAGTTTTGAAAAACACGGTGCAGCAGATTCTGGAAAAAAGATCGTTTCATGTCAGTCCTTCTTTCTTGAAAATAATTCTCATAAATAATAGGCGACATCCTGTCGAATGTCAAGCGTGAAATTTCTGCGGTAAGAAAGTTGGAAAATCCTACTTTCTTATTTTCCTACTTTCCTACCACAGAAATTTCAAACCTATTTTCATCCGAGGGCGGTGTCGAGCGCCATCATGACGGTGAAGCCTACGGCGAAAGAGACGACGCCAACGTTGGAGTGTTCCCCGACGGACATTTCCGGGATCAGTTCTTCCACGACCACATAAATCATGGCACCCGCGGCAAAGCTGAGGAAATAGGGCAGCGCGGGAACGATCAGTCCTGCGGCCAGGATGGTGAGGACGCCGCCGACAGGCTCCACCACGCCGGAGAGGACGCCGCCTATGAACGCTCGGAAGCGATTCTTGCCGTTTGCATAGAGCGGCATGGAAATAATCGCGCCTTCAGGGAAATTTTGGATGGCGATGCCGAGGGAAAGGGCCAGCGCGCCGCCGATCGTGACTTGGGCGGCTCCCTCCGCCAAGCCCGCGAGCATGACGCCCACCGCCATGCCCTCGGGTATATTGTGAAGCGTCACGGCCAGCACCATCATGGTCGTCCGTGAAAGGCGGGCGGGCATTCCCTCCGCCTTGTCCGCGTCCATGTGCAAATGCGGGATGACGTGATCGAGCAAAAGCAGGAACAGCGTGCCGATCCAAAAACCGATCACGGCGGGCAGGAAAGCGAATCTTCCCATCGGTTCGCTGATTTCCATCGCGGGAAGCAAAAGGCTCCAAACCGACGCCGCGACCATCACGCCGGAAGCGAATCCGGTCAGCGCCTTTTGCGTGCGGAGCGACAGCTCACGCCGCGAAAGGAACACGCAGGCCGCGCCCAAGCATGTTCCTATAAAAGGTATCAGCAGAGATAGGATAATCTCGGGACGAAACATAAGAGCACCTCATTTCAGTTTCGGCTATTAAATTTCGCTACCTCATTTGCCCTCCCCTTGAGGGGAGGGGGGACCGCTTTAGCGGTGGGTGAGGTGGCGATAGACTCACGCTTGTGTCAATTGTTACTTCTTAAAACACCTCATCCGTCGCGCTTCGCGCGCCACCTTCCCCTCGAGGGGAAGGCACGCTTCTTGATTGTTAACAGTCAGAGTAATAGCAAGTTTCCTGGAGTAATCATAACACAATTGAAAAAAATTCTCAAAAGGTATTGAAATTAATTTTCATTTATGCTATCATCTTTCCATCAAGGAAACGATGATTAAGTCAAGTCGCGATCCTGACGAGAGATTTTTTCGTCAGGCAAGGCGTAACATGCCAGTGGCATGTTACGGGGCTCGAAGTCGTAGCCGAGGAGCTACGTCGAGAGCACTTTGACGCCGCATGACGGAAAAAGATCCGGCAGGGGCCGACGAGACTTATTCAGCGGTTCCTTCAGGAGGTGAGCCGATGACGACAGCGGATTTTGAAGAACTGCTTGCTCGTCAGTGCGCTCCGACGTTTATCGGATTGAAGGCGGCAAGTCTTGTCGCCTTTCAAAAGAACCGATTCGACGATTTCGACGCGCAGCTCGCCGACTATGAGCCCTGTTTCGCCTGTCACGGCGTCTCGATATTTCGTCTGCTGGACGAAGAGAGCCGCGTGCTCGTGCTCTTCTATCGGGCCGACGCGCTGGACAGGCTGCTTCGCCGACGAGCCGCGCGGATGCTGCTCCGGCGATACGGGTATCGTCCGTCGGATTCGCTCTCGACGATGCTGGATCGGCTTCGTCAACGCGTCCAATCGGGCGCCGGCTTTCCCCACGAGATCGGCCTCTTTCTCGGCTACCCCCCGCATGACGTCAGAGGCTTCATCGAGCATAAAGGACGCGGCTTTCTTTGCTGCGGCTTTTGGAAAGTCTACGCCGACGAGGATGCGTCGAAAGCGCTTTTCAAGCGATATGCCGACTGCACCGCGCGCTTCTGCGCGCGTCTCGCCAGCGGCGTTCCGATGGCCGAAATTCTCCAAGCCGTATAGTTTTGTCGTTTTCATCATCCCCCCGATGAACACGACGAAGCTTCGGCAAGGGAGAATCTTCACAGAAAGGAGAACCCTATGAAAAAAATAGCGGTGGTCTATTGGAGCGGCGGCGGAAATACGGAAGCCATGGCGAAGGCCGCCGTCGACGGCGCAAAAAAGGCCGGAGGCGACGCGGAGCTTTTCCGGGTGGACGCGTTTTCCGCGCAGGACATGAAAGACTACGCCGGCTTTCTTTTCGGCTGTCCCGCGATGGGCGCCGAAGTCCTGGAAGAAGCGGAGTTCGAGCCGTTCTTTCAGGAAGCCGAAACGAAGATATCCGGCGTTCCCGTCGGTCTCTTCGGCTCCTATGGCTGGGGCGGCGGCGAATGGATGCGCCAGTGGGAAGCGCGCGTCAAAGACGACGGCGCGAATCTCGTCGGCAGTCTCGCCGTCGAGAACGCTCCCACTGAAAAAGACCTTGCAGATTGCACGACGCTTGGCGAAAGCCTCGTCAAAGCGCTTGCATGAAAACCTCTCATTTTCTCTCCCATAATTACAAAAACACCCCGGAGTCTGAGTTGCAGCAGGCTTTGGGGCGTTTTTGTCTAAAATACCGGATTTCGTTTCGACAAGATTCATATTGACATTGAGAATTATATGCGATATTATATCTGTAATGATTTTCATTTTATAAATTTTAGGGGGAATGGACCATGTTTTCAAGAAGCGATTTTTGGATCGGATTGGCTGTAGGCGCCGTCGTCGGCGTTTTCGGTTACCGATATATGCAGGAACGTGAGCAGCAGATGCTGGCTCTCGCGGGCGGAGCGCCTGCCGGTCAAGTGCCGCTGGCGGAACTGGAGCGCCAGAAGGAAGAGCTGGAGGATATGATTGCGGCGCAGAAGGCGCAGGAGAAATAAAAGCCATGAGAAAGGAGACTGCCTTTTGCGAAGACAGTCTCCTTTGTTTTTGGGGAGGATTCTATGAAGCAAATGTCGCTGGGGCTGCCGCTTATGGGCGCGGCGGCGGGGACGCTGCTTTCGCTGGCTTTTCCGTCGAAGCGCGGCCATATCGCCTGCGGGCTTCTCTGGACGGGACTTTCAGCGCTTCACGCCTGGCAGTACCGCAAAAAGCTCGCGCAAGATTTGAAAAAGAACGGTGGTTTTTTTATTATGACGGATTTTCCGCAATCGAAGCTTGATTTTTTCGTCCGCGCGGTGGACGTCGCGTCGTATATCCCGGGGCGGATCCGGCTCTATGCCCGGCCGCTGGTCGGCAACGCGTCGCTGGCAAAGCAGGTGGAAAAAGAGCTTTCCGGCGCGGCGGGCATGAAGAGCGTCCGCACGAACACGACGACCGGCTCGATCCTGTTGGAATACGATCCGGCTGCGCTTCGGAAAGATCCGGAACTGGCAAAGGTGGAAGAATATATTCGGACGCACGTGAAAAAGAGATAGAGTGAAGAGTGAGGAGTGGAGAGTGAAGATAAAAAGCGGAATATCTCCACTCTTCACTCTCAACTCTCCACTCTCAAAAAAATGTATCGGAAAGAAAACTCGTATAATTTTTATTAGCGTTACGGAAAGGAATGAAAACAATATGTCCTACATGTCCGGCATGATGTTAGGGCTGGCTTTCGGTCAGAGCGTCCGCCGCTTTTTTACGGGCGGCGCGGCGAAGCATGAGATTCCGGTATTCGCGCTTGCCCGTGCCATACCCGGGCGGCGGCGCTATTACGCAAAGGCGCTGATCGGCAACGACGAACTGGCGCAGACGGTAGAAAAGGCGCTGTCTAAGCTGGATTGCATCGACGAGGTGAAGGCGAATCCCGTATCGGGCAGCCTGCTTCTCGTTTATCACGGCGAGGAGGCGCAGATCGACGCCGTCGCCCAGCGGCTCGCGAACCGCGTCTTTTCCGTGCCGCCGGAAGCCGCTGCCGACGCGCCGACGCCCTTTGAGGAGGCCGCCGGCGGGCTTGCCGTTTTCGGCAAGCATATCCACGGTACGTTTTCCGCCATCAATCGCCACATGAAACTGGCGACGGGCGGCTGGTTCGATTTGCCGTCTCTGCTTTCGCTGTTGTTCACGGTGCGGGGCCTGCAAAAAATCCTGGTGACCAAGCAGCTGCCTACCGGACCCCAGCTTCTTTGGTGGGCGTTTTCCATTCTCCGGGGGTGGCGGTTCGCATGAGCTATCGTCTCGTAACCGTCCCTCTCCTTTCAGAGCTTTCCCATGAAGCGCGCATCCTTGCGGGCGCGAGGCTTCGTTCCGCCCAAGGGGTCGTCTCTGCGGCGGCGGACGGGAAATGCCTGCGCGTCTGGCACAAGGGAGCTTGCCTCTCCCCCGCCGCGCTCCGGCTCGTCCGGCGTATTCGCGAAGAATCCGGGGAGCGCGCCGCCGAGCCGACGATGGCCGACTATCGCCGGGACGCCCTGATATCCGTCGGCGTCTTCGCCGCGATGAAGCTCTTGGAAAAGAATGCCCCTGCCGCTTACGCCGGTCTTCGCGTCATCCGAAGTCTTCTCGTTCTCGGCATGGCGAGAAATCTGTTCAAGAGCGGCTATGGCGGCTTGGTTCGCGACCGCCGCCCGAACGCCGACACCTTGACCGCTACGGCGGTAGCCGCGTCGGTATTGTCCGGCCGTCCGGAGTCGAGTCTGACGCTCTTGACCCTTTCCAACGTCGCCGAGATGCTGACGAGTTACGCGGCGGAACGGGCGCGTCGCCAAATCTCCGGCCTCCTGAACCTGAACCAGCGATATGTATGGCTCGTGGAAAACGGGGTGGAGCGCAAGGTTCCCGTGGAATCATTGAAAGCAGGAGACACCATCGCGGCGCACGCGGGCGAAAAAATCTGCATCGACGGTCGCGTATTGGCCGGTTCCGCCGCGGTGAACCAGTCGTCGATCACCGGCGAATCCAATCCCGCCATGAAGCAGGAAAAATCCCGCGTCTACGCCGGAAGCGTGGTGGAAGCGGGCGAGCTGACCATCTTGGTCGAGAAGGTCGGTCAGGACACCTCCCTTGCCCATATCGTGCATCTTGTGGAGGAAGCGCAGGCGCAGCGCGCGCCCGTGCAGAATTTCGCCGACCAGATGGCGAATTTCCTCGTGCCCGTCTCGCTCCTCGGCGCCATCGTCGTTTACGGGGCCACAAGGGATTGGCAGCGGGTGCTGAACCTTCTTTTCATCGACTTTTCCTGCGGCCTGAAGCTTTCCACCGCAACGGCGATTTCCGCCGCCATTGCCGCCGCCGCGAAAAAAGGCATCCTCGTCAAGGGCGGCAATTACATCGAGGCGTTGGCTGCGGCAGATACCGTCGTGCTGGACAAGACCGGCACCTTGACCATCGGCGTGCCGCAGATTGCCTGCATCCGGACCGTCGAAGGCGTCAGCGAAAAGGAAACGGTGCTTCTCGCCGCCTCGGCGGAAATGCACTCCGTCCATCCGTTGGCCGTAGCGATCCAAAAATACGTCCACGAAAAAGAGTGGGAAGTGCCCCAGCATAAAAGCTCCGCCACCGTCGTAGCCCGCGGCATGAAAGCCGTCGTGCCGGACTTCGAGAAATTCAAGGGCGGCTCGGTGCTCGTGGGCAGCCGGAAATTCATGGAGGAATCGAAGGTCAAGAATCTCGACGCGATTGAAATCGAGGAAGGCGCGCCAAGTCTCATCTATATAGCGCGGGACAAAAAACTCCTCGGCGTCATCGGCATCCTCGACCCGATTCGCCCGAAGATGAAAAAGACGCTGAACCAGATGCGCCGCTACGGCATCGACGAGATCGTGATGCTGACGGGCGACTCGAAGGAGGTCGCTGAACGGGTGGCGCAGGACATGGACATCGACGCCTACTATGCGGAGGTATTGCCGGAGGATAAGGCGAACTATGTGCAGAAGCTCAAAGAGCGGGGCCGCATCATGATGGTCGGCGACGGCATCAACGACGCCCCCGCCCTCGCCCGCGCCGATGTCGGCATCGCCGTCGCCTCCGGCACCCACGTCGCCTCCGACGCCGCCGAGGTCATGCTCCGCCGCTCCCGTCCCCGCGACATCCCCGCCGCCATCCGTCTCGGCCGCGCCACCCTCCGCATCATCCGCCAGAACCTCTTCTGGGCGCTCTTCTACAACGTCCTCCTCATCCCGCTGGCCGCCGGCGCCTGGGAACCCCTCCTCGGCCTGCGCATGCACCCCGCCCTCAGCGCCGCCGCCATGGGCCTCTCCAGCCTCTTTGTCGTCTCCAACGCCCTCCGCCTCGCCCGCTTCGACCCCTACGCCCCCTGACCGCCCATCCCAAAAATCCCGAGCATCCCAAAAATCCCACCCAAGGTCCTCCCCTCATGCGCATCCTCATGATCTGCCACGGCAACATCTGCCGCAGCCCCATGGCCGAACGCCTCCTCCGCCATCTCCTCGAAGAGGCCGGACTCGCCGACCAGGTCCAGGTCGACTCCGCCGCCGTCAGCTCCGAAGAGCTCGGCAACCCCATCTATCCCCCCGCCCGCCGCATGCTGGAGGCCCACGGCCTCCCCTCCGGCGGCCACCGCGCCCACCGCGTCTCCTCCTCCGAGGCCCGCACCTACGACTGGATTCTCGTCATGGACGCCGCCAACCTTTCCGGCATGCGCGCCATCCTCGGCGCCGCCCCCTCCTCCAAGCCCGTGGTCTGCCGGCTCCTCTCCTTCGCCGGCGAGGACCGCGACGTGGCCGACCCCTGGTGGACCGGCGACTTCGAAACCGCCTGGGCCGACATCGAAAAAGGCTGCCGCGCCGTCCTCGCCGCCCTCCGTCGGCAATTATCGCCCTCCACCTGACCTTCTCTTGCCCCCCTCCGGAGGGGGGTGGCGCATAGCGCCAGGGGGAGAACGCGGCGCGGGCCTCTCGCCCGCGCTGGGGCCGCTTGTTCCGCCGTTCGATCGACCGGGATTCCGGTTTTCCGGCATTTCGGCATTCCCCCCCTTGCGCCAGATGTTCGCCCAGGGCTCGCTCTGCCCTCCTCCCACCTCTTTTGACGCTCCTGCCTCCCCTGCTGGGGGCGCGGACGGCCCGCCCGCCGCTGGTAGGGTCCGACCGCCGGGCGGACCGTTCTGGGGGGCCGCGCTTCGTCGCGGCCGTGCGCAAGGCACGCCCCTGGATCGTCCCTCTTGTGTCCTCCGGCCACGGCCCGGATGACGCAGGGCCCTCCCCTGAACGCCCCCCCTCCCGCCTCTAGAACCGCTGCGGCACCGTCGCCGTCGGCCGGTAGGTAATGTGGAAGTTCGACTTCTTTTCCGCCTGCTCGAACCAGCTCTTCAGGCCTTCGGCGGCACGCCACAGGTCATTTTCGGCGACCAGCGAGATTCCGGTGGGAATCTCGGCGATCATCCCTTCGAAGAAGCTGCGCAGCAGCTCCGACGTCAGCTTCCCCTGGTAGCACAGCAGCAGCAGATTGCCCTGGTTGTTCACCGCCGACAGCACGTTGCAGCTCCCGCCTTCCTCGTCCGAGTACTTCAGCACCGACGTCCCGGCCCACCAGACCCGCTGCTTCTCATAGATGGCGATCTGCTTGACCGCAAACCAGTCCTCTTCGAGCCACCGACGCACCACCTTGGGCGTCTTCGGCGTGATGAGCTGGCGCGGATTCCGGCTCGTCAGCCCCATCGCCGCGAGAAACCGCTTCGCCGTCCGGTGGCAGATCGTCTTCCCCAGCCGTTTCTGGGAGAAAGCCATCATCGACTTCCCCGACCACAGCGAATACGACAGCCCTTCCTGCTTCGGCGTGCTCTTGGAGAGGGCCTCCCACATGACCGCCCAGTCCTTCTCGTTGAGGTTCTTCGTGAGCTTTTCCTTCTTCACCCGCTTAGGCGGCTCGATGGCGGCCTCCCCCTCCGCGGCGAACCGCTGGTAGACCCGATGCACGAAAAGATACGTCAGCCCCAGCTCGGCCCCGGCATGCGACGGCCGCACATGCGCGACCCATTTCTCGTACAGCGTCTTCCTGAGCTCACGTTTCTGCTCGTCGGAAAGACTGCGGTAGGAAATGCGCGGAACCTTGGGCTTGTTGTTTTTCATGTCGGGGTCATCCTTGCTCTGGACCTGGTGGATTCGGAACGGCCGCCTTCGCCCGGCCGTATCCCGGCGGCGAGGCGCGTTCCTTCATCCTACTCCGCCCCTTCCCCGATGGAAAGCCCACAATTCAATCTTGCGCGCTTTTGTCAAGGCCTCCCCGCCGCCCCCCCGCCCTCCGACTTACTTGACAATCGCCCCGGACGCCAGATCCCCGTCCACGGTCACC
>JAEEGJ010014431.1_pt1 | contig 18760 bp, 12 predicted proteins | sample 8958761 | NCBI WGS metagenome assembly JAEEGJ01 (sample SAMN16246546, study PRJNA631951) | gut metagenome | biome: gut microbiome; feature: rumen; material: RS-attached | host: Bos | place: Iran: Karaj | collected 2018-10
TGAACTATGTGGGTGTGTCCGTGGGCAAGCTGGACCAGAGCTGCGAGGTGCTCAGCCAGGCGCATCACCTGCTGTATCTGGATACGCTGGAAGGCAGTTTTGAACTGATTCCGGAGCACCCGGACATGAAGCCGTACAAGATCGCCATCTTCTTCTCGGGGCTGGAGCACAACCTGGCCGGTTCCAAGTACAACATGCGGGTTGACGAACTCCGCAGCGGCGTCTACGCCCTGCAGGCTTTCGCCGGAATGGAGTACGGCAAGTTCAAGGACGCCATGGCCCGGAACGTTCCCCGGGAGGTATACGAGGCTTATAAGGACCGTCTGCCCGACCCCTGGCGCAAGCGCTGTGAACATTGGTATACCGAGTTCGAACGCGTACAGCAGGGCGCCGAGGCCTGGCGCCGGGGCGACATCGAAACCTATGGCCGGCTCTCCTTCGAGTCCGGCTGGAGCAGCATCCACAACTGGGAATCCGGCGCCCCGGAGCAGATCCGCCTTTACGAGATCATGCGGGGGACCGAGGGCATCTACGGCGGCCGCTTTTCCGGCGCTGGCTTCAAAGGCTGCTGCATGGCCCTCATCGACCCGGCCTATGCTGACAGCATCGCCGACCAGGTCACCCGGGCCTACCTGAAAGACTTCCCGCGCCTGTCCGACAAGTACGGGGTGTATATCTGCGAAAGCGCCGACGGTCTGAGCCTATGAAATGCCTGATCCTAGCCGCCGGCTACGCCACGCGGCTCCATCCCCTCACCGAGAACTTCCCCAAACCCCTCCTGAAAGTAGGGGACAAGACCATCCTGGACTGGCTCATCGACGACATCGACACCGCCGGCGAAGTGGATGAATACGTGGTCATTTCCAATCATAAGTTCGCGATGGTTTTCGAAGCCTGGGCTTCTTCTGTCATTCCGGGCGAAGCGAAGGAATCTAAAAAGATCACCGTGCTTGACGACGGAACCACCTCGAACGAAACCCGTCTCGGCGCCGTGCGCGACATTCAGTTCGCCATCGACACGCTGGGCCTCGACGACGATCTGCTGGTGATCGCGGGCGACAACCTGCTGGATTTCAGCCTGGTCCGGTTCATTCAATACGCCCGGGAGAAGGGAACGTCCTGCATCATGCGGTACTTCGAGCCTTCGGAGGAGAAGCTTCACAAGACCGGTGTCGCGACGGTGGATGAGAATGATTTGATTCTGGAGATGGAGGAAAAGCCGGCCCGCCCGAAGAGCCGCTGGTGCTGCCCGCCGTTCTACTTCTACCGCCGGAGCGACGTACCGCTCGTGAAGGTGGGAATCGACAGCGGATGCGGCGTGGACGCCCCGGGCAGTTTCATCGCCTGGCTCTCCGCGCAGACCCCGGTGCACGCCTGGGAGATGCCCGGCCGGCGTTACGACATCGGCAACCTTGCCTCGTACGAGGAGGTTCAACGGACATATCACGGTATTTTATAGCCCTCGCGCGTGCGTAATCGCAAGAATTTGCGTATCTTTGCAGGCTGAAAGAACAAGAATTATGAACAGCCTCAAAGATACCAAGATCTGCGTGATCGGCCTGGGCTATGTCGGACTCCCGCTCGCCCGCCTTTTCTCCACGAAGTACCCGACCATCGGCTATGACATGAACCGCGAGCGCGTGGACGCGCTGATGGCGGGCCATGACGCCACCCTGGAAGTCTCCGACGAGCTCCTGCAGGAAGCCATCGACAAGCACGGTTTCCGGTGCACGGCGGACCTGGAGATGGTCCGCGACTGCAATTTCTATGTGGTCGCCGTCCCCACGCCGGTGGACGAGAACAACCGTCCGGACCTGAAACCCCTGTGGGGCGCGTCCAAGACCGTGGGCGAAGTCATTTCCAAGGGCGACGTCGTCGTCTATGAGAGCACCGTCTATCCCGGCGTCACTGAGGAGGAGTGCCTGCCGGTGGTGGAGCAGGTCTCCGGCCTGAAGTTCAATGTCGATTTCTTCGCGGGCTATTCCCCGGAGCGCATCAACCCCGGTGACAAGCTCCATACCGTGGAGAAGATCAAGAAGGTGACCTCCGGCTCCACGCCGGAAATCGCCGACTATGTGGACGCCGTCTATAATTCCGTCCTCGTGAACGGCACGCACAAGGCCCCGTCCATCCGTGTGGCCGAAGCCTCCAAGATCATCGAGAACAGCCAGCGCGACGTGAACATCGCCTTCATGAACGAACTGGCGAAGATCTTCAACGCCATGGGCATCGACACGCACGACGTGATCGAGGCGGCCTCCTCCAAGTGGAACTTCATCAAGCTGAGCCCCGGCCTGGTGGGCGGCCACTGCATCAGCGTGGATCCGTACTACCTGATCCAGAAGGCCCAGGTGTACGGCGTCCTTCCGCGCGTGATGTCCAACGCCCGCCGTCTGAACGACGGCATGGGCGCCTATGTGGCGAACCAGACGGTCAAGTGCATGAACAAGAAAGGCGTCCTGGTGAAGGATGCGAAGATCCTCATCCTCGGCATCACCTTCAAGGAGAACTGCCCCGACATCCGCAACACCAAGATCGTCGACATCTATCATACCCTCAGGGAATATACGGACCGGATCACGGTCTACGACCCTTGGGCAGACCGGGAGCATGTCCGGTTCGAATACGGCATCGACGTGACGAACGAGTGTCCGGAAGACAAGTTCGACGCCGTCATCCTGGCCGTTGCGCACAAGGAGTTCATGAAGCTGGATGTGAAGGGGCTCGTGAAGGAGAACGGCGTCGTCTATGATGTCAAGGGTGTCCTGGACCGGGAGATTGTCGATGCGAGGCTTTAACGGACGCCCCTGAACTATGAAAATCGCAGTCGCCGGTACCGGCTATGTGGGCCTGAGCATCGCCACGCTGCTGGCGCAGCGGAACGAGGTCGCCGCCGTGGACATCCTTCCCGAAAAGGTGGAGAAGATCAACCGCAAGGAGAGCCCCATCGCCGACGAGTACCTGGAGAAGTATCTGACGGAGAAGGAACTGGACCTCACGGCCACGCTGGACGGCCGCGCGGCCTACCGCGACGCGGATTTCGTCGTCATCGCCGCCCCCACCAACTACGACCCCAAGAAAAACTTCTTCGACACCTCCCATGTGGAGGAGGTCATCGAACTCGTGCTGGAAGTGAATCCCGACGCCGTGATGGTCATCAAATCCACCGTCCCCGTCGGCTACACCCGGTCCGCCCGCGAAAAGTTCTCCTATCGTGAGCGCCTTTCCGACGGCACCTTCCGCTTCGTCACCCCGAAGATTCTCTTCGCCCCGGAGTTTCTGCGCGAATCGAAGGCCTTGTATGACAACTTGTATCCTTCCCGGATCATCGTGGGCTTCGACGGCGAGGCGCTCGAAAGCGCGGCGCACACCTTCGCGGAACTCATCAAGGCCGGCGCCCTCAAGGAGGATGTTCCCGTTCTCTTCATGGGCTCGACCGAGGCCGAAGCCGTGAAACTTTTTGCGAACACTTACCTGGCCCTCCGGGTCTCCTATTTCAACGAACTGGACACTTATGCCGAGATGAAAGGCCTGGACACGCAGGCGATCATCGAAGGCGTCTGCCTGGACCCCCGCATCGGCGCGCACTACAACAACCCCAGCTTCGGCTACGGCGGCTACTGCCTTCCGAAGGACACGAAGCAGCTGCTGGCGAACTTCAACGACGTGCCTGAGAACCTGATCAAGGCGATTGTGGACAGCAACCGCACCCGCAAGGACTACATCGCCGACCGTGTGCTGGAGATGGCCGGCTACTACACCGCCTCCAGCGCCTTCGACTCGGCGAAGGAGAAGGAAGTTGTCGTGGGCGTGTATCGCCTCACGATGAAGACGGGCTCGGACAACTTCCGCCAGAGCGCCATCCAGGGCATCATGAAGCGCATCAAGGCGAAGGGCGCCAAGGTGATCGTCTATGAGCCCACGCTCAAGGACGGCATCACCTTCTTCGGTTCCCGCGTGGTGAACGACCTGGCCGCCTTCAAGGCCCAGTCCGACGCCATCATCGCCAACCGCTACGACAGCGTCCTGGACGATGTGGCCGACAAGGTTTACACGAGAGATATCTACAAGCGGGACTAGTTATGAAACGCTACTGCCAGACGCTGGAGCTCCGGGACGATCCGGAGATGATTGCGAAATATGTCGGGGCCCATGCGCACGTATGGCCGGAAATCCAGGCGGGGATCCGCGAGGTCGGCATCCTGGACATGCAGATCTACCGGCTGGGCACGCGCCTTTTCATGATCATGGACACGGTCGACGACTTTGACTTCGCCGCCGACAACGCACGCCTGGCCACCCTCCCGCGCCAGGCTGAATGGGAGGCCTATGTCGCTCAGTTCCAAGGCTGCGACCCTTCCGCTCCGAGCACGGACAAGTGGCGGCTCATGGAGAAGATCTTCGAACTGGAGAAGCCGTAGATGACCGCCATCCTGACAGACCGCCTTCACCGGCTGGCTTATGCCACCGACGCGTCGGCCTATCGCAAGATGCCGGCGGGGGTGGCGTATCCCGAAAGCACGGAGGATGTGCGGGAGCTGGTCGCCGAGGCGCGGCGGCGGGGGACTTGCCTGATTCCCCGCGCCGCGGGCACATCGCTTGCCGGACAAGTTGTCGGGAAGGGAATCGTCGTGGACATCAAGGGATGGAACCGGATTCTGGAAATCAATGCCGACGAACGTTGGGCCCGGGTTCAGCCGGGTGTCGTCCGCGACGATCTGAACATCGCCCTGAAGCCATACGGACTGCTTTTCTCGCCGGAAACTTCCACCAGCAACCGCTGCTGCCTCGGCGGCATGTTCGGCAACAATTCCTGCGGGACGCATTCGCTGGTGTACGGAAGCACGCGGGACCATGTCATCGCCTGCAAAGGGGTGCTTTCTGACGGAACGGATTTCGACACCGCCTGCATCAAGGACCCGGATTATCGCAGGGCACGTCCGCTCCTGGACAGGATTCTCACGCAACTGGAGACCTGGCGCGATGATCCGGATACACGCCGGCTCATCGAAGAGAATTATCCGGACCGGAGCCTCCGGCGCCGTAGCTGTGGCTATGCCATCGACGAAGCGCTTCCCGATACCGACCTTTGCAAACTCCTGGCGGGGAGCGAAGGCACCTTGGCTTTCATCTCAGAAATCACGGTCTCCCTGGACCCGCTGCCGCCGAAGGAGAAAATGGTGGTCTGCGCCCATTGCAACACCCTGGAGGCCAGTTTCCATGCCAACCTTGTCGCTTTGAAGCATCATCCGGCGGCGGTCGAGCTGATGGACGGAAAGATTCTGGAGCTGAGTTTCCAGAACATCGAACTGAAGCGGAACACGACGTTCGTGGAAGGCCTTCCGGCGGCGCTTCTGATCGCCGAATTCCGAGGGGACAGCCGCGAGGAGATCGACCGGCAGGCAAAGGCTTTTGAACAGGACGCCGAGGCGTCCGGACTGGTATACACTTGCACCCGCGTTTACGGGACGGAGGTCGCCAAAGTCTGGGACCTGCGGAAGGCCGGGCTCGGGGTGCTGAGCGGGATGAAAGGCGACGCGAAGCCCATCGGCGTGGTCGAAGACACTGCCGTGGCGCCGGAGCGCCTGCCCGCGTACATGAAAGATTTCGGCGAGATGCTGGAACGGCTGAAGACCTCATGTGTCTATTACGGGCACATCAGCACGGGCGAACTTCATCTGCGGCCGATTCTGAATATCAAGACGGAAGAGGGGAGGAGGCTGTTCCGGAACATCGCACATGAAACCGCGCTTCTTGTGCGGAAGCACAAGGGGAGTCTGAGCGGCGAGCATGGCGACGGCCGTCTCCGCGGGGAATTCATCCCGTTGATGTACGGACCCGAGGTGTATGCCCTGTTGCAGGAAGTCAAGCGCTGCTGGGACCCGGAGGGGGTGTTCAATCGGAACAAGATCGTGGATACGCCTCCGATGGACGAAGGGCTCCGGTTCGATGTGGGGCAAAAATATGCCGTGGAGGGCGTCAGGACGTATTACAACTGGCGTGCGGTCTTCGACGAATGCAAGGTCGAAGGTGCCAGCGGGGTCCGTTCCCAGGCCCATGCGCTGATGTGCTCGATCGAGCAGTGCAACGGCGCCGGCGCCTGCCTGAAATCCAACCTGATCGGCGGGACGATGTGCCCGGCCTACAAGGAATCGGCCGATGAGCTGCGCTCCACCCGCGCCCGCGCGAACATTCTGCGCGAAGCGCTGACGCGTGGCGACGGTTTCGCCGATCCGGCCGTGGCGGAGATTCTCGATTCCTGCCTGGCCTGCAAAGGCTGCCTGTCCGAGTGCCCGTCCAATGTGGACATGACCCGTCTCCGCAGCGAGGTTCTGCAGCAGAAATACGACCGCCATGGCACGCCGCTCCGGTCCTGGATGGTGGCGCGGATGCCCCGCTTTGAAGCCCTTGGCGCCGCGGTGCGTCCCTTGTACAACTTCTTCGCCACCTGGAAGCCTTCCGCCGCGCTGATCAAGCGCATCATCCGCTTTTCCGCCGACCGCCAGATTCCCACGCTATCCCGTTACAGCATGCGGAAGCTTGTCTCGATGGAACCGCAACCCGCCGCAGGCCGCCTTGTCTACCTTTTCGCTGACGAATTCACCAAGTATGAGGAAGCCGAGCTCGGCCTCACTTTCGTCCGCCTGCTGAACCGGCTGGGGTATCGCGTGGAGATTCCCAGGCATGTCGAAAGCGGCCGTGCGGCCATGTCCAAGGGCTGCCTGCGGCTTGCGAAGAAGTATGCACTGCGCAATGTCTCCCTGCTGAAGGACAAGGTCAGTGCGGAGGTGCCGCTCCTGGGCATCGAGCCGTCCTGCATCCTCTCTTTCCGGGATGAGTATCCGGACCTGGTGCCTTCTGAAATGCGCTCAGACGCACAGGCGCTCGGCCGCAACTGCCTGCTTTTCGACGAATTCCTGATGCGGGAGGTGCGCGCCGGCCGCATCGGCCCCGGCGCCTTCCGCGAGGTCCGGGCGGATATCTGGCTCCATGGACACTGCCACCAGAAGTCTCTCGTGGGCGTCGGTCTCACGGCCGGTCTCCTCCGCCTCATTCCCGGTGCGGCCGTGCACGTCATCCCCTCCGGCTGCTGCGGCATGGCGGGCTCCTTCGGTTACGAGAAGGAGCATTTCAAAACCTCGATGGCGATCGGGGAGATGGTGCTATTCCCGGCTGTCCGGAAGGCCATGGACGCGTCGTCCCGGGACACTTCCCGCCTGACCCTCGTCGCCGCCCCCGGCACTTCCTGCCGGCATCAGATCTACGACGGGACCGGTTTCCGGGCCCGGCACCCGCTGGAAATTTTGTACGATTCTCTGAAATAATTGCTAACTTTACCAGTTGGATAGAAATTGCAGACTATGATCACCCGTATTTTCAAGCTGACGGAAGCGTCGGCGAAATATCTGGGCAACCTTCCGAAGGAGGATGCCGTCCTGGTTGTGAAATCCGAGCACAAGATCCGGAAAATGTTCATCGACGCCCTTGAACTGGCGATGTTCGAACGGGCCGACACGAAATCGGCCTTCGCGGCCATCGGCGCTTATTTCAAGGGACTGGTGACGGATCCCGCGTTCGGGGAGAAGATTGACGCGGAGCTCAAGGCGCTCCGCCACTATGTGGACGAAGGCGTGGTCTACCGTCCCGCCTTCGAGACCATCCGGGACTATGTGCTGGGCAAGTGCGCGCGCCTCTGCGCCGAGACGGTCCACGCCGTCGTTGGCGGCACCTTCGTGGACGGAGCCGAGGTCATGGTGTGCGAAGAGGACCAGGGCGCTCTCCGGGTGGACTGGACCACCTCCATGGCCCGTCTGCGCGAGCGGACCGCCAAATCCGGCCTGTATGTGATGTCCAGCGGCTACGGCCACAATCCCTACGGCTTCAGCATCCGCCTGGGACGCCGCGGGGAGGACCTGATGGCCATGACCATCGCCTCCCGTTTCGGCGAGCCGGCCGAGGTCTACATCCTGGACGACAAGATGCTGAGCATCCCCGCCCTGACCTATGAGGAGGCCGCCGTCTTCTGCATGGGCGAAGAAGGCGCCTTCGCGCCCGCCGCGCTCCTGCCCATGATGAAGGCGAACCTTCCCATCGTCCTGAAAGACATCTCCGACCCATCCTGCATGACGGTCATCTCCGGCAGCAAACCGGCTTCCGAACATGTGATCACGGGCTTCGTCGTGGAAGAGGGGTTCGCGCTCGTCAATGTCCGCGGCACCGGTCTGGTCGGTAAGGTGGGTGTTTCCTCGTCCATCTTCGGTGCTCTGGCCCGCGGCGGGGTGAACATCCGCTACATCTCCCAGCCTTCCTCTGAATTCTGCATCACCGTGGCGGTTTCTTCTGAAGACCTGCCCGCTGCCCGGGAGGCCCTTTCCGGCCTGTACAAGGACGGCCAGGTGTCCCTGGACGACGCCGTGGACTTCGTGGAGGACGTGTGCCTCCTCTCCGTCTGCGGCAACGGCATGAAGAATGTCCCCGGCACTTCCGGCCGCATCTACACGGCCCTCGGCGCCTATGGCGTCAACATCATCTCTGCCGCCCAGGGCGGTGACGAACTCACCATTTCGTTCGTCATCCGCTCCTCCGACCGCGCCGCCGCCGAAGAGGCGCTGGCGATCCTGTGATGTTCGGGACCATACTCCGGCAGGTCCGGCAGTACAAGGCCGCGGCGCTGCTTACTCCGCTCTGGACGACGCTTGAGGTCATCATGGGCGTGCTGATTCCGTACGTGACGGCGTCCATCATCGACAAGGGCATCGGCGCGGGGAGTCTGCCGGACGTGTACAAGTACGGGGCGATGATGGTCGGCATCGCGTGTCTCAGCCTCGTGTTCGGCATTCTGGCCGGCCGGTTCGCCGCTTACAGCAGCACCGGCCTCGCGGCGAATCTGCGCATGGCCATGTATGAGAACATCCAGCGGTTCTCCTTCTCCGACATCGACAAGTTCTCCACCGCCGGCCTCGTGACACGGATGACCACGGACGTGTCCAGCATCCAGAGCGCTTTCCAGATGCTGCTCCGCGTATCCTTCCGGGCGCCGCTCAACATGGTGTCGGCCCTGGCGATGTGCTTCCTGATCCATAAGAGGCTGAGTCTCATCTTCCTGGTGGCGATGATCATTCTGAGCGTGTTCCTCGCGCTGCTCATCTCGCACGCGGCGAAGCTGTTCAAGAAGATCCTTCTGCAGGTGGACGCCGTGAACGGCGTCGTGCAGGAGAATGTGGACGCCATCCGTGTCGTGAAAGCCTTTGTCCGCGAGGACCACGAGATGTCCAAGTTCGACAAGGCCGTCGTCGGTCTTTTCACGCTCAATGTGAAGGCGGAGACGCTGATGGCCCTGAACGGCCCGGTGATGAACCTCATCGTGAACGCGTGCATCATCGCCCTGAGCTGGTTCGGCGCGCATTACATCGTGGAGGGGAGCCTGACCACGGGCCAGCTGACCTCGCTGTTCAGCTACATCATGACGGTGCTGACCTCTCTGATGATGCTGTCCATGATCTTCGTCCAGCTCACCCAGAGCGCGGCCAGCGCGGCCCGCATCGCGGAAGTCATCGACGAAGAGCCCGACATGGCGGATCCGGAGGAGCCCGTCAAAACAGTTCCCGACGGAAGCATCGACTTCAACCACGTCTATTTCTCCTACAAGCAGGGCGGCGACTACGCCCTGGAAGACATTGATTTGCATATCAAGGCCGGTGAAACCATCGGCGTCATCGGCGGAACCGGCAGCGGAAAGTCCTCCCTCGTGAACCTGATGGCGCGTCTGTATGACGTATCCGAAGGCTCCGTGGAGGTGGGCGGTCTGGATGTCCGGAAATATGACATGCAGGTCCTCCGGAACGAGGTGGCGATGGTGCTCCAGAAGAGCACGCTTTTCTCCGGGACCATTCTGGAGAATCTTCGCTGGGGCAAGGAGGACGCCACCCTGGACGAATGCCGGGAGGCGTGCCGCCAGGCCTGCGCCGACGAGTTCATCGAGAGTTTCCCCGACCAGTATGACACGGTCATCGACCAGGGCGGCACCAATGTCTCCGGCGGCCAGCGGCAGCGTCTGTGCATCGCGCGCGCCTTGCTGAAGCATCCGAAAGTGCTGGTGCTGGACGACTCCACCTCGGCGGTGGACACGGCTACCGACGCCGCGATCCGCGCCACCTTCAATGCGCGCATCCCGGGAACGACCAAGGTGATCATCTCCCAGCGCATCCTCTCCATCCAGGAGGCCGACCGCATCGTGGTGATGGACAACGGCCGCGTGGCCGCGTTCGACACCCATGAGAACCTCCTGCGCACCTGCGGCATCTATTCTGAAATCTACGAAATGCAGACGAGCGGCGGCTCGGGCGATTTCGACGAACCCACAGCCTAGCCTATGCCACCCGGATTCAACCAACACCCCGGACAGGACCGCGGACCGCGGGCCGGCGCCACCCTCAGGGACATCAAGCGGGATTCCACCGTCTTCCGCCTGTTCGGATACATACTCCGGAACTACAAGGTCAGTTTCATCGTGGTGCTGCTGTGCATCGTGGTGTCGTCCCTGACCTCCCTGGCGTCGTCCCTGTTCACCCGCAGTCTTATCGACGATTACATCACGCCCATGACGGCGGCCGCGGCGCCTGATTACGCGCCGCTCGCCGTCGCCCTTGTCAAACTGGGCGCCGTCATCTTTGTCGGCATCATCGCCGGCTATGCGCAGAGCCTGATCATGATCCACGTGGGGCAGGGGACGATGCTGCGTATCCGCAAGGACCTGTTCTCCCATATGGAGACGTTGCCGCTCAAGTACTTTGACAACCACTCCCACGGCGACATCATGTCCGTGTACACGAACGATGTGGACACCCTCCGGCAGGTGATCGGAAACAGCATCCCGAGCCTGTTCAGGTCGGTGGTGACGATCCTCGCCACTTTCGTGAGCATGCTGGTGCTGAGTCTGCCGCTCACGGTGGTGGCCGTGGCGATGGCCTTCCTGATGTACAAGGTGACGACCGGTCTCGGCAGGATTTCCAAGAAGTATTTCGTGGAACGGCAGCGGAACCTGGGCCGCGTGAACGGCTTCATCGAAGAAATGGTCTCCGGCCAGAAGGTCGTGAAAGTCTACTGCCACGAGCGGAAGGCGCTGGAGGATTTCGCCGGCCTGAACGAGGAACTCCGCTCCAGCGTGTACAACGCCAACAAGATCGGCAACATCATCATGCCGATCAACTCCAACATCGGCAACTTCATGTACGTGCTGCTGGCCATTGTGGGGTCCGTCATCGCGCTGGGCCATGCGTCTCCCTGGTACTTGCACGGCTTGGACGGCGCCGCCCTCACCCTGGGCACGCTGGTGTCCTTCCTGACGTTGCAGCGCAACTTCACCCGGCCCGTCACGCAGATTTCCAACGAGATCAACAGCCTCGTGATGGCCACGGCGGGCAGCGACCGCGTCTATGCCCTGCTGGACGAGGTGTCCGAGCTTGATGAAGGCACCGTCACCCTGGAGAAGGAAGGGAAGGGGCGCTGGTCCTGGAAGGAGCCGGACGGCGCACTCCGCAAGCTGGAGGGCCTGGTGTCCCTGAAGGATGTGGACTTCAGCTATGTCCCTGAGAAACAAGTCCTTTACGATATCACGCTGACGGCCTATCCCGGCCAGAAGATCGCCTTCGTGGGCGGTACGGGCGCGGGAAAGACCACGATCACGAACCTGATCAACCGTTTCTACGAGATTCAGGACGGCACGATCACCTATGACGGATTCAGCGTCGCGGGCATTAAGAAGGCCGATCTGCGACGTTCCCTCGGCATCGTGCTGCAGGAGACGAAACTCTTCAGCGGTTCGGTGCTGGACAACATCCGCTACGGCCGCCTGGACGCCACGGACGAGGAGTGCCGCGACGCCGCGCGCCTGGTCCATGCCGATGCGTTCATCCGGCGTCTGCCCGACGGGTATGACACCGTCCTGGACGCCGACGGCGGCAACCTGTCGCAGGGCGAGCGCCAGCTGCTGGCCATCGCCCGCGCCGCCGTGGCGGATCCGCCGGTGCTCATCCTGGACGAGGCGACCTCGTCCATTGACACCCGTACGGAGCGGCTCATCCAGCAGGGGATGGACTCCCTGATGAAGGGGCGCACGACCTTCGTGATCGCCCACCGCCTGTCCACGGTCCAGAACGCCGACTACATCGCCGTGATGGACCACGGCCGCATCATCGAACGCGGCAAGCACTTCGAGCTCCTGGAGCAGAAGGGCAAATATTATGAACTATATACCGGAAACCAGATTACATAGTTATGGGTTACAGGAATCTTACTCAGAAGGAAATCGACAAATTGCAGGCCGCCGGCTGCGAAGCGGAGGATTGGGGGAATGTGCTGACGTCCGCCGCGGAGGTGGACCACATCCGCCGGGTGCGTTTTTCCGGCACGGTGCGCTTCGGCCGCTTCGACCGGGAGTTCGAACTGCCCGGCGGGCTGAAAAAGCACGCGGGCCTGTCCGATGCGACGCTCCACAATGTGACGGTCGGCGACGACTGCCTCATCGAGAATATCTCCAACTACATCGCGAACTACGAGATCGGCCACGACACCATCCTGGAGAACGTGGACCTGGTCCTGACGGACGGCTCCTGCCGTTTCGGAAACGGCGTGGCGGTGTCCGTCCTCAACGAGACGGGCGGCCGCGAGGTGCTCATCTACGACCGCCTCACCGCCCAGATCGCCTACGTGATGGCGATGTACCGCCATCGGCCCGAACTGGTGAAGGCCCTGGACGACATGGTGCTCGCGTATGCGAAATCGCAGGAATCGACGGTCGGCTACATCGGGAACAACGTAGTCATCCGCAACACCCGGTACCTGAACGGGGTGAAGGTCGGAGACTTCGCGGTGCTCAGCGGCGTGAACCGGCTCCGCAACGGCAGCGTGAACAGCAACGAGGCCGCCCCGGTGCGCATCAGCCACGGGGTCATCGCCGACGATTTCATCATCGAGAGCGGCTCGCACCTGACGGACAATACCAATTTCACGCGCTGCTTCATCGGCCAGGCGTGCCATTTCGGGCATGGCTACAGCGCGTCAGACTCCCTGTTCTTCTCCAACTGCCAGGGCGAGAACGGCGAGGCCTGCGCGATCTTCGCGGGTCCCTTCACGGTGACACACCACAAGTCGACCCTCCTCATCGCCGGCAATTTCTCCTTCATGAACGCGGGCAGCGGCTCCAACCAGTCCAACCACATGTACAAGCTGGGCCCGATCCACCAGGGCATCCTGGAGCGCGGCGCGAAGACGTCGTCCGACTCCTACATCCTCTGGCCTTCCCGCGTGGGCGCGTTCTCGCTGGTGATGGGCCGGCACGTGAACCATTCCGACACCACCTGGCTCCCGTTCTCCTATCTGATCGAGCAGCAGAACACGACGTACCTCGTCCCCGGGGTGAACCTCCGGAGCGTGGGCACCATCCGCGACGCCCAGAAGTGGCCCAAGCGCGACGGCCGTACGGATCCGGACCGCCTGGACTGCATCAACTACAACCTCTTGAGCCCTTACACCATCCAGAAGATGTTCAAGGGCATCCAGCTGCTGAAGAACCTGCAGCATTCCTCCGGCGAACTCTCCGCCGACTACTCCTACCACAGCGCGAAGATCCGCAACAGCTCCCTCAAGCGGGGCATCGAGCTGTACCGGATCGCCATCACCAAGTTTCTCGGGAACTCCATCATCAAGAAGCTGGAGAACCTGCCCGCCGGCGCCTCCGACGAAGTGATCCGGGAGACCTTGAAGCCGGAGCTTCCCGGCGGAAAGGGCAAGTGGACGGACCTCAGCGGCCTCATCGCGCCGAAGGAGCTGGTGGAGGCTTTGCTGGACCGGATTGAAAGGGGAGCGGTGACGGATCTTGAGACCGTGGACTGCGAATTCCGCCGGATGCACGCGGACTACTACCGGCTGGAATGGACCTGGGCCTACGACAAGTATGCCGATTTCTTCGGTTTCCCGCTGGAGACGGTCACGGCGGCGCAGGTGTGCGAGATCGTCGAAAAATGGAAGGCGGCGGTCATCGGCCTGGACCAGATGCTGTACGAGGACGCCCGCAAGGAGTTCAGCCTCGCCTCGATGACGGGCTTCGGAGCCGACGGCTCCCGGGAGGAGAAAGAGCTCGATTTCGAGCAGGTCCGGGGCGATTTCGAGTCCAATTCCTTCGTCCAGGCCGTGCTGGAGCACATCCGGGTGAAGCGCGCCCTCGGGGACGAGCTGCTTGCCCGCCTGCGTGCCTGAATCAGAGGATTCCGAGCAGGTGGCTGCGCGAAAGCATGCAGTCGCCGATCGGGGCCGCCTGGTTGCGGAGCTTGGAGAACTTGATGGCGGTGTCCTGGTTCGCGATGGTCTGGGCGTGGCGTTTCACCGCGCTGCGCACCGCGAGCAGGAGATAGTCGCCCGCCATCGACACCTTGCCGCCGAGGACGACCAGCTGCGGGTTGAAGACGTTGATCAGGCCCGCCAGGCCGCGGCCGAGGTTGGCGCCGATCTTCTCGATCGATTCGATGGTGAGGATGTCCTCCTCCTGGACCGCCTTGAAGATGTCGTTCAAGTTCACCTTGCCCTGCTCCTTGAAGGTGCGGGAGAGGGAAGAGGCGCGGCCCGCCTGGAGCTGCTCGCTGATCATCCGCACGAGGGCCGAGCCGGAGGCGCCGGTCTCCAGGCAGCCGACCTTGCCACAACGGCAGATCTGGTCGTTGTCCAGGAGCGGGAAGTGGCCGAACTCGCCCGAGTAGCCGGAAGTGCCGTAGTACAGGCGGCCGTCCAGGATCATTCCCATGCCGAGACCCCAGCTCACGTTGACGAAGAGGACGTTCTTTTCCTTCTTGACCACGCCGGAGAGGTATTCGCCGTACGTCATCGCCCGGGAGTCGTTCTCGATGACCACGGGGATGTCCAGGTCCTCGGAGAGGATCTTGTTGATGGGGCGTTCCGGGTCGAAGGAGTACAGGTTGCTGTAGCCCGTCTTCGGATTCACGCGGCCGGCGACGCTGATGCCCATCCCGAGAACGCGGTTCCAGTCCAGGTCGTGTTCCACGAAGAAGTCCCGGATGTTCTTGGAGATCGTGTGGAGGCAGGCTTCGTCGATTTCCAGGATGAACGGGATGTTGTCCTCGAAGCAGACGAGACCGCCCTTGAAGTCGGTGACGGCGATGCTGGCGTGGGTGTGCCGGATGTCCAGTCCGATGAAGTAGCCGGCGTCGGGGTTCAGCCCGTAGATGCTGGGCCGGCGGCCGCCGGACGTGCCGGACTTGCCGAGCTCGATCATGAAACCTTCGTCCATCAGCTCGCCGATGAGCTTCGTGACGGTCGGGACGCTGGTGTTGATCTGCTCGCTGAGGGCGGCGATGCTATATTCCCCGCTCTGGATGCAGAGGCGAAGGATGGTCTTCTTCAAGATGGAATTCTTGTTGTCTTTTTTGTCCAGGAATGTCGTTCTCATCGTCTTTCGTATTATGCGGGCAAAAATAACAAAAAATTTTTGAAATAAAAAGAGCGTTTTGAAAATTCCTTAAATAATTTCGCAGAAAAATAACTCGCTTGGCAAGTTGGGTGAAAATCCTTATCTTTGTAAGTTAGAAAACAGTACGCTATGTTCGGAAGGCTCAGAAAATGGAGGAATTCGTTCCGGCTTTCGCTGAAAGGAAAGGTGGTGCTGGCCCTGAGCGCCATCGCCGTCGTCCTTGTCGTGTCCGGTATCATCTCCATCCTGGAATACCGGCGCATGTCCAACTACGTGTCGGACATGATCGCCGAGGACATCCACAGCATCAACGTAGCGCAGAAGCTGGCGGCGGTTACCGACAACTACAACCTGCAGATCCTCGCCGTCATCGGCGACGACTCGCTGAATTCGCTCCCCGACTTCGACCAGCAGGGCTTCGTCTCCTACTGTGATTCGCTGCGCTCGTCCATCTCCGGCGAGAACGTCCTTCCGCTCACCGACTCCGTCCTGTATTCCTATTCGGCCTATATGCTCACCTCCCTGGAACTCGAGCAGGTCGTCCACTCCGATTTCATCGACTCCCGCACCTGGTACTTCGAGCGGCTGCAACCCTCTTTCAAGCGCCTCAGCGGCGACATCGACCGCCTGAGCCAGGCTATGTACGACGACTTGCAGGCCAATTCCGAGGAATTCGACCAGGGTTTCCACCGGAGCATCATCCCGGTCGTCGTCGCGGTCTCCGTGGGCGTCCTCCTGGTGATTCTGCTGATGTTCTTCATGATCAGCTACTATGTGAATCCGCTGAACAGGATGCTCAAGGGAATGGACGAGTACCAGGCCTCCGGGCGTCGCTACAGCGTTACCTTCGAGGGTGACGACGAACTGTCCCTGCTCAACGAGGGCATCTCCGACATCACCGAGGAGAACCGGCAGTACAGACGCCGGATCAAGCAGTTGAAGGAATCCCGGTCGGAGGAAACCGAATGAACCTGCGCGTCATATCGAGGAACACGGGAACGGCGCTCCTGGTGAGCTCGCTGTTCATGCTGTTCGCCGTGGGCATCTCGCTCTACGACGGCGGCGACAGCGCCCTGGCTCCGCTCCTGATCAGTTTTGCATTGACCTTCACGGTCGGCATCTTCCCCTTCATTTTCGTGCGGAAGACGGGCAACATCACGCTCCGGGACGGGTATATGATCATCTTCCTGTCCTGGTTCCTGTCCTTCCTGTTCGGGATGCTGCCCTATGTGCTCTGGGGCGGTCCGTTCACCATCGCCAACGCCTGGTTCGAGAGCGTCTCCGGCTTCACCACCACCGGCGCCACCATCCTGGAAGATGTGGAAGCGCTGCCGCGGAGCCTGCTGTTCTGGCGTTCTTCCACGCATTTCATCGGCGGTCTCGGTGTCGTGGTGTTCCTCCTGCTGATCATCCCGACCTCCTCGCCGGTGCGCCTGCGGCTTACCAATATGGAGCTTTCCTCCCTGTCCCGGGACGATTACCAGACGCGGGCCAACAAGTCCGTGTCCATCTTCGCGCGGGTGTACCTGGCCATTTTCGCCCTCGCTTTCATCAGCTTCTGGGCGGCCGGGATGTCCGCGTTCGATGCCGTCAACCACGCCTTCAGTGTGTCTGCGACGGGCGGATTCTCCACCCACAGCCTTTCTGTGGGCTACTTCCACTCTCCGCTCATCTCCGTGCTCACGATCATCTTCATGGTCCTCGCTTCGGTGCATTTCGGCCTGTTGTACATCTCGTTCGTGAACCGGACGCTCCGTCCGCTCAACAACCCGGTGCTGAAGTTCTTCCTGTTCAGCCTGGTGGGCGGTTCCATTTTGGCGGCCGTCTCGCTGAAACTGCAGGGGGTGGACGCCACCTGGGGCGAGGCGTTCCTGGATGCGACGTTCCACGTCGCCAGCTATACGTCCACGTCGGGCCTGGCCATCAGTGACAATGCCAACTGGCCCATGCTGCCGTGCTTCATCCTGATCCTGGGCGGCCTCGTGTGCGGCTGCGCCGGCTCCACGACCTGCGGCCTCAAATCCGACCGCGTGCTGGTGCTGTTCAAGGCCATCCGGATGCAGATCGTCAAGACCCTGTATCCCTCCTCCATCTTCGAGGTCCGCTTCGGCAAGCGGATGCTCCGGGACGAGGACGTGTACCAGCAGATCCTCTATATCGCCCTCTTCCTGCTCCTGATCGCCCTGTCGTCCGTCCTGTGCGTGGTCATCGGCGACCCGAACCAGCACGCGCTCCTGGGCTCCATCGCCTCGCTGACGAACGTGGGGCCGTCCCTGGGGACCATCGGTTCGTTCGGCAATTACAACGCGGAGCCGGACGCCCTCAAGTTCATCTTCTCGTTCGACATGTTCCTCGGGCGCGTGGAGATCTATCCCGTTCTCGCCGTCTTCGCGAGCATCTTCCACAAGGGATAGCCTATGGACCGGGCGGGATTCCTGTACCATGAATTCCTGCGTCGGCTCCCGTACGAGCCGACTTCCTGCCAGGATGCCTTGATGCGCGACATCGGGGAGTTCCTGACCTCGGACGAGGGGGACATCCTGGTCGTGAACGGCTATGCCGGCACCGGCAAGACGACGGTCCTGGCGGCCGTCGTGTCGGCTTTCACGGACCTCAAGACGCCGGTCGTCCTGATGGCGCCGACCGGGCGGTCGGCCAAGGTCTTGTCCGGCTACACCGGGCGGCCGGCCTCGACCGTCCACAAGCAGATCTATCGGCAGAAATCGCACGGGGACGACGGCTTCGGCCAGTTTTCCCTGGCGCCGAACAAGGCGAAGAACACGCTCTTCATCGTGGACGAGGTGTCGCTCATCGGTATCGAGGCGGGGGAGCGGCAGAGTACCGCGGCCTTCGGCTCGGGCAATCTCCTGGAGGACCTCATTCTGTATATGCGCAGCGGGGTCGACTGCCGGATGATCCTGGTCGGGGATTCGGCGCAGCTGCCGCCCGTGGGCCTGGACCGGTCTCCGGCGCTGTCGGAGGAGTATATGTCCGGGGTCGGCGGCGTCCGCTTCTCGGAGCTTCGGACGGTGGTCCGCCAGCAGGCGGATTCCGGCATCCTCGTGAACGCGACGCACCTGCGGGAGCTGCTGGAGGAGGACTGCGAGATTCCGCTGGACGAACTGGGGCTGACGGTCGACGGTTTCAACGACGTGCAGCGTCTTTCCGGCGGCGAACTCATCGAGACATTGACCGACGCCTATGCGAAGTACGGCGAGGACGAGACCGTCGTCCTGTGCCGGTCCAACAAGCGGGCGAACCGCTACAACGCGGGCATCC
>JAEEGJ010014433.1_pt1 | contig 18750 bp, 14 predicted proteins | sample 8958761 | NCBI WGS metagenome assembly JAEEGJ01 (sample SAMN16246546, study PRJNA631951) | gut metagenome | biome: gut microbiome; feature: rumen; material: RS-attached | host: Bos | place: Iran: Karaj | collected 2018-10
ATCCGGTCAGCGGGGAGAAACTGTATTTCGAAGACCTGGGCGGTCTGGAGGAGTGAATATAAAAAGAAATGAGTTGGTACCATCCCGGCAACAACTCATACTAACCACATAATTAATAACACTAAAACTAATAACCAATAGGTTGATGGGCCAGAACGGTCACTTGCTCAACCCGAGTGCAAAGGTACTACAAAAAACTGAATCTGCAAATTTTTTTTGAAAATTTTTTAATAATTTGAACTGACGTTGATTTTCAATGGGTTATAGATAAGAAAATATTTGATGATTGCAGAATACCCCACTCATAGTCAGTGCTTTGCTTGCGGTTTGGAGCATTTTTCGTAAATTTGCTTACTTTTTGCGCGCATCCAGAGTACAATATGAGTCCTGAAATCACCTCTGTTATAGACAGCATAGACGTCACGCTCAACGCCGGCGGCATGAACACGATCAACATCGTCCTCGCCTTCGTGATGTACGGCGTCGCACTGGGCATCCGCCCGGGCTTGTTCAGAGACGTCTTCCGCAAGCCCAAATCCCTGATCCTCGGAATGGTCAGCCAGCTGGTCCTGTTGCCGCTGCTCACCTTCCTGCTGGCCCTGCTGTTCGGCCGCTGGATCAGCTGGACGATGGCCCTGGGCATGATCCTGGTGGCTTCCTGCCCCGGCGGCAACATCTCCAACTTCATGAGCTCGCTGTCCAAGGCCAACGTGGAGCTTTCCGTCAGCCTGACGGCCGTCAGCACGGCCCTCGCCATCCTGACGACCCCGTTCAACTTCTGGCTCTACGGCAGCCTCTACCTCCATTTCGCGAATGTCGCGAGCGATGTCCCGCAGCTGGTCATCCCCCTCTGGGACGTCTTCAAGACCATCTTCATCCTCCTGGGCATTCCCCTCACCCTCGGCGTGCTGACCGCCCACTTCCTGCCCAAGGTGGCCGAGAAGCTGAAGAAACCGCTCCAGTGGTTCAGCATCATCTTCTTCGTCGCGATGGTCGTCCTGTCCTTCATGGGCAACATCAAAGCCTTCCTGCAGTGCATCCAATATATCTTCCTGGTGGTGCTCATCCACAACCTGCTGGCCCTGGGCATCGGCTTCGGCATCGGTACCTTCTTCAAGGTCCCCAAGCATGACCGCCGCACCCTCACCATCGAGACCGGCATCCAGAACAGCGGCCTGGGCCTGGTCCTGCTGCTGGGCACCAACCTCTTCGCGGGCTTCCCGCCGCACGGCGGCACCCTCGTGATCACTGCCTGGTGGGGCATCTGGCACATCATCAGCGGCCTGACCGTCAGCACGGCCTTCCACCGCTACGAACTCCGTCACAAAACCTCCTAGCATGGCTAAAATCTGGGAAAAGCACAAGGGCTACATCCCTGCTCTGAAATACGTCAACCTCACCACGCGCACCTGCTTCCGCTCCATCCGCATCGAAGGCGCAGAGCGCATCCCGCAGGAGGGCGCGGTGATTCTCGCGCCCAACCACTGCGCGGCCCTGATGGACCCGCTCCTGGCGCTGGTCCTGTTCGGCGGCAAGCCGGTCGTCTTCGGCGCCCGTTCCGACATCTTCGCCAACCCGAAAGTCGCCAAGGTCCTGCGCTGGCTGCGCATCCTGCCCATCGCGCGCGAGCGGAACGGCCTGACGGAAGTGGCCAAGAATTTCGATACCTTCAAGGAAATCATCGACTGCCTGGACCACGAAGTCCCCTTCTGCCTCTATCCGGAAGGCACGCACAACCCCGAGCGCGAGATGCTGCCTGTCAAGAAAGGCATCTTCCGCATCGCCAAGATGGCGCACGACCAGCTGGGCGTGCCCGTGCGCATCGTCCCGGTCGGCGTCAATTATGAGTATTTCTTCTTCGGCCAGGGCCGCGTGGTCATCCGCGTCGGCGAGCCGATGGAGATCGGCGAAGAATTCGCCCGGCGCGAAGGGATGACCGAAGCGGACATCTACCGCGAGCTGTGCACCTGGCTGCGCGACCGCGACATGGCGCTCATCGGCGAGGAACTCCCCCGCCGCCACGGCAATCTGCTGCTCCGCATGCTCCTCGCGCTGCTGTCGCTGCCGCTCTTCGCCATCTGCACCGTCGGGTCCCTGCTGATCTGGCTGCCCCGGATGATCATCATGCACAGGATGGAAGACAAAGCCTGGAGCCACACGGTGCGCTTCGTGCTGCATTTCATCTTCCCGGTCCTGTGGATCTTCCACATCCCCTTCGAGCGCCTGACCCGCTTCTACAGACATCTCGTCGAAGATTTCCGCCGCAAGGTCCTCAGCCTCTAGCGCGGACATACCTTATGATACAGAAAAAGGCGGTTCCCGTCACGGGGTCCGCCTTTCTTCAGGTTGTAGTACAGTTTATTGTTTAACACTCATTCGTTCTTCGGTTTCAGATATTTCCAAAACCGTGCCACGAATGTTGTCCGCAACCTGATGGACCAGCCGGAGCAGCGCCTCGCGGCTCGCCCACGCCGTGTGCGGCGAGAAGCGGAAGCGCTCCGGATGCTTCAAGTGCAGCAGCGGGCTGTCGGCCGGCAGCGGCTCGACGACGTAAACGTCGAGCGCCGCGCCGGCGATCACGCCCGCGTCCACCGCCTCCGCCAGCGCCGCCTCCTCCACGATGCCGCCGCGGCCGAGGTTGAGCAGGAAAGCCGTAGGCTTCATCCTGCGCAACTCCGCCGCGCCCAGCAGCCCTTTCGTGCGCTCATTGAGCGGCGCGTGGATGGAAACGACGTCCGCCCGCGCCAGCAGCTCGTCCAGCGGGACGCTGGGATAGTCGCTGCTGTGCGACGTGCCGGAGGTCGAATAATAGATCACCTGCATCCCGAAGGCCGACGCCACGGCGGCAACGCGCGCGCCGATGGTCCCCAGGCCGATGATGCCCAACGTCTTGCCGGCCAGCTCCGGATACGGGTGAGAAATATCGCAGAAAAGCGAGCCCGCCGAATAGCGGCCGCTCTTGACGCAGTCGTCGAAATAGGGCGAGAAACCGGCCAGCGAGAGCAGGTGCGCGAACGTGGACTGCACGACGGCCTCCGTCGAATAGCCGGCGGCGTTGCGGACCGGAATCCCCCGCGCCGCCGCGGCCTGCAGGTCGATGTTGTTGACGCCCGTGGCGGCCTCGCAGATCAGCCGCAGACGCGGGGCGCGCGACAGCAGCGCTTCGTCCACGCGGACCTTGTTGACGATCAACACCTCACAGTCCCCCACGCGCGCGAGCGCCTCTTCGCGCGTGGACATAGGATAGGTAACCAGCTCGCCGAGGGCGGCGATTTCGTCCAGCGGGGTCTCCCCCAGCGTGGCCGCATCCAGGAAAACGATTTTCATACGATAAAAATACTGCTTTTTTGCAGATTTTTTGAAATATCGCTTGCGATATAAAAATAAAGTATTACCTTTGTATCGCAAACGATATAATAGATAACGACAGATATGGCAACGATTTATGATTTCAAGGCCCTGAACAACAAGGGCGCCGAAGTGGACTTCGCCGACTACAAGGGCAAAGTTCTGCTCATCGTCAACACCGCCTCCAAGTGCGGTTTCACCCCTCAGTATGACGGTCTGGAGGAACTCTGGAAGAAATACAAGGACCAGGGACTCGTCGTCATCGGTTTCCCCTGCGACCAGTTCGCCCACCAGGAGCCCGGCTCCGACGCGGAGATCGCCGAGTTCTGCCGGCTCAACCACGGCGTGACCTTCCCCCTGATGAGCAAGATCGACGTCAACGGCGACAACGCCCACCCGATCTTCAACTACCTCAAGAGCCAGACCGGCGGCCTGCTGGGGCGCTCCATCAAGTGGAATTTCACCAAGTTCCTGATCTCGCGCAACGGCAACATCATCGAGCGTTTCTCCCCGATGACCACGCCCGCTTCGCTCGAAGATAAAATCAAATCCCTGCTGTAGCCATGTACGGACAGCTGAAACTCGAAAACCAGCTCTGTTTCCGTCTCTACGCCGCTTCGCGGCTGGTCACGCAGGCCTATCACCCCTTCCTCGAAGAGCTCGGCATCACCTATCCGCAATACCTGGTGCTGCTCGTGCTCTGGGAGCAGGACGCCCAGCCGGTCAACGACCTGGCCCGGCGTCTGCACCTCGAGACCAACACCGTCACTCCCCTCCTCCAGCGGATGGAGAAGGAGGGGCTGGTGACTCGCAAACGGGGCAAGGAGGACGGCCGGCAGGTCATCGTGTCCCTCACGGCCCGGAGCCGTGAGATGGAGGACCGCGCCGCCGCCATCCCCGCCGCGGTCGGCGCCCGGGCCGCCTGCAGCCGGCTCACGCCGGCCTCCGTCCCGGAACTCTTCGCCACCCTGGACGAACTTATTGCCACCCTGGAATAGCAAAGCGCCGGGCACATTGTCCGGACAAACCCGTGGCCACCCATGGCCTCGTAAATGGGGGGGACCCAACCGTCAGGTTGGGGGGGATGAGCGCAGCGAAGGTTTGTCGGACAATGTGCCCGGCGCTTGGACAGCGACTAGATGTTCGGCGTGTCCCAGACTTTGGTCTGGGTGCAGCGCACCATCACGCCGAGGCCGCCGCAGCTGATGCGGAAGTCGCCTTCCTCCAGCCGCCATTTGCCGTCAGCACCGACGAAGGCCAGCTCGCTGGCCGGAATCGTGAAGCTGACGGTCTTCGTTTCGCCCGGTTCCAGGGCGATCTTCTCGAAGCCGCGCAAGCGCTTCACATCCGGAATCAGCGACGCCACGAGGTCGGAGCTGTAGAGCAGCACGGCCTCCTTGCCGGCGCGCTTGCCGGTATTGGTCACGTCCACGGATACCTTCAGCTCGTCGCCCGCGGCAAACTCGGAAGCGCCCTCCAGGCGGAGATTGGAATACGCGAACTCCGTGTAGCTCAGACCGAAGCCGAACGGCCACTGAACGTCCATCACGGCGTCGTAGTTGTAGGAACCCTCCATCGTCTCGCGGTGCTCGGACACCTTGTAGTCATAGGTGTGCAGGGCATTGATGTGCTTGCTGTAGGTGAACGGCAGCTTGCCGGAGAAGTTCTCGTCGCCGGCGAGCAGGGCCGCGAGGGCGTCGCCGCCATAGTTGGACGGGAGCATCACGTCCACGACGGCGGCCACGAGCGGCTCGATGTCGCCGATCAGGCGCGGCCGACCCTCGTTGAGCACCAGCACCACAGGCTTGCCCGTGGCGGCGAGTCGGCGTACCAGCTCCTTCTGGTGATGCGACAGATTCAGGTCGTCCATGTTGCCGGGCGTCTCGCAATAGCTGTTCTCGCCCACGCAGGCCACGATCACGTCCGCATTGCGGGCGGCCGCGACGGCCTTGTCGATGCCGCGCGGATCCTCGAACTGCCAGCCGAACGGATAATACTGCACGCCCGGCTCATAGACCACCTTGCCGAAACGCTTCTGCATCGCCTCCAGGATGGTGTTGAACTGCGGCGCGAAGTCGTCCGCACCGCCCTGCCAGGTATAGGACCAGCCGCCGTTCAGGGCGCGCAGGCTGTTGGCATTCGGGCCCGTGACGAGGATGCGCTCGCTGCCCTTGAGCGGCAGGACGCCCTTGTTCTTCAGCAGGACCTCCGACTCCACGGCAGCCGCATAGGACTGCTCCGCGAAAGCGGGAGAAGCGAAATCCGGATACTCCGCATCCCAGGTCGGATGGTCGAACAGGCCGAGACGGACCTTGAGGCGCAGCACGCGGCGCACGGCGTCGTCGAGGCGCGACATCGGGATCTCGCCCGCCTTCGCGAGTTCGACGATCACGTTGCAGCACTCCGGATCATAGGGATCCATGATCATGTCGATGCCGGCGTTGATGCCCATCTTGACCGCCTCGCGCTTGTCGGCGGCCACGTGGTCACGCGTATAAAGGTTGTCGATGTCGGCCCAGTCGGTCACGAACATGCCATCCCAGCCAAGCTCCTCCTTCACCCAGCCGGTGAGGAGCAGCGCGTTGGCGTGCGTCGGGATGCCGTTGATCGAAGCGGAATTGACCATCGCGGTCAGCGCGCCCGCCTCGAAACACTCCTTGAACGGGCGGAAGAACTTCTCGCGCAGGTCGTTCTCGGCGATATAAGCCGGCGTACGGTCCTTGCCGCTGAGCGGCACGCCGTAGCCCATATAATGCTTGATGCTCACGGCCACGTGCTCCAGGTCGACGTGGTTGGGATCCTCACCCTGCAGGGCCACGGTCTCGGTGCGGGCCATCTCGGCCTGCAAATAGGGATCCTCGCCCCAGCTCTCCCACTGGCGGGGCCAGCGCGGGTCGCGGCCGAGGTCCATCACCGGCGAGAACACCCAGGGAACCTGGGCGGCGCGGGTCTCATAGGCCATCGCGTGGCCCATCATCGCCGCGTATTCGCGGTTGAACGTGGCGCCGAGGTTGATCTCCTGCGGATAGAAGGAACCGTCGGTCAGGTAGGAGGCGCCGTGGATCATATCCAGGCCGTAGATGCACGGGATGCCGATCAGCCGCATCGAAGCTTCCTGGATCTGGCGGACCATCGCAGCGGTATGCTCGCGCGAATGCGCGCGGTCATGCATCACATTGAGGATGGAACCGACCTTGTATTCGCCCAGGATCTTCTCGAGCTTGGCGGAGTCCAGGGCTTCGTGGGTGTCGTCTTCCAGCACGACGATGGAAAGCTGCACCAGCTGGCCGGCCTTCTCCTCCAGGGTCATCCCCTTGAGGACCTGCTCGACTTTTGCTTCCACCGCCTTGTCGGCGGGAATGGCAGGCGTCACGGAAGGGCCGCCGCAGGACACGGCGGCAGCCAGGGGCAGCAAGAAGGCAAAGGCCTTCTTCAGAGCGTTGAATGTCATATGGTAAATAATTGATTAATAGATTCTCCTGAGTATTCGACCACCACGCCGTCCGCATCCGGGTCGTAGGCGTGCGGGTGGGTCGGGTCCACGACGATGACCGTGAAGCGGCGCTGCTGCAGCATGCCCGGGAAGGAGCCCTGGCGCGCACCGACGGTGAGCGTGCGCGCGGCGTCGTCCCAGTGGATCGGGACCGACGCGCAGGCGCCCTGCTCGTAGGCGTAGGTCAGGCCGTCGTCCTCGTAGAGGGTGAAATCGGCGTCCGCGCCGGCGTACACATAGAGGCGGATGTCCTCCGCCGGTTTCTCGTCGGACCACTGCATCTCCGGGCCGAACGGCACGATGGAGCCGGCGCGCACGTAGAGCGGCATCCGCCCGTAAGGGGCGGCGACGGTCTGCGTCTGCGAGCCGGGGATATATGCGCCGCTGTAGAAGTCGTACCAGCCCCCTTCGGGGAAATACACCTCGCGGCTGCGGGCGCCGTATTCGCTCACCGGGCAGGGCATCAGCGCCGGGCCGAACATCCACTGCGTGTCGAGGTCACGCACGTGCAGGTCCTCCGGGAAATCCATCGGCAGGGCGCGCATCAGCGTGTAGTCGTCGAAATGCACCGCCGCCGTCAGCGAATACAGATACGGCATCAGGCGGTAGCGCAGGCGCATGTACCAGAGGATGCTCTCATAGGCCTCGGAGCCCTCCGGGGCGATGTTCCAGAGCTCGCGGCGCGGCCACTGGCCGTGCGCGCGGAACAGCGGCACGAAGGTGCCGAACTGGTGCCAGCGCGTCTGCAGCTCCTGCCATTCGGCGGCGTTGGCCGGGTTGTTGAACTTGCCCATCACGGAGAAGCCGCCGATGTCCATGCCCCAGAACGGGATGCCGCTCATGCTAAAATTGAGGCCTGCGGCCATCTGCGTGCGCATGTCGGTCCACGAAGTGCCGATGTCACCGCTCCAGGTGGCCGTCGAATAGCGCTGCAGGCCCGCGAAGCCGCTGCGCGTCAGCAGGAAAACCCGCTTGTCGGGGTCCACGCCGCGCTGGCCGTTGTAGATGGCGTCGGCGTTGACGAGCGCGTAGGCATTGAGGTATTCGGTCGAAGGGCCGAGCGCCGTGGGCGTGAGCAGCCACTTGAAATAGTCCATCGGGAGGCAGTCGCGCAGGTTCGGCTCGCTGGCGTCCATCCACCAGGCGTCGATCTTGCGGCCGTAGCGGCTGTAGAGCGTCTCGTCCATCTGCTTCCAGAACATCTTGCGCCCGCCCTCGGCGTAGGCGTCATAGAAGGACTGCAGGTGGCCCAGCCAGTCGCGCAGGCTGTCCTGCTCGGCGTGCGTATAGGCGTAGCCGGCGGCCTTCAACTCCTTGTAATGGTCGGTATTCGTATAGAATTTGGGCCAGACGCTGATCATGAAGCGGCCGTGCATCGCGTGCACGCTGTCCAGCATCCCCTCGGGATCCGGATAGCGGGCGGGATCGAATTCGTGGCTCCCCCACTGGTCGTCCAGCCAGTACTGCCAGTCCTGGACGATGTTGTCGACCGGGATCTCGCGGCGGCGCATCTCGCGGAGCGTCTCCACGAGCTCGTCCTGCGTGCTGTAGCGCTCCCGGCTCTGCCAGAAGCCCAGCACCCATTTCGGCATCACGGGCGCCTTGCCCGTGAGCTGGCGGTAGCCGCGGATCACGGCGTCGTGGCTCCCGCCGCCGATGAACCAGAAGTCCAGCTGCGGCTCGAATTCCGACCAGAAGGCCAGGCGGCCGCGCTCCTCAGGCGTCTGGAGCGGCGCCACGCGCAGGCCCAGATAGGACACGCCGCCGTCCGGCTCCCATTCCAGGCGGATGGGAATCTTGCGGCCCGCCTCGAGGCGGACGGAGAACTTGTAGCTGTTGGGATTCCACGCCGGGCGCCAGCGGCGCGCCATCACTTCCTGCCCGTCGATCTCGGTGCGCTGGAAGCCGGCGTAGTATTGGATAAACTGATAATCAGCGGTCTGCGGCGCTTCGATGAAGCCCTCGTAGACCACCGTCGCGCCCTGCAGGGGCACGTCGGGCAGGTTGCGGATGGCCCATTCGTTCTCGAAGAAGAGGCTGTCTTCCTGGCGGACCAGCGCCTCGCCCCGGAAGGGCTTGTAGGTGCCCGTGAGGCCCGGCGTCTGCCCGTCCTTGCCGTACAGCTTGAACTGCTCGCCCAGCTGAGCGTACGGGGCGGGATTGCCCCAGCGGCTCAGCGAATAGGCGTCGAAGAGCAGGCCGTAGCCGCGGGTGGAGACCACCATCGGCACGCTGACTTTCGTGTTATACTGGAAAAGCTCCTCGCTGCGGCCCTTGTGGTTGAGCTCGCCGCTCTGGTGCTGGCCCAGGCCGTAGAAGGCCTCGTCGGCCGGCGAATCGAAGCTGACGGCCGTCGAGAAGGCCTTTTTCTTTTCGACTTCCGTGGGCTCGAAGTCCATCCGGGAGCCGTCGAGCAGGGCGTTCCCGTCCGCGTCCAGGAAGCGGACCGCGCCGGAGCGCCGGTCCACGGCGACGGTCAGCGCGGCGCTCTGCGCCAGCACTTCCCCGTCTTGTTCGGACACGCTGAAATCGCGGAATGCCGCCTGCGGGACGACCACCAGGCTCTTGCGGTCGTGCAGCCGCCCGTCGGGGCTTGCAGACACGCGCACCAGCTCCGGGCCGGCCCATTGCAGGCGCACCGTGCGGGCGCCGCCCGCCACGGGCTCGGCCACCCGCACGGTGACCGTGTCGCCCTTGACCGTATAGGGCCGGTCCGCGCAGCCGCACAGACCTGCCAGGGCCAGGCTGAAGCTGGCCAGAAGAATACTTACGCTGTAATTACGCATGGAGACTCAAATTATTTCGATCCATAAAGATACGCATTTTCCTGCAATCCTCCCCACAACCGACTTGGCGGAGCGACGCTTTTTTATTATTTTTGTCAACATATGTCCGATGAAATGAACCTCGTGCGCGACCTGGCGGTTATCCTCGTATCCGCCGGCGCCTTCACCATCATATCCAAAGCCCTCAAGCAACCCCTCATCCTGGGCTATATCCTCGCCGGTTTCCTGGTCGGCCCGCACATCTCGTGGTTCCCCGGGATCACCTCCGAAGAGACGGTCCACCAGTGGTCCGAGATCGGCATCATCTTCCTGATGTTCGGTCTGGGCCTGGAGTTCAGTTTCAAGAAGCTGCTCAAGGTGGGCAGCAGCGCCCTCGTCACCGCCGGGAGCAAGTTCCTCGGCGTGTTCGTGATCGGTTTCGTGGCCGGACAGGCCATGGGCTGGTCGTCGATGGAGAGCGTCTTCCTGGGCGGCCTGCTCTCGATGTCCTCCACGATGGTGGTCCTGAAGTCCTACGACGACATGGGCCTGAAGGGCAAGCCCTGGGCGGGCATGGTCTTCGGCACGCTCGTGGTCGAGGACCTCATCGCCATCCTGTTGATGGTGCTGCTCTCCACGATGGCCGTGTCCAACCGCTTCGCCGGCGGCGAGATGCTCTTCAACCTCACCAAGCTCGGCTTTTTCCTCATCCTGTGGTTCCTGGTGGGCATTTATGTGATTCCGACCATCCTCAAGAAGGCCCGCCGTTTCCTCAATGACGAGATCCTGCTGATCGTGAGCATCGGCCTCTGCTTCGGGATGGTGGCGCTGGCTCAGGCCGTGGGCTTCTCCTCCGCGCTCGGCGCCTTCGTGATGGGCTCCATCCTCGCCGAGACCGTCGAGAGCGAGCACATCGACCATCTCGTCGCGCCGATCAAGGACCTGTTCGGCGCCGTCTTCTTCGTGTCCGTCGGTATGATGGTCGCCCCGGCCGTCGTCGCGGAGCACTGGCTGACCATCCTCATCATCACGCTCCTCGTGATGCTGACCCATATCCTCTTCGCGGGCGCGGGCATCCTGATGACCGGCGGCGGCCTCAAGAACGCCGTCCACACCGGATTCAGCCTCGCGCAGCTCGGCGAATTCGGCTTCATCATCGCCGGCGTGGGCGTGAGCCTGGGCGTGATGCGCGAATTCATCTACCCCGTCATCATCGCCGTGTCGGTGATCACCACCTTCACGACGCCCTATATGATCAAGCTCGCAGGCCCGGCCTACGAAGGCCTGCGCAAGGTGATGTCGCCCAAGTGGGTGGCGCGCCTGGACTCGCCCGAGCAGAAGACGCGCACCACCACGGCGGAGCAGAGCGAATGGAAGAAGCTGCTGAAGGCCTATTTCCTGCGCATCCTGCTCTATGGCGTGATCCTGCTGGCCATCATGATCGGCTCCAAGCGTTTCCTCGAGCCGTTCGCGGCCCAGCTCTTCCCGAACCTGACCCCGTTCGTGCTGAAGCTCGCGGTCACGGTCGTGACCCTGCTCGTGATGTCGCCGTTCCTCTACGGCATGGCCATCAACACCGGCTCCATCAACGCCCCCGCGACCAAGCTCCTGGCCGAGAAGCCGTCCAACAAATGGCCGCTCGCGGGCCTGGTGCTGACCCGTACCTTCATCTCCGTATCGTTCGTCATCAGCGTGATTTCCAGCCATTTCCATTTAGCCGGCTGGGCCGTCGTGCTGCTGATCCTGGGCGGCTTCATCTTCATCCTGACCGCCCGCCGCACGATGCACCGCTACTCCGCGCTGGAGCAGCGCTTCCTGTCCAACCTCAATGAGAAGGAAGAGGACGAGCGCCGGCGCCGGCCGGTCACGACTTCGGTGCAGAACAAGATGATGGGCTACGACGTGCACCTGGAGCTGCTGGACGTCTCGCCCGACAGCGCCTTCATCGGGCGGCCGCTCAAGGAGATCCCCTTCCGCGCCGAGACCGGCGCCAACATCATCAAGATCGAACGCGGCACGCACAGCATCACCATCCCCTCCGGCGAGATGGTCATCTTCCCGGGCGACAAGCTCCTGGCCGTGGGCACGACGGAGCAGATCGAGCGCCTGCGCACGATGCTCGCGGAGTCGGCGACCACGCCCGTGACGGCCTCGCAGGCCGAATTCGAGGTCGTCCCGATCACCCTCCACGAAGAATCCTACCTGACCGGCAAGACGCTGCGCAACACCAACATGCGCGACTACCACTGCATGGTGATCAGCGTCCTGCACGGCTCCGAGTTCCACACCAACCCCAAGCCCGACTACACGTTCGAGGCGGGCGACGTGGTCTGGATTGCCGGCGAGACCAGCTCCTGCGAGTGGCTCGGCCGCTAAGTAACTGCCAACCAAACACTAAAACAGAACCATATGAGAAAGAACATCTGGAGACTGGCGCTCGCGTCGCTTGCGGCCCTGGTTTTCCTGCCGGCCCTGCAGGCGCAGGATGCCGAGAAGATCACGTTCCGCTGGGGCAACACGCCCATCGGCGACTACACGCCGTCCACCCTGGAGATCCGTTTCAACCAGAAATGGGACGAGGGCGAGCTCGCCGGCCAATATGTCATCTACCGCATCGACGGCGCCACGCGCGAGATCGTCCGCAACGACGGGACCGTCAAGGGCCGGCTCAACGCCGACGGCAGCTTCGAGTCGCCCAACCTGGGCACCCTGAAGGTGGACGGCGAAGGCCGCGTCTGGCGGGGCGACGAGCAGATCGGCACCGCCACCAAGTCCGCCTGCTGGTGCTATGACCACAAGTTCGGCACCTTCGACGCGGAGACGAACCGGGGCATCGTGGCCCTGGTGTATCTGGGCCTGCTGTGCAGCGAGGACCAGGTCGCCCAATGGAAAAAGGAGCACGAGGAGGCCGTGGAAGCGGCCAGCCGCGTGACTTACTATGAGGTCCGGAAGAACGGAGGCCGCGGCTACGTCGACTCCAACGGCGTGGTCTACGACTGGGCCAAGACCAAGATCGGCCAGCTTCCCAAGGGCAACGGCGACATCCTGGACAAATACGGGACCACGATCGGCACCGTGTCCTTCGGCGCGGAAGACATCAAGGACCGCTCCGGCAAGCTGATCTGCAACGTCAAGTCCAGCGGCACCATCTGCGACGGCGCGCAGCCCTATGTCCCTTACGCCTCCATCGGCATCTACGGCGAGGTCAAGATCAACGAGAACCAGAAGAGCCTGGGCGAATGCCGCTGCGACAACAAGACCTGGGTCGCCATCCTCATCTACTGCGACTTCTTCCGCTTCTAGGCGGGTCGGAGCAGCGATAAAAAAACGCCCCCGGAGCTATCCGGAGGCGTTTTTTGCGTCTGTCGGGATCAGGCCAGGACGGCATCGGCCAGGGCCTCGAGGGCCGGGAGGTCGGCGGGCTGCAGGCGGGAGCGAATGGTGACCTTCTCCCCTACCAGCTCCACTTCCTTCATCGCGGAGAGCATCTCCGTCATCACGCGGCCGGCCGTGGGCGCCCAGCTGCCGTTCTCGATGACGGCGGCGCGGCGCTTCTGCCAGCCCTTGATCTGCAGGTGCCACAGGAAGTCGTGCATCGGCGGGAAGAGGCCGGCGTCGTAGGACGAGGCCGCGACCACGAGCGTGCCGTAGCGGAAGGCATCCTCGATGGCTTCCGCGAGGTCGCTGCGGGTCAGGTCGGTGGTGACGACCTTCGGGCAGCCCTTGTCGCGCAGGATCTGCGCGAACTTCTCCGCCGCTTCGGCCGTGCCGCCGTGGATGGAGGCGTAGGCCACGAACACGCCCGGCGTCTCGACGCCGTAGCTGCTCCAGATGCCGTAGAGGCGCAGGGCCTCGGCGAGCGTGTCGCGGAGCATCGGGCCGTGGAGCGGGCAGACCGTCTGCACGCCCAGCGGCGCGACCTTGGCGAGCACGCGCTGCACCTGCGCGCCGTATTTGCCGCAGATGTTGAAATAGTAGCGGCGCGCCTCGCACGCCCAGTCGTAGTCGGGCGTGCACCAGAAGCCGCCGGTCTGCTCCAGGGCGCCGAATTTGCCGAAGGCGTCGGCGCTGAACAGGACCTTCTCCGTCTCCTCGAAGCTCATCATCACCTCGGGCCAGTGGACCATCGGGGCCAGGATGAAGCGGAGGGTGTGGGCGCCCAGCGGGAGGGTGTCGCCCTCGCCCACGGCGAGGGTGCGCCCCTCCAGGGCGGCGCCCGGGAAGAACTGCGGCAGCATCTTGATCGCCTGCGGAGTGGCGACGAGCGTCAGGGAAGGATACTTCCCGAGCAGCGCGGCGGCGCAGGCGGAATGGTCCGGCTCCATATGGTGGACGATGAGATAGTCCGGCTGACGGCCCTGCAGGGCCTCTTCGAGGTTATTCAGCCAGGCCTCGGCCGTCCGGCCGTCGGAAGTGTCCAGGACGGCGACCTTCTCGTCCAGAATCACATAAGAGTTGTAGGACATCCCCTCGGGGACCAGGTACTGGCTCTCGAACAGGTCGAGGTCGTTGTCGTCCACGCCGATATAGCGGATCGCTTTGCTGATGGATTGCGTCATATTTTTCAGTAATGGTTTATTCACAAATTTAGCAATATTTTTGCTATCATTGCATGCTTTGATCCTGTAATGGTCCTGTTGCTCGGCGCATCCGGCCTGCTTGGCCACAACGTCCTCCGCGTCCTGACGGAACGCGGCGTGCCGGTCCGCGTGCTGCTGCGGCCGGGGACGGAGCTGCTGTTCCCCGCCCCGGACGTCGTGCGCGGCTCCCTGCTGGACTTCGACACGCTGCTGGCCGCGGCCGCGGGCTGCGACGCCATCATCAATTGTGCGGGCACGACGGACATGCGCCTGCCGCGCACGGAGGATTTCCTTCCCGTCAACCGGGACCTCCCCGCGCTGCTCTGCCGCGTGCTGGACGCCACCGGCATCCGCACGCTCGTGCACACGAGCACCGCGAACACCGTCGGTTCCGGCACGCGCGGGCGGCCGGCCGACGAGTCGGCGCCCTTCGCCGCCCCGTTCGACCGTTCGCCTTATGCGATCAGCAAGAAGGCGGGCGAAGACCTGCTGCTCGCCTACGCCGCCGCGCATCCCGACCGGCGCGTCGTCATCGTCAACCCCGGCTTCATGCTGGGCCCCTACGATGCGAAGCCATCGTCCGGGGCCCTGCTCCTCGCCGGGTGGCGCCGGCCGCTGATGGCCGCTCCCTGCGGCGGCAAAAGTTTCCTGCACGTGCGGGACGCCGCCACCGCCATCGCCAACGCGCTGGAGCGCGGCGCCGGCGGACGCTACCTCCTGACGGGCGAATCGCTTTCCCTGCTGGAATTCTACGCCCTTCAGGCGCAGGTCTGCGGCTACCGGCAGCGCTTCTTCACCCTCCCCACCCCGCTCGTGCGCCTCGCCGGCCGGCTCGGCGACCTCCTCGCGCGGCTCGGGCTCCGCACGCTGCTCCGTACCCACAACACCGACCAGCTCCTGGTCGGCGAGTGGTACGACGCCTCCCGCGCCCGCCGCGAGCTCGCCTTCCCCGCCACCCCCATCGCCGACGCCATCCGCGACTTCTTCGCCTGGCGCACCTCCTCCTCTTCCACCTCTTCCTCCTCCGGCACCTCCACCTCTTCTTCCTCCACCCGGCGCTAATCCCATCGCCCCCCGGAGCCCCAAGTGCGGAAGACGTCCCAAATTCTTGCAGGTTAACCGCAAAAACGGCCTTTTTTGCGGAAGACGTCCCAGTTTTTGGGACGTCTTCCGCACCCACCTCCCTATTCGCTGTCCAGCAAGCGCGCCGCTTCGGCGTAAGTGAGACCGCAGACGCGGGCGATCTGGTTGGCGTCGGCGCTGAAGCGGAAACGGATCTGGCGGACGAATTCCGCCTTCTCGCCGGGTTGCAGCTCCAGGAAAGAATCTTTCTGGAACAGACTGAGGCACAAATCCCGCATCGAAGCCAGGATGGTCTGGTCCCGGAAGGCCGGCAAGCGGTCGCCGTCCACCTCGATCCGCTTTCGGGCTTTGGAAGAACTGTGCAGGAAATAGTTCAGACGACGGGGTGAGCGGAAAAGCAGCTCCACCGTCCGGACATCCACATACTGTCCGGGAGTGATGTACCCGTCTTCAGACAGGGTCCATGTCTTCGGAAGTATATTGCAGGCGCTATGCAGCAGCCGTTCCCGGGCCCGGTCGGAGAGTGCTCCCAGGGGTGTGCCTCCGGGCTTGGTAGAGGTAAAAAAAGCATTCCCTGTCCCCCAGGGATATTGGCTTGGATGCGAGCAGATGTTGGCCGCCACACAGTTCATCTGTACATAGGCGACAGCCCGCTCGACAGCCTCGTCCTCGTCGGGTATCAGCTTGACATCCAATCCATTCCGACGCAGGAATTCGGCTATGCCATATTTCTTTCTATAATAAATGGCGTAGCGGTGTTTGAACTGGTTGACGAAGTGGACGACGTCCTTGCGCCGGCCGCGCAGCACGAGGTGTACGTGGTTGGACATCAGGATGAAGGCCAGGACGATGACTTCCGGGCAGCAGGCGGCCTGGATGGCGAGATAGTTCATGGCGACCTTGAAGTCTTCTTCGTCCCGGAACCAGAGACCGTCCTCGAGGTGGGCGGTCGTGAGCAGATAGATCTTTTTCATAGTTTTCAAAGTGTTTAGTTCCCTAAAGATAGTGCTATATTTGCATAAAGGAAAATCAGATGAACATTTTGCTGGAGGAAATGTACAGGAATGCCGATCCGGGGCAGGTGGCGGGGCTGGCCCGCTTCTTCAAGACCGGGCCGGGCCAGTATGGCGAAGGGGACAAGTTCCTGGGAATCAAGGTGCCCGTGACGCGCGATGTAGTCAAAGGCTGCTGGCGCGAAGTCGGCTTCGCGGAGCTGGAGGAGTGCCTGGCCAGCGAGTTCCACGAAGTGCGGCTGGCGGGCCTGCTGGCCCTGGTCCAGCTCTTCGCGCACGCGAAGAAGGACCAGGCCCTGCGCCGCCGCTGCGTGGATTTCTACCTTTCGCATACCGACCGGATCAACAACTGGGACCTCGTGGACCTGTCCTGCTACCCGCTGCTGGGCGAGTGGCTGCTGGACAAGGACCGCACGCTGCTCTACGACCTCGCCCGCCATGGAAAGACGCTCTGGGAGCAGCGCATCGGCATCGTGAGCACGATGACGCTGATCCGCCACGGGCAGCTGGAAGACACCTTTGCCATCGCGGACATCCTCCTGCACCATCCGCACGACCTCATCCACAAGGCGGTCGGCTGGCTGCTGCGGGAGGCCGGCAAGCGCGACAAGGCCGCGCTCGTGGCCTTCCTCGCACCCCGCTACCGCTCAATGCCGCGCACCATGCTGCGCTATGCCATCGAGAAATTCCCCGAAGCAGAACGCAAATCCTACCTGGACGGCCATGCCCACTGAGAAGCATCCTTTCGAACCTTTCCTGCCGGGAAACGCCCGCATCCTCTTCCTGGGCAGCTTCCCGCCCCAGCCCCACCGCTGGAGCATGCCGTTCTACTACCCGAACTGGATCAATGACTTCTGGCGCGTCCTGGGCCTGATCCATTTCTCCGACAAGGACCATTTCTGCCTGCCCGGCGAGAAGCGCTTCGACGAACGCGCCATCCGCGCCTTCTGCGCCGACGCCGGCCTGGCCTTCTACGACACCGCCTGCGAGGTGCGGCGGCTGAAGGACAATGCTTCCGACGCCTTCCTGCAGGTCGTCACGCCCACCGATATCCCCGCGCTGCTGCGCCGGATTCCCTTTTGCGGGACGCTCGTCACCACCGGGCAGAAGGCGACCGAAGTTATCGCGGAGACCTTCGGCTGCGGGATTCCGCCTGTCGGCGGGCACATCGACCTGCCCGTCGGAGACCGTACCCTCCGCTTCTGGCGCATGCCTTCGACGTCCCGCGCCTATCCGCTGCCGCTGGCGCAGAAGGCGGAAATCTACCGGCGGCTCTTCACCGAAGCGTGAAGCAGGTGCGGAAGACGTCCCAAAAACTGGGACGTCTTCCGCAAAAAAGGCCGTTTTTGCGGTTAACCTGCAAAAATTTGGGACGTCTTCCGCAGTACTATTGACCCAATAGGAAAATCAGCGGGGTTCAGGCACCGAGCGTGAGGCTGTGGTCGATGCAGGCGGGGTATTCCTCGGGATAATGGGTGACCATCAGGAGGGTCTTGCCGGGAGCGCCGCAGAAACGGTCCAGCAGGGCCTTGACGCGCAGGCGCTGCGCCTCGTCAAGGCCGTGGAGCGGCTCGTCGAGGACATAGAGCGGCGGATCCTTGACGAAGGCGCGCGCCACCAGGCAGAGGCGCTGCTCGCCGCTGGAGAGCCGCAGGAAGGGCCGTTCGGCGAGCTCCGCGATGCCGAATTCGGCCATCCAGCGGCGCGCGCAGGCGTATTGCTCCGCAGAGGGATGGCGGTAGAGCCCCTCCGTGTCGAAGAGCCCGCTCGTGACGATGTCCAGCGCTGGCGCGTCCACCTGGAAGGCCCGGTGCAGCTCGGGGCTCACGAAACCGATATTCTTCTTGATGTCCCAGATCGTCTCGCCCGAGCCGCGCGGGCGGCCGAAGAGCTCGATGTCGCAGGCATAAGCCTTGGGGTTGTCGGCGCAGACCAGGCTCAGCAGCGTGCTCTTGCCGCTGCCGTTGGCGCCGGTCAGCGCCCAGTGCTCGCCGGCGCGGACCGTCCAGTTCAGGCGGTCCAGCAGCACGCGGTCGCCGAAGCTGACCGTCACGTCGCGCATACGGATGACGGGCGGCGGCAGCACCGCGTCCAGGTAGGCCTCCAGAGGCACTTTCTCCCCCGCCTCGCCGTCCCGGACGGGAATCACGTGCGTGATGAAAGAAGGGATCTCCGCCGGACGCGAAAGCACCAGCAGGAGCGTCGTCGACGCCGCCAGGGCGGCCAGCAGACGCGTCAGGAGCGCACGCGTGCGCGGATCGAGCCCGATGAAGGGATTGTCGACGACCAGCACCGACGGGCCGTCGAGCAGCGCGCGCGTGAGCTGGAATTTGCGCAGCTCGCCGCTGGAAAGTATGACGAGCGGCTTGTCCAGCACGCCCTCCAGCCCGAACAGGGCCGTCAGCTCCGCCAGGCGCCGGCGGGCGCCCTCCGGGTCACGGCCCGCCGCGGCCTCCTTGCGGAGCGCC
>JAEEGJ010014438.1_pt1 | contig 18745 bp, 18 predicted proteins | sample 8958761 | NCBI WGS metagenome assembly JAEEGJ01 (sample SAMN16246546, study PRJNA631951) | gut metagenome | biome: gut microbiome; feature: rumen; material: RS-attached | host: Bos | place: Iran: Karaj | collected 2018-10
ATAGTTTAGAGTTGAGTGTTTAGAGTTTAGAGTTTAGAGTCATTACCGACTCGCCGGCATGTCCCCCGACCAACCGTGGCCAAGGTCCCAGTGCTCGTCATACACAAACTCAAAATACGGAAGTGCAAACGCCTGCTCTATCAAGGTGGTCAGCTCTTCTTGTATCGGCTCTGCCCAATGGCCTACAAGTACGATGAACTTGTCAATGGTCCATGTAACACGACCTCTGGGTATCTGGATGTAATCGCCCTTGAACTTCGTCTCCGAGTGCTTGGCCAGTGCTCGGAAATATTCCCTGGACCAAACCTGACGGTGCAGATGCGGATAGTTGATGAAGGGCTTCCCTTTCTCGGCAGCTTCCTCCACTTCACGTGGTGTAAGCTCCTTTTTACGAACTCCAAACAGGCTGTGGTCTTCAGGGTCATACCAAAATATCCCCACCGACGGCATAGGCTCGTCGAAAGACTTCATATCTGCCATCTGAGCCTGACGGTCTTCTTCGTTTAGCTGGGTCATTTTCGTTAGTTGAGAATTGACAGTTGATAATTGACAGTTGACAATTGACAATTGATAATTAATTGAGAGTTGAGAGGAATAATTCGCAGGCATAGATCCCATGCCTTTGCCCGCCTGCCCACGCAGGGATGACATGCCTGCTGTAGGAGCGAGCCCGATTAGGGCAACGCGGATTGTCGATTTATGTTAGATTTACGGAAGATTTACTTCCTTTAAACTAATCCCTCTTAAAAATGTCACGCGTATACACCTTCTCCTTGACGTCGTCAAAGCAACTGTCATAACGGTTGGCGATGATGACGTCGCTCTGGGCTTTGAACTTGGCAAGGTCGTTGACCACCTTGTTGGCGACAAACTCGCTGCCATCCTCCAGCGTCGGCTCGTAGATGATGATCGTCACCCCATTGGCCCTCAAGTGCTTGATGACGTCCTGGATGGCCGAGGCGCGGAAGTTGTCGCTGTTGCTTTTCATGGTCAGACGGTAGACGCCCACAGTCTTGGGGTTGCGTTTGAGGATGGTGTCGGCAATGAACTCCTTACGGACGGCATTGCTCTTCACCACCGCCTCAATCATGGTCTGCGGCACGTCTTTATAGTTCGCGAGGAGCTGCTTGGTGTCCTTGGGCAGGCAATAACCGCCATAACCGAAGCTCGGGTTATTATAGTGGCTGCCGATGCGCGGATCCATACACACACCGTCGATGATTTGTTGGACATTCAGTCCCTTGACCTGTGCGTAGGTATCCAGCTCGTTGAAATAGCTCACACGCACCGCCAGGTAAGTGTTGGCGAACAACTTGACGGCTTCTGCCTCGGTCGGATGGGCAATCAAGGTCTTGATGTCCTTGTCCTCGGCACCTTCTTTCAACAGCTCCGCAAACATCTCCGCTTCCTTCTGCTGGTCCTCGTAGGCACCCACCACGATACGGCTCGGGTGCAGGTTGTCGTAGAGCGCTTTGCTCTCACGCAAGAACTCGGGGGAGAAGATGATGTTGTTCACGCCGTATTTTTGGCGCACCGAATCCGTATAACCCACGGGGATGGTCGATTTGATAACCATCAACACGTTAGGATTCACCCTCAGAACGTTCTCGATGGCGTCCTCGACAGCGGAGGTGTCGAAAAAGTGATGCTCGTCATCGTAGTTGGTAGGAGTGGCTATCACCACCAGCTCGGCCGAGCGGTAGGCGGCATCCTTGTCTGTGGTGGTGTGAAGGTTGAGCTTGCGCTTGCCTTCCTTCACTTCTCTAAAGAACCTTTCGATCTCATCATCCTGGATAGGGCTGATGAAGTCATTCAGTTTGTCTGCTTTTTTCGGGGTTGTGGTGATCGCTGTCACCTCATGATGCTGTGCGAACAGCACCGCCAGGGATAATCCTACGTATCCCACGCCTGCTACGGTTATTTTCATTTAATTGATAGTTGATAATTGATAATTGATAATTTTGGATTATTCGCCTTTGAGGGTTTTAATGATAGAGGTTAGGATTTTGATGATTTCGTTGCAGTCGGTTTCAAGTGAATCGAACAATTCATCATCTATATAATCGGTGGCATGAAGAAGGTCGAGCCAATAATCGGTCTCGTCTGCTTCTTTTAATGCTATGCATAGTTTACTGAGAAAGTCGTTTCGTGACTGTGCATTTTTGCTTTCACGTGTATTTGCACCTATGCTAGTACCACAGCGTAGCAACTGCTTTGACATAACATATTCGTGCTGTTCTTCGACCAAAAACTTATAGCAATTGATAATCTTTATTGCAAAATCTCTACTCTTTTCTTGTATAATATTCGCCATAATTTTCAATTCTTAATTAACTTCGTTTAATCTTCGATTTCTTAATTCTCAATTCTCAATTCTCAATTGTCAATTCTCAATTCTCAATTCTCAATTCTCAATTCTCAATTCTCAATTCTCAATTCTCAATTCTCAATTCTCAATTCTCAATTCTCAATTCTCAATTCTCAATTCTCAATTCTCAATTGTCAATTCTCAATTGTCAATTCTCAATTGTCAATTCTCAATTGTCAATTCTCAATTGTCAATTCTCAATTGTCAATTCTCAATTTCCATCATCTTCCGCCACTTGAAGTAACCAAACACCGCAATCACCACATAAAGCGCATAAAGCGACGCCTTGAAGGGGATGTCCTTATAGAAATACAACGCGCTGGTGACGATGTCGACGACGATCCAGACGAACCACTGCTCGAGGTACTTGCGTGCCAGAGCCCAGATACCCACGATGCTGAGGGCGGTGGTGAAGGCGTCGGCCACGGGGACGTTGCTGTTGGTGAAGCGACTCAGGACGAAGTAGATGAAAGCCCAGATGACCAATCCCGCGCCGAGCCAGACGAAGGCCATCTTTCGGGGCATGTGACGGATGGGGAGGTCGGCGGCTTTCTGCTTATGGCGCATCCAGGCGATGAAGCCGTAGACGGTCATGGCCAGGTAGTAGAACTCCATGCCACAGTCGGCATAGAGGCCTTTCTGATAGTATAACACGATGCCCAACGACTGCATCACGAAGCCCACGACCCACATCCAGACGCTGGCCTTGTATTCCAGGAGGATGTAGGCCAGGCCTAAGGCCGTGGTGGTGATGTCGAGCCAATGGGTTGCTAGGAATTCCATGTTTTCTTCAGTTTTTTCCGTTCCTCATCGGTCAAAGCATCATATTCTTCTATGGAGAGGCCATACCTCTCTTTCACCTTTTGGGCGATACGTTTGCGGCGGCCCAGCATCCAATACAGGCCGAAACAGACGCCAATACTGGCGATGATGACGCCATAGAGCTGCCATTGCTCCGACAGATGCGACTTATATAACATCCACCAAACGCCAATAATCATCATATTGAGTATGATCTCCATCAAGGAAGTCTCCAGATGGTGGAAGCCGTAGTCGATGAAGGCATGGTGCAAGTGGGTCTTGTCGGGAGTGAAGGGTGACTCGCCTCGGCAAATCCTGCCTAGCATCACCCTGACTGTGTCGAACACCGGAATGGCTAACACCGCCAATGCAAAAGCAATCAAACAGAAACTTATATGTTCAGTTTGAATCGCGCAAGGCGAGCCTTTGGTCAGCATGGCCATCACCATATCGCATAAGACGATGCCCAACATCATGGTACCTGCATCACCGATAAACATCTTCGACCTTGTGCCAAAGACGTTCATGATGAAAAACGGGATCAGCGCGCCTATAATGGATACAGCCAATGCCACATGAACAAAATCCAAAGAATAAAAGAAAATCAAACCGAAAAACCCGAAAGCCATGATGCAAATACCCGAGGATAGTCCGTCGATGCCGTCAATCATATTGATGGCGTTGATGATGCCGATGCAACCAAAAATAGTCAGAGGCCACGCAATCCAAGGCGAAATTTCGTGTATACCCCAAAGACCATGAAGATCATTGACCGGATAATCGTTGCCTACCGCCAAAGCTATTACGATAAGGATTTCCAAAACAAACCGAAAAACCGGTGAGAGTTTTTTCACATCATCCCAAGCGCCGATGAGCAGCATCATCAGCATGGCAATTTGAATGGGAACCAAGGCTAGAGAATTCTCTTTGAACCAATAGCACAAGGAGCCCGCCATGGCACCAAAAAACACAACAAAACCACCCATCACCGGAACAGGATTTCTTTGAAGCTTTCTTTTTTCAGGATTGTCGTAGATATGGTGTTTTTTGGCGAAATTTAGTACTGGTTGATGCATCAGAGAAGCAACAACAAAAGAGATGAAGAAAACAAGAACAATAAAATAAATACCGTGCATTTGAAAACGTATTAATTCACTTGGTTTAATCGGTAATCTTTCATTCGACTTAGCCTTTAAGTTGAACCATGTCCACCGTACTCTTTATGTGCCCCTTGGAAGAAGCACCAAACACAACCGACTGAATATTCAAGCTATTGATGTAGTCAAAGCTCTGTTGCACTGTAATGCTTCCGCTTGCCAACACATTCATTGCCATTAATTGATACTTGGAACTGTCATTCGATGCAATTACCCGTTCATATTCTTCCTTAGAAGGATGCATATTGAATCCTACGGCATTGATTGACGAGCAAATCACAACGTCCTCAATGCCCCACTCTTCCAACTTCCTCTTCAGGTAAGGCATATTTAATGTCACAAAACCAGGGGTCACCTTGTATTTTTTCTGGATATACTCCACAAAATGCTCAAACACTTCACGGATGCCATAGCCCAACAAAAGGTCTGTAATGATGTTCTGAAGAAAGAACGCCTTTACATTTAGATCGCGAAACATTTTGTATTCTACATCGATCAATCCTTCCATCAGTTTCATCGCGTCGCGTGTGAATACGAAGTTAGCACCCTTGCCTATCAAGCTGAACACACCACCAGCGCTGTTGCCTTTGAACAATACTTCACTGATGGCAGGGAAGATACCCAGTTCGTTCACCATATTGGCATACTTGTATGCGTAGGGTATCGAGGGGTACCAGGCAATGTCACCATATTTGCTCTTGTTCTCGCGGAAGCGGTCGCAGATGGCCTCCGCCTTGTCGTTGCTGTTCAGCATCACGGCTTTCACCCCACAATCGAAAGCATTGTCATATACCTCGAAGATATTGTCAATGTTGCCAAAACGCTTCAGCATCTCCTCTGCCTTTTCTTGTGAGCGGTGATTGATGCCAAAAAACTGGTTATCGCCCAGTATCACTTTATCTAGTTTTTCCATCTTGCTATCTCCTTATTACTTGTTTTCGAAAATTGTGTGAATGACCTTCTGGGTATCAACCGCCTCGCGGAAAGCGCAGCCGCCACTCTTTCGCTTTGAAAGTATCGCATCGGCAAATTCATACAGTTGCTTCGTGAAGCTAGTGCCTCTCACATAGAACGGACAAGGATCTGGAATCATGTTCATAGGAACACTTGTCCAGCCTTCGGGCAAGCTCAACGCTTTGTTCTCCTCGCGTAAGAACAAACGGTAGCCGTAGAGGTCGGCCTGTATCTTACCCTTAGTGCCATGGATATCCATTTTCAGCATGGGCTTACGGTAAGTGTAATCGCTCCAGTTTACGTGAATATTGGCACTTATGCCTCCCTCATACACTAGCTGCGCCTCGCTGATATCTTCCACCGCCTCACTGTACACCTGATTCATTAGGGTGCCGACAATCTGTTGCGGTTTGCCGAAAAAGTACTCCATCAAATCTATGACATGGCTACCCATCTCGTATGTGGCGCCACCGCCATTCTCCCTTTTGCTGCGCCATCCTTTCTCGGGCTGTGTCTTGCTGATGGTGGAACTTAGGAACTGTACATTCACATGGCACACCTTGCCAATCAGTTGCTGGTTCAGCATTTCCTTCACCTTATTGAAGACCGTATCGAACCTGTACACATAGCCTACCTGATTCACCAATCCCTTTTGTTCGAAAAGATCGGCCAGTTCACGAGCTTGTTCAGGGCTTGTGGTGAATGGTTTCTCGCAAAACACGCAGATGCCCTTCTCGGCAGCCATCTTGCATACCTCATAGTGCATCACTGATGGCGTGCATACAATCACCGCATCCACCAAACCGCTATTCAGCAAGTCTTTATAGTCTTCAAACATCTTGGTGTCGGGAAGATACTTTTTTATCATTCCCAGCATCATGCTCGAGGTATCAGCTATAGCCGTCATCTCCACCGCAGGATGGGTGTTGATAATCGAGTAATGGGTAATCCCCATACGGCCGAAACCGATGATTCCTATTCTTACTTTATCCATCTTATTAATAGGTTTTATCAATTATTCAAAATACTTTTTTCCGACCAGTCTTCTGAAAGGAATGGCAGCCAAATAGATGAGGTAAGGCACATTATCCTTCAAATAGCCCCAAATAAACGGAATCCACTTTTGGTTTTTCTTGCCCCAATAGAGTCCCATCAGACCAAGCTTTTTGATGAGTGGTGGAGCCATTTTGTATTCACCGAGATTGAAGCGGAATGCCGCTCCCACACCGATACAGATTTTTTTGTCAAGATAGGGTAATATGCGTGTAGCAAAAAAATCTTGTTTCGGAGCCCGCATAGAAACCCACACCAAATCGGCTCCGCTTTCGTTAATCATTCTCGCCATCCCCTCGTAATCATATTCATCCAATCCGCAGAACGGAGGCGAATAAGTGCCCACGATGTTCGCCCCTGCCTCTTCAGTAAACTTTCTCGTAATCTTTTCCAATGTCTCATCCGTATCGCCAAGCAGGAAATGCTTGAGCCCATTCTCCTGCTCACAAAGCATCTCCTTGAATATCATGGGACCCATGGTGCGTTTCACATCCTTCAATCCCCAAAGTTTGGCAGCCCAATACATGGGTTCCGCATCAGGCAGGTTCATGAACGACTGCGCCATTACCTCGCGGTAGTCCTGATGCTTGGTCGCGTATGTGACTGTACGAGGATTGCTTACGCAGATATATGTGTTAAGACCATTCTGTACGGCTTGACAGATTCGTCTTTTCGCATCTGGAAGATTAGTGCATGATATATAGGTTTTTCCGATACGATACCTGTTTTGATCCATAATAGTCAATTTTATTGCTCCAACTTCTTTGCAACCGATTCAGCACCCATGCTTGGACAATAGCGACATTCTCAATCGGAATCCATACTGCCGTTCAGCTTTTTCAAGTTACTTATAGCAATATCCGCCATTTACTTCGATCAAACTCCCGTTGACAAAAGGATTGTCGATGCAAAAACGGAAAGCTTCGACAATTTCGTCAACGGATGCAAACCGATGGATAGCGGTTTTCTTATAGATGTTCTGCTTGATTTCCTCAGGCTTCTCCTTTTGCCATGGTGTCTCGACAAAGCCGGGAACAATGGCATTGACGGTCGTCCCTGTTCCTTCAAACTCTTTGACAAGATTACGGCACAAGGCATGGACGGCGGCTTTCGTTACACCGTATGCCAACACCGTCGCATGGGGATCAAGACCCATTTGTGACCCTGTAAAGAGGATACGCGAACCCTTAGGAATAATCGGGAAGAACTCACGAACCATGATATAATGTGAATTGACCGCCACTTCCATCATCATATCCCATTCATCGTCTTTCATTTCAGTGAATGAGCGACGAATGCTTACCCCTGCATTGCAAACCAGACAATCCAAATGGGTCGTTCGGCTCTTCACATAACCGATAAACCGATAGACCTCGTCGCGTTTTGTCTGGTCGATCTTGTGCGCTTCAAAATTCTCAATGTTTTCCTCAAAGTCAGGACCAACATAAGTCACAAAGACATAATAACCCTTTTTGAGGAGCATCTTGGCAACGCCCAGACCCATGCCCGACGTGCCACCGGTCACCACAGCGTATTTCATATCTCAGTCACGTTTTCTTTGTTCCGGTATTTTTCAATTATTTCAGCAATAGCTATACTCTCGCGGCGACGAAGCTTGTAACAGCTGCGGCGGTTATTCACAATCATTGAGAGGAACTCCTGTATCTCGTAGCGAAGACCTTCGCCGTCGTAACTGTAGAAATATTTCTTGTTCCTGGTCTGGTCTTCGTAGCGTACCTCGAAATAGTCGGTGAGCCACCACGGGGCGGGCACATACACATAGCCTTTGGTGCCTGATATCACGAGGTTGCCCTCGGTCTTCACCCCGATGCCTAAAGTGAACGACGAAGTGGCGTGAGGATAGTTGATAACGCCTTGGGTATAAATATCCACTCCGTTCTCCATCTTGGTATGGAAACTGATGTCGTGCCAGTCGATGCCTAACAGTTTGATGATGGCCATTAAAGTCAGAGGAGCGTGTTCCGTCATGGCACCGCCTGCTTGTTCTGGATCCAGCTCTCGGGTGGGTGGTGTAACCATTTTACTCAACGAAGCCTTCACGTCCACCACATCGCCAATGATGCCGCTCTTTACAAGGGTGATGATATGGCCGAAAGCAGGGCAATAGGCCGTCTTGCTGGCCTCCATCAGCACAAGGTTGCGTTTCTCGGCCAGCCGGTACAGTTCCATGGCCTGCTCTTTGCTCAACAGTAAAGGTATCTCACAAAGCACGTGCTTGTCGGCCAACAGACTACGCTTCACATAGTCGTAGTGGGTCAAATGGGGCGAAGCCACATACACGATATCCACTTGTTGGACAAAGGTCTCAAAGTCGGTGCAGGCTTGTATACCGTATTGAGCCGCAAAGCTTTCGGCTGCTTTGGCATCGGGATTCAGCACGGCCGATAACTCCACACCGTTCACCATTTTGGTCTCGGGCACAATACGATGGGCGATACGACCGCTACCAATGATGCCCAAACGGTAAACGGCCTGACTCTCTTCACGGAGCATGGTACTGCTGATGCCTTCGGTGCGGGGCAGATAAACCACCTTGCAATACTCGTTCAGGTAGTCGAACTTGCCTTCCCAGTCACTGCCGATGGCGAAGATGTCGACATCGTATTTCTGGATGTCGTCGATTTTCTGGCCGAGATAGTCTTCGATGATGACCTCGTCGGCATAGCCGGTGGCCTTCACAGCCTCCACGCGTTCGAGCACGTTGTTGCGAACATTGAGTTTGCCTCGGCCACGGTCAAAACTATCGCTGGTGACACCCACAATGAGGTAATCGCCCAGTTCCTTCGCCCGACGTAGCAGGTTGATATGACCTTGATGAAGCAGGTCGTAGGTACCGTAGGTAATGACTTTAATCATAGATATTGTATCGGATATTGGAATGTGATGCCTTTTGCCTTACATCGTGACATGAACTTGTCAAAATCCTTCTGATGGTATTTTTTCAGCAACTTTCGTTTCAGACGATAGGGTATTAACTTCTTAGCGTTATTGACCATTTTTACTTTGAATATCTTGAGCTTATTCATGTTGAAATCGGCATATTTCACAGGTCTACGCCAATCTCCATAACGAAGTTCAAGAAACTCTTCATAGTCTTTAGGTACCATGATGGTAATGCCCCGGAAATCCCATTCCATCAAGTCGGTCAGATGCCGTTCCAACATAAAAATATCAGCCGATCCACGAACTTCCGGAGAAAGCTTTTCCATAATATAGAAGTCTATATATTCTCCATTACGCATGACTGAATAAAGCAACCCACATCTGTCGACACGCACCAAGTCAAAACCAACATCTTTCAAATCCCAGAAAGCGTCGAGCAGCTTAGGCTTGTCCTCTTCCAAAACAAACAGGTCAATATCTTCATCCCACTCAATGAAATTATTCTCTCGAATAATACCTAATAATGTTCCTAAAGCCGGGCTGATCAACACTTTCTTATTCCTAAGAATATCAAGTAGCAATTTCAAATTGTCGAAGGCAACATCACGATTGATGGGTTTGATGCCTAGATATAGGTTGACGGGCTTATATTTGAGTTTACCTCTTGGGGTTTGAATGGAAGCCATAAAAATCTTATTTTTTTTGTTTTTTCTTTCTCAGTACAAAGAAAATACGATCAAGATTTAATCCACGTATGCCTAGTGACAAGTCGATGCTTTTAATGTAATGCTGCAAAGTTCGTTTCATATCATGTAAACGATAGGCTTTCATATATTCAATGAAAGCCAAATCCTTTTTATCAAGCTGGATGTTATGCTTGTTCAGGAAATCCACAAACATATCATAACCCTTCAAGGTGTTTTCCATGTGCTCTTCCTTGTTCATGCGACTGCTAATACCAATCTCAGCATAGTAAATGTTGCCTATCACAGGAAGATAATAGTTGTGTTCAGTAAAAAGCTGAAGTTGACTGTCTTGGGTTAGCTCTACACGGAAAGAACGCCCATCACTTACATCTTCGAATTTATCCAGAACCTTTTTACTATAACAAGCACTTCGTCCGCTAAGCAGTTTGCGAACCTTCAATTTTAAAGCATTCTTGTCGTTGACAAGTTTTTGATGGAAAACAATGGATGTCCCATCAGAATTTACCTGCATATAATCCCCATAGATGCAGAACAACTCATTTTTCCAATCAATTTTTTTCTCATTAATGAAATCAAGCACCGCTTTAAGATAACCTTCACCTGCTTCATCATCACCCGAAACTGCATATATTATATCTCCAGTCAGTCGTTTCCAAACAGCTTCTAAATTGGCGAAGATACCAAGATTGTGCTCGTTTTGCACAGGTTTTATAAGATTGGGGTATTGCCGCTCATATTCCTGCAAGATCTCAAAAGTACGGTCTTGCGAACAGTCATCATTAATGCAGATTTCATAAATATAGTCTTTCTGTGACAGCAACGATTCCATCGTACGTCGGATGACATCTTCCTGGTTGTAAGTGATGACGTACACCGAAATTCTTGGTCTTTCCGTGTTGTTCATATCTTTTCTAAGTTATTGATGTACTCTTTTGCTGTTTCATAGTCGGTCATGCGACGGGCTGTTTCCAACCCTTTTTCTGAGATAGCCTGTCGTTCAGCAGGAGTCATAGCATTGATTCTACGGATGATTTGAGCCAATTCATCGGCATTGCCAGCTTCGCAAAGGAAACCATTCTCACCATCATGGATAATGCCGTCGAATCCTTCGTTACGACTGGCTATCGTGATACAGCCTCGTGCCATAGCTTCAAGGTACACCAATCCATAAGCCTCGCGTCGACTAATCATGATGAAACACTCTGCTTCATCAAGATATTGTGTCACAAGGTCGCGTTTTACCCGACCCACAAGTTGCACACGATCACCCATACGATGCTCCGAAATGTATTTCTCTAGTTTACCTCGTTCCTTTCCTTCGCCTAAGTATTTGATTGTATAATTATCTACAGCTTGCGGTATGGCTTCCAATAGGGCAATAGGATACTTTCTCTCCATTAAGTCGCCAATATAGAGAAAGCGACTCAGCGGCTTATCAAACTTGTGGATATTCCGCTCTGTAAGATATCCTTCCGGAATGCCTGAATAACAATAATACGCCTTCGCTACTGGCTTGAATTGTTCCTCAAATCTCTTTCTAATCGGATAGGAGCGGAACCCCCAGGCATCATAACTGTCAATCATCGACTCCCAATCGGGATAACGTTCCTTAAGCTTATTCAATGCGCCGTGTGCCACCATACTGGTCTTGGCATGATATGACTTGTTGATTTCAGGTATCAGCTCGATAGCGGTCATGTGACCCACAATGCAGTCAGGAACAAAATGGTTTTCTTCCAAAATCTGATGCACTTCAGCCACAAATTTCGTCACTGATTGCTGCGGATAACGTCCATGAGGAATAAAATTATAGATGGGTACACGATAGACTTTTACACCATCCATATCGTAATGTTCGGTGTGTTTGATTTTACGGGCATAGTAATTGCCTCCACCCATGATGTTATGCAATGTTTTGCCAAATAGCCTAACCAGCAAGTGCCAAGCCCAACAATGCACGGGTTGTGAATGGATAACGACAACATTATATCCCATCTTCACCCATTCCCTGGTGAAGAAGTGGCACACGTAAGTACAATTGTTCTCTTTGGTGGGCAATGGGTACAATGGTGTAACCATTAGAATGTTCTTCATGATGGTATTATCCAATTTATTAATGGTACATTTTTTTGTTTATGACTTTTCTTCTATAGTGTCGTAAGTGGTTGTCTTCCGCGTTTTTTTCACCGCTGAAACAGCAAACACCGCACTGAACAACTCGATACTCTCCGGTAAGTCGCTGCTCACCATGATTCGGACAAAAAGGGCGGACAAGATAAGAAAATAAAACATGTTTGAGTTGGTGACATGGAACAAACCGACATGTTTGATAATCATATTAAACACCACGATGACTAAGAAAATCAACGTGCCCATCCATCCGGTTTCACACAATAGTTCAAGGAAGAAATTATGTGGCCACACTTCACCTGTAATGAAATGAAAACCGCCAATGCCTGAGCCCAATAACGGATGCGCCTTGAAAATTGCAATGGCGTCATAGAACAGGAATTGACGCCCCAAATCACCCGACTCCAATGTTGTGTCAACAATATCAGACGAAATATTTGAGATAATAAAAACAAATACAAAATATGCCGCAACGAGTCCAACGACAAGCGAAACAAACTTTCCAAAAACACTATTCCTTAAGATACTTAGTCTTTTGCTCCAATCCAGATTTATTTTATTTTTCCAGAAAACGCTTATCCTATCTTTTCTGGTATTATTGCTTAATCTAAAAACCACAAATCTTAAAACCACAACCACAAACAAGCCAAGCATGGCTTGACGGCAACCCGACATGAGCACCAATTGCGAGGCACAAACAAGATAAAACACTGTTCTTATGGGTGGAAGATGGGTTTGCGAGAGATAAATGGCAATTCCATATAGAACCATCATACCGATATGTTGATAATTCACAATGGTATCCTCATTATTATTATCATATTGCCATGTCGTCAATTGATCACGGAACCAGTCATAATCAAAAAAGTCACCAGGACTGAAATTATAGAATAATATGACGAAAGCGTACATACATATTGCACCCAACAACATAAGCCTGGTCAAACCTTCGGCATTGATTCGGGTAGATTTGTTGATGACATAGTATCCAAATAACATCAGTGTGGCATGAATACACATTGAAGAATACTTGTCTTGGGCGAATTCGTCCCTTGGTCCCATGAGATAGAATATGCCAAATATGACCAACAAAAGGCCCAGCCATAATAGGGATGTCCAATGCGTTTTGAAAAAGTCCAATAACAAATCCCAAATCAACAGAAAACCAATCGCTCCCAAAACCACACCATATATAGGGATATTCGGATAAATCGTTCGTGTAATGCCAGCAAGGGATCCGCCGTACATGATGAAGAAGACACCAACTGAATGGCGGTTGTTCAATATCACCATTACCAGCAAGGCCACCAATGCAATTTGAAATGTCGTGTAATTAAGCGTTATTCCTATAATCAAAAACGGAATAATGGCATAGTATAAAATATCTATGGTTTTTGATATGATTCTTTTTATCATAAACAAGACAGGTGATGATTAAGTATTACGGTCTTCTTTCACAAATTTGCCACGCACAAAGCCCATGAGTTTGAAACGTTCGGTTTTGCTTAAGCCGACAAACCACACAAGTAAACAAAGATACAGGAACGTGATAACCACTTTCACTATAGGATGAAACTTGAACGGGATTATCAGTACAGGAACAAACAGCAAGGTAGTAAGAAAAGAAGGCAAATATGCGTATCGCCAAAGCATTCGGCTATTGTAGTTTAATGTCCGGTGCAGTGCCCATTGGATCACAAAAAACCTGATGGTTGAAACAGAAATATAAGCTACCAAAAGGTAATAAGCAGGGGAACCACCTCGAAGTACAAAATAACCTGATACTACTGCGAGTATATTGATTGCACTGCTACAAATCTGATACAAGCCCACTTTTCCACTGGCAAATATGATATTTCCCACCCCTTCATTAAGCGACAAAACAAGATTGTCAATAATAAACAAGGTGAGAAAAATGGTGGAAAAAGGCGGCACTTCACCCAGCCACAGGCTCAAAATCCATTGAGGGGCAGCAAGGAAAACGGAACCTATCATCAAAGTAAGCAGATAACAGTATTTTGTTGACATGATCAACAATTCATCAGTGCGTTGTCGGTTACCGATAGCGAAGCTTTTTGTGATTTGGGGTGCGATAGGTTGGGTGATGCTGGTGGCAAACATCCGGACATAGTTGTTAACCATAGAGGCAACTCCCATTGCGGTGTTCATCACCGTGTTGAAAAACGCATTTACAATCAAGGCCGCTCCCTGGTTCCTCGCCACATGGGCCAACGCTCCAACACCCACCCAGGCCGAGAAGTTAAACACATCCCGATACATCCTTTTGTCCCGAACCAGACGAACATGGACAATCTGATTGTAATGCCTCGAACAATAGAACATGTAAAAAAACGCAGGCAAAGCGTGAAGAATGGCAAATGCCAGCGTGTAAATCAGCAACTTCTGACTGAAATGATAGACCAACACCCATGTAACAACAAGCCTTACCACATGGGAAAACACTTCCATCGCGCTGAAAACCACAAACTTTTCTTTTGCCATCAATAAGCCATGGTAGGGCACGCCTATGAACGAGAGTGCACTTCCAACAATCGAGATGCCATACACCATCATTGCATTACTGACTGGTCCATCATAATTCACATATCGATGTATATACCAATCACCAATAGGGTAAGCGACAATCAATACCAAAAGCGCTATGGCTACATGGATGGAAAGGTTGACATTGAACTGCTTGTTGGCCTCTTCCATATTGCCACGGCCAATGGCCACCGCAATAAAGCGATTGGAAGTGGAAACCATGATCGTATTGACGATAGCAATGATAGAGATTATGCCTCCCAATACAGCATAGAGACCATAATCAACCACACCGAGAGCCTGTAACCCAAAACGAGTCGATAACAAGGCACACACCGTAGTGATAGCCATTTTTACATACAGAACAAGGGAATTGTATGCTATCGCTTTGTTTGTGTTTTCCTGCATAGTGATTTCTGTATAATCAGTTTAATCTTTGGGAAACAAGACCTTGTTAATACGTGGGAGCTTAACCAGCATCAATGACAAACCCGAACTTATAAAGATTGTCAACATATAGATGATCACACCAACAACGATACTCGCTTGCGTAAAACGAAGGAACACCACGGTCAGAATATTGACTATTATGACGTGTATCAAATAGATTTGAAGGGAGTATGTTCCAAGGAAGTGCAATAGCTTAGACTTCGACAAAACATCCCCAAAAGCAAAAAGAAGGATAAAAAACAAGATGGGCATTATCATACGGATAATCCAGAAAGCATTAAAAGCCAAACTATTCCGCACGGCGAACAGCATGGTCAACATCACAATGCCAACGAGAGCCCACGGCATCAATTTCTTGACAGGATATCTTTCCAGTAACCATCGGGACAATAACCCCAATAACAAATAATAGAAACCTTGAGAGATTGCAAACGGCACAAATAATCCAACCTTATCCATTTCCACCACTCTGACAATGCATAACAGCCAAAGCGCGATAGAAATAGCCAACATCACATATTTCACGATCTGTTTTGAGTTGTACCAAACGCTTTTCAATGTCAATAGCGACAACATGGCGGGTAAGAACCACATCATGTTAAAACCAATATACTTTGACATCAGTGTCTGGCTGCCAAAAAAGAAAGCATAGATTATGCCAAAAAAGTTGAATTCACCGCCTGCTACACACACAAATATCAAAGCATCGATGATGAAAAACCACATATACGGTACACCTATCTTGATTATATAGTGCCTTATATCATTTATTACACAATGAACATCTATCAATCTATTACTTGCTTCACCGGAATTCGCCATAATTTTGACAGGTTTTCGACTATAGCCATAGATAAAAGGCAATATCAGAAAAACATGTACATGGAACGTATAAAGCCAGTCATAAAAGAAAGTCTTCTCTCCTGTAGCAAAGTTGGTGGTCAACATTCCTGTATGACCAAAAACAATAAGTAGCATTAAAATACCTTTGATGGCAGTGGAGGCATTATGGGAGATGAGAGACGATGCCTTCATTGTTTTATGAAATAAATGCCATTATATCTTCCACTTTCTTGACAAATCTAGCAGGATTACCAACCCATAATTCACCTGCTGGTACATCCTTTGTGACCACCGACCCGGCCCCAATCATGGCTTTCTCTCCGATTGTAAGCCCTGGCAGCAAGGTGGACCCTGCCCCCACTGTGGCTCCTTTGCATACTCGAGTGCGAAGCAGTTTCCAGTTCTTGTTTTTTGAACGAGGGTACATGTCATTTGTAAAAGTGACATTGGATCCAATCATTACATCGTCTTCCAACTCAATGCCATCCCAAATCTGCACACCGCTTTTGACTGTGACATTATTGCCTATTATCACATCGTTTTCAATCAGACAATGACAACAGATATTACAGTTCTCTCCGATTTTTGCCTTGGGAAATACCACACAATACTGCCAAATGTTAGTGCTTTTCGGAATGTTTTGGTTTTTGCAATCTGATAATGGATGTATCATTTTTTCTGTCTTTCTGCCTGTATCTCAAGAATATATCATTATAGTCTTCCGTCGACAATCTCCCGCGGTAGAATGCCCTTCACATCATAAATGACACCGTTGTCTTTGACCAGGGCCTTCACGTCCAAATCCAGGAATTCCTTATGCGCTACGGCTAAGACGACTGCGTCGTAGAGTTGAGAGTTTAGAGTTGAGAAATGCGAAGCATTGGCTATGCCGAATGCAGAGCATTTCGACGGAGTCAATTTAGAGTTGATGGTTATGCCGTATTCTTGGAAGACATGTTCCGGGTTGGCCCAAGGGTCGAAGACCGTGATGTTGGGCGTGTATTCACGCAACGTATGATATATGTCGACCACCTTGGTGTTGCGGATGTCGGGACAATTTTCCTTGAAGGTGATGCCGAGGATGAGGATCCTGGCATTCTTCACCAACACGCCTTTCTTGTTCATACACTTGATGGTCTGGTTGGCCACATAGGCACCCATACCGTCATTCAGTCTTCTCGAAGCATGCATGATACGCGGCAACACACCATAAACCTGTGCCTTCTGGATGAGATAATACGGGTCAACACTGATGCAATGGCCACCCACCAAACCAGGACTCAGCTTGATGAAGTTCCACTTGCTGGAGGCTGCCTCGATGACATCGTGCGTGTCGATGTCCATGGCGTTGAAAATCTTGGCCAGCTCGTTCATGAAGGCGATGTTGACGTCGCGCTGCGAGTTCTCGATGATCTTTGAGGCCTCGGCCACCTTGATGCTCGGCGCCTTGTGCGTTCCGTTGACGAGGACACTATTATAGACGGCATCCACATAGTCGGCGATTTCGGGTGTGGAGCCGGAGGTCACCTTACGGATTTTCTCAACTGTATGTTGCTTGTCGCCTGGGTTGATTCTTTCAGGAGAATAACCGGCATAGAAGTCGACATTAAACCTCAATCCGCTGACACGCTCCACCACAGGCAGGCATTCCTCTTCGGTCACGCCAGGGTAGACAGTGCTTTCATAAACCACCACATCACCTTTGCTGATGACCTTGCCGACAGTCTCGGAGGCACCCCAGAGAGGTTTCAGGTCGGGGCGGTTGTTTTCGTCCACGGGAGTGGGCACGGCCACTACATAGAAGTTACATTTCTTGATTTCCTCGAGGTCGGTGGTGCAGCGGAAGCCATGGTTTTTGATGGCGTCCTGCAACAGCTCGTCGCTGACCTCAAGCGTGGCATCGTGGCCTGTCATCAAGGCATCCACACGATGTTGGTTCATGTCGAAACCTAAGGTTTCAAATTTGGTTGAAAATAAACGCGCCAAGGGCAATCCCACATAGCCCAAGCCTATGACGCAGATTTTGGTTTCTTTCATTGAATTATAGTGTTTATTTTAGTTTTCAGGTTTACAGGCTTTAGAAAGCATGTCATCCCTACGCTGTATAGTGCAGGGGCTTGGAATCTATGCTTTGTGAAGCCGTCAATAAAGCTTTACTTCTATATCCCGCAGCCCACAGATTCCATGCCTACGCACCTGCCTCTGCAGGAATGACATGAGCAGCGGGGTTTTGACATGAGATGCTAGTTTTCACTTCCAGCCGAAAGGATGTCCACTAAGCGGCAGCTTGGCCATGGGATGGTAGTCGCCGATGAGGCCGACGGGCTTGGCGTTGCGGATCTGATACACGATGTTGATGCAACGGCGAGCTTCCTCTATGCCGAAGCCACGACCGGCCAAGATCTCCTGATAGCTCTTGGTATGCAGCTCGGTGAAGCCCTGGCTGAACTCAAACTCCTCACCGTCGATCATGATGGTGCGGTAGGTGCGCTTCTCCCCTTCCACAGCATTGGGCGGCAAGGTGTCGGCATTGATGCTGAGGAAGTAACGCACGCGGGCACGCTCCAGTTCCAGATAACCCGCCACACGGTCGTGCGAAGCCACGTGGACGATGTTCTTCTTCACGTCGCCGAAGATCCAGCTCAGCATGTCGTAGAAATGCACGCCGATGTTGGTGGCGATGCCGCCGCTCTTGTTGATGTCGCCTTTCCACGAGGCATAGTACCAGTTGCCGCGCGAGGTGATATAAGTCAGGTCGATATCGTAGATCTTATCCTTCGGGCCTTCCTCAATCTTTTTCTTCAAGGCCATGATCTTGTCGTGCAGACGAAGCT
>JAEEGJ010014439.1_pt1 | contig 18743 bp, 15 predicted proteins | sample 8958761 | NCBI WGS metagenome assembly JAEEGJ01 (sample SAMN16246546, study PRJNA631951) | gut metagenome | biome: gut microbiome; feature: rumen; material: RS-attached | host: Bos | place: Iran: Karaj | collected 2018-10
GTCCTACTATAAGAAGGGCGGAGACAAGCAGATGACCTTCGTCCACGTCCATGACGGTGGCCGTCTCCTCTCTAGAAACGAGAAAGCCTTCAGAGAGACCCATGAGAGAATCGGCCAGAAGTACAACGTCATCAACTGCGACGATTCCTACACCCGCACATACCACGATTTCTATGAATACTTCCAAAACAACAAGAAGGGTTACTTCATCGCTTATCGTGACTCCATCGCTGCCGCTATCGAGAACGCCGCTACCGACGTTGGCTTAAAGGTCCCAGAGGACGTTGAGATCGTTTCTCTTGTCGGAACCAAATACGCCAACATCCTCCGTCCATCGATCACCGCTCTCCACATCAACATGCAAGAAGTGGGACAGCGTTCCATGTATATGCTTATCGACTTAATCAACAACGACCTCGTCGATAAGAGCTACCGCTTCGAACCTCTTGTTAATGAGCGTTCCAGCACCATCAAGAGATAACAAAACGCAAAACAAAAAGACCTCAATCACGAGGTCTTTTTTTCATGTTTGCTTAGGCAATGTACTGAATGTTGTTGAACTTCATAACGTATTCGACGAAGTCTTTCTCTGGGATTGGCTTAGAGAAGAGGAAGCCTTGTATCATGTTGGCTCCAAAGGAGAGGATAAGGTTCTTCTGTTCTTCGGTCTCGACGCCTTCCTGAATGGTTCGGAAGGAGAGGGAGCTCATCGTTTTATAGATGCTTGATAAGACGGATTTTCCAACCTGGCCTTCCTCAGCGGAAAGGAGGAGTGAACGGTCTAACTTGATGTTCCTGTACTTGCTCTGAATAAGACGGGTGAGGTTCGAATAACCGGTTCCGTAATCATCAAGAGAGAGAGGGAATCCGACCTTAAGGAGATTCTGGATACGGCCAAGAAGCTCGGTGTCATTATCCGCATCGGCGGTCTCGGTGATCTCAATGCTAATGAATGACGGTGGGATGTTGTACCTGTGAGCGATTTCCAAGAACCTTCCCGCTAAGTCTTTCTCTGGAAGCTGATAGATGGAAAGGTTGATTTCAATCCATTCGATTCCAAGGTTCTGAATGTCATTATTCCTGGCAAATCGGCACGCTTCTTCAAAAACCCAGTGTCCGAGGTCAATGATTGTGCCATTCTCTTCGGCAACAGGGATGAACTCATCCGGGCCGATGAATCCGAGTTCTGGATCGATGAGTCGGAGAAGTGCTTCAGCAGAGATGATTCTATTGCGCTTGGCGTCCCAGATAGGCTGGTAATAGAGCTTGAAGTTATTGTCTCTAAGACCTCTGGCAATCGCGCCTTCGATCATGCTTCTGCGTTTGATGAACTGAAGGGAAGCGCTCTTACGGAGTGTGACTTTTTGATCGGCTTTGGCGTTTCTTCCGAGGAAGAGGTAGTGGAGCTGTTGTGGGTCCTCAATATCCTCAGGGACCTTAGCCACGGTGATAACCCAGTTTGGCGAGATTTCGACTTCACCATGTCCCCAAGGTTCTTTGAACCTGGCTTCAAGCTTCTCGACGATTTGGTCAACGAGTTCCTCGTCATCGTCAAAAACCATGATTCCAAAGGAACCGCTTGCGAGATTGTAGGTGAGCTGAGGCTTGTATACAGAAGTCAGATATTTTGCGATTTCGATCTCGATTGCTGTGTAGCTCGCCTTTCCAAGCATCTCAAGATATTGGAGATAGTCAGGGGCTTTGACCGTGATGATCGTGTAATGACGCTTAGCGGCCATAGCGGTGGCGTTGTCTTCATAGAAGGCGATTTCGTTATATAGTTCTGTGTTGCGGTTGATCGATTCCTTGTCGCTTTCGAGGATGACAAGGAAGCTAAGGACGGAAATGGATTCGGCCAAGGCCTCGACCTTCACGTTTTTGTTGATGAGCTGAATGGCGATGCCAACGAAGATGAGTCCGACGAAGAAGGACATGCTGAAAATCTTCTTGGTGGTCATGGCCTTGATGTTTCTGATTAAGGCGAATAAACCATAAGCGACATAGCCAAGGGCGACGACATAGAAGACAAAAGCGGCCGGTCCACGCTCATACACATACATGCCATCTGCGGTCACAGTGTATGTATAAAGAGGTCTAATATCGCTCGGCAAGAAAACGTTGATGACGTTGAAGAATTCAACGAGCATCGCAGGGATCCAGTAGAAGAACCAAATGCGTTTCTTACGTCCGACGATGGTGCCATTAAGGGATAAGACATATAAGGCAAATGTCGGAGCGAGGAATGAGTGGAAGAAGAAGAAAAGGGCCTTAAGGAGCATTAAGAGCCAGGCGATATTATTCTCGACCGTGCAGAAGGTCATGAGAACATCGCCGATGAGCGAGAACAAAGGAGATGCAGCGCAGCTGATTGAGATATATAAGAAGGTGCGGTGCTGAAGCCTGTTAAGGTTCTTTCTTGAAGCTGCTACGACGCAAAATAAGGCGACAACAAAGGCGCCAAAACAAAGACCGACGTTGATATTTAGCTTCGTAAACATTACCTAAAAAGTAAATCTCAATTTGCCCGTTGTCAAATGCTACGCTCACGGACGCGCTAATAGGTGCTGCGATACCGATTTCCCGACATTTTGTAAAATCCCTAGCAAAACCGACATATTTTTCAAAACGCCCGAATGTTTTTAGGATATTCGGTCATTATTGCTACAAATAACTTTTTATTCGAGTAGAATAAACACGTGAGGAATAACTAATGGAAAACATTGTTGACGATCTCAATTACCGCGGACTCATTGAACAATACTCGAACGAAGAAAACGTCCGCAAACTCTTATCAAAGAAAACCACTATCTATTGCGGCTTCGATCCAAGCGCCGCTTCTATGCATGTTGGCAACTACGTCATGATCTCGATTCTCAAGAGACTCCAGAAAGCCGGCCACAAGATCATCGCTCTCGTCGGCGGTGCCACTGGCATGATCGGAGACCCATCTGGCAAATCGAAAGAAAGAAACCTCCAGTCCATGGAAGTTCTCAAAGCCAACACCGAATCGATCAGACAGCAGCTTGAAAGATTCATTGATCTTTCCGACCCAGACAAAGGCATGATCGTGAATAACTACGATTGGCTTGGCAAGCTCAGCATGCTCGACTTCCTCCGTGATTACGGAAAGTTCTTCTCGGTCAACTACATGCTCTCAAAGGAAATCGTCTCTTCTCGTCTTGAAGCAGGCATCTCCTTCACCGAGTTCTCTTATCAGATTCTCCAGTCCGTTGACTTCTATCACCTCCGCAAGACCGAAGGCGCTTCCATCCAGATCGGCGGAAACGACCAGTGGGGGAACCTCACCTCGGGCTTAGAGCTCATCAGAAAGCTCGATGGCGATGAGGCTGAAGCGGAAGTCATGACCGCCCATCTTATCACCAGAGCCGATGGCAAGAAGTTTGGCAAATCCGAGAAAGGCGCTCTCTTCCTTGACCGCAATCTCACTTCCCCATATCAGCTCTATCAGTACTTCATCAACACCACCGATGAAGATGCCGTCAAATACCTCAAGGTATTCACCTTCTTAAGCCATGACGAAATCGAAGACGTCATCCGTGAGCATCTTGCCAATCTCGGCATGAGAGTCGCTCAGAAGAAACTCGCCTATGAAGTCGTCAAGGACATACACGGCAAAGATGCCGCCGATGAAGCGGTCAATATGTCTAGCGTTCTCTTCACCGGTGCGGTCCAGAACCTCACCGCCAGCCAGATCGAAGAGATCCTTGGCTCCCTCAAGATGAAGCTCCCAGAGGAAATCAACCTCGTTGACCTTCTCGTCCTCCTTGGCGCTGCCAAATCGAAGACCGAGGCCCGTACCTTCATCACCCAGAACAGCGTCTCCATCAACGGCGAAAAAGTCACTGATGCGAACAAGAACTACACAATCTCCGATGCCATGGCAGGAAAATACTTGATTGTAAGGCGCGGAAAGAAGAATTACTATTTAGGCGAATTCTAAAGAATTAGAAAAGGAGGCCCAGTTATGAAAAAAGGAATCTCATTCAAATTCCTCATCTCAGCAAGCGCATTGCTTGTTTTGACCTCGTGCAACGATGTTGTCCCAGGAGTGACTTCTGAGCCAGCGACCACCTCCGAAGAATCCATTACCTCCCTTGATACCTCTGCACCAGATGTCTCAATCGGTGTTTCTTCCGAGATCGGTGGAACCAGCACTCCAGAAGAGTCTTCTGTCAAAGGTGATTACAACACAACCGTTCTTCAGAATGCTTTCGAAGAATCCCTTAAGAAAAACGGCATGAGAATGGAAATGAATCAGCCATCTCTCCAGCTTGGTCTTTCTTCCTACACCGTTTTAGGAACCGCTCCAAACTTCAATTTGGTCAAAGGTTCAACCAATAACATCGTTCTCCAAGCCGATAAAGAGACCCTTGAGGTCACTAAGAGTTCTCTCTTAGGTCTCACTGGTATGCGCTTCAACCTCAATAACCTTTCCCTTGTCGCAGGATCCCTTTCAATGGCCGGATCCGCTCTTCCTGCTCAGAACCTGGTCAATCAGGACATGAATCTCTACTACAAGAACAACACATTCTATTGGGACTTCCTCGATGAGAACGGTCAGGAATGCACAGGCTTATCGGCTCTAGCCGATTTGGTTTTCTCTGCCGCGATGTCCGCCTCTGGCGAAACAAACGATATTGAGTTCCAACACAAAGGCAAATCTGAGCTCGATAGCACCATGCAAACATACATGATGCTCATCAGCGCTTATCTTCCAAGCTTGATTCCAGGCGCTGTCGATTCAGTCATCCAGTCCCTCTGGCAGGGTGGTGCCGAAATCACGACCACTTCATCCAAAGTATTTGGTGAGACCATCTATGACATGTCCATCAAGACCAGCGATCCAAGCGTTCTCATTGGAGGCACCTCCGATATCACTGATACGGCAGGTTCCCTTGTCGGTGGCTTAACCGATAGCCTCCCAGTCGATGTCTCCGGTGCTACCGATGACCTTGGTTCCGACTATTTCTCAACCTTCAATTTCGAGATGCATTTCGGCTATACCGTCGATTCCTTGAGATCCATGAGCATGACCCTCAACGCGACTGCGGATGAAACAAAAGTCATGGAAGGCATCCTCGATGATGAAGACCTTGCAGCCGGCGATACCAAGCTCGGACTCTCAACCATCCAGATGAGCCAAACCACGAACTTCATCTTCGACAACAGCATCTCCATCACATATCCATCATTCGATACTTATGTGACTCAGGAAGTGCCTTCTACAGAAGAACCGGCTGTAGAGCCAATCTCTTCCGAGCCAACTTCCTCCGAGCCTCTCACTGAGTCTCTTCCAGAAGAAAGCGAATAACCTGCTCAAACAAAATAAGCCCTGCAAAACGCGGGGCTTTTTTATTAATATCTCCAGCAAATCTTCATTATTTGAGCAGGGGAAAGCAAGAAAAAAGCGACCCATTTGAGGATCGCTTTTGCTACATTTCTAAGCGGATTATAGAAGTCTGTTGTAGTACTCGATGATCATCGCTTCGTTGATGTCTTTTGGAAGCTCGTTACGCTCTGGAAGACGGGCGAAGGTGCCAGCGAATTTCTCAGCGTCGACAGTGACATAGGCTGGGACGGTTGGCTTGCCCTCGAAGGACTCTTTGACGACCTTGAGTGGGGATTCTTCTTTAAGGGTGATGACGTCACCGACATTGCAGAGATAGGAAGCGATGTCGACTTTCTTGCCGTTGACCTTGATGTGGCCGTGGTTGACAAGCTGACGAGCACCGGCACGGGTGCGGGAGAAGCCCATACGGTAGACTAAGTTGTCGAGTCTGCTCTCAAGGATACGGAAGAAGGCTAAACCGGTAACGGTCTTTTCTTTCTTAGCGATGAGGAAGAGGCGGCGGAACTGTCTCTCGTTGATGTTGTAGAGCTCTCTGAGTTTCTGCTTCTCAGCTAACTGAGCGCCGTACTCGGATGGCTTTCTCTTTCTGTCTTGGCCGTGCTGACCTGGGCCATAGGCTCTCTTTTTGAGTTCGTCACCGGTCTCTAAAAGAGAAAAATTGAGATGACGGGACTGTTTCCATTTGGAACCGACGTATTTGGACATATTTAATGTCTCCTTTCTTTGCGGGAACAAGATTGGAGGGTTATTTCCGCTTCCCGGGTGTCATTCACTTTCAGTGACGGTAGCACGTCCTTACTTCAATTTATCGAATGACGTCAGGCGGAAGCATAACAACCTGCTAGCTCACGCAAGGGTTACTATAGTAACAGAAAGGGCGCTTGTCAACATTTTGGCCTAAAAAATTCCCTCAATACGTGTATCGTATATGCGCGACAAGCGTGCTACACTTATGGGCGAAGGTATGTTTATGACTGTTTTTGATGCACTCCCGACCGATGCTATCGTCACTATTATCATCGTCAGCGTCCTCGCATTAGCGGGCGTAGGCGTTTTGCTTTATTTCTCCGTCTTCTCGAAACTCAGCCTCAAGAGGCAAGCGAGAGATCTTTGCAGCCGTTTCGAAAGGGAACACGCCCTTCTCTTCGGCGACGTCCTTGCCTACATCAGAAGACTTGAGACCATCTCCACGATGAACCTCGTCTATGTCGAGGAATACGCCAACTGGTCGAATAACTTCAAAAACGTCCGTGACTCCATGGACTCCCTTGCCCAAGCCACCTCAAACTCCGTCAAAGACCTTTTCACCGATAGACGTTACAAAGAACTTAAGAACTATCTCCCATCTGCGAAAAAGACGATAGGGGAATACGAAGAGAAAGTCGAAGCCCTCTACAAAGGCCTCAAAGACAAATTCGCCGTCGAAGAAAATGTCTCTTCTTTATCGCTCCGTTGCAAAGAATCGTTCCGTCAGGTCAAACAGGAGTTCTATCTCAAATCCTCCGACCTTTCCATCCTCACCTCTTCCTTTGACCTCCTTTTTAAGAAGGTCAGCGATCTCCTTGATGAGGCCGATGCCCATATTGAGAACGCGAGATATGAAGAAGCGGAATCGATCTATAAAAACAAGATCGCTCCAGTCGTCAATAAGGTCCGTTCCATCATCAAATCCCTTCCTGACATCTGCATCCAGATCACCAACCTCTTGCCAGACAAGATCAACTCCTTATCTGTCCGTTATGAGCAGATGATCAAGGACGGATATCCTCTCAACCACATCATGCTCAAGAAGACCATCCCTGATATGGAAGCAGAACTTGACGCCATAATCACTCAGGTTAAGACCCTCAATATCCAAGGCGTTCAGGAGAAGTTCGACTCCATGAGAGCCCGCATCGACAAATATCAGGAGCAATTCGAAGAGGAAATCCACGCCAGAACCATCTTCGAAGCCGAGAGTTTCAAAGCCTCAAGCAATGAGACCGAGATTCAGAACAACTATCTCAACCTTGTGCACGCTCTCCCAAAGATCAAATCCATCTACCTTCTCGATGAGGAAGATGAGGCCAAGCTCAATGAGATCCAGGGTTACATCAATAGCGCAGCCGCTTCCAAGCGTAGCCTTGATACCTTCATCCATAGCGGTACCAAGCAGCCATTCACCATTCTTCTTAGCAGGATGAACGCTCTTAAGGAACAATCCAAAGAGGCCAGCGATCACATCAACGACTTCCAGGCCTATCTCCGTTCCCTCAAGGTCGACTGTGAGAAAGCCGCCAAAGCCCTCTCAACCTACAATGAGTCCATCAAGGATGCTGAAGCGGAAGTGAGATACATGAATCTCCCATCGATGACCGAGAAGTATTCTCCTCTCTTCGAAGAAGCCTTTGAGTTAATCGGCACCCTTTATACCACCCTTAAATCCACCCCAATCGACGTGAAGAAAGTCGATGCCGCTTATAACGAGCTCAGCGAGAAAGGAGATTATCTCCTTAACTCTCTTAAGAGCGATAAGGAATCTCTTAATAGGGCCGAAGAAGCGGTGGTCCACGCCAATAGATACCGTTCTAGCGATAGCAGCAACAACGCTACCCTCTCCCAAGCTGAGACCCTCTTCTTAGACGGTCACTTCACCGAAGCCGAAGCCATCGCCAAAACCATCAACGGAGGCAACTCCGAACGTCTTTTCCGCCGCAAATGATCTATTTCGATAACGCCGCCACAACAGCCCCTCTCGAAGAGGCTTTATCTTTCTATCTCAAAGCTGTTAAGGATTTCCCTGGCAACTCCTCTTCAACGCACGGTCTTGGCCGTCAGGCAGATAGGGAGCTTGAGAAAGCAAGAGCAAGCATCCTTGAGTCTTTTGGCTTGGCCAAAACCCACTCCCTCATCTTCAATAGTGGCGCGACCGAAGGCAATAACCTCGCCATCAAAGGCATCGCCCATTTCTATAAGAACAGAGGCAAGAAGCTCATCACTTCCTCAGTGGAGCATCCTTCTGTCACGAACGCTTTCAAAGAGCTTGAGAAGGAAGGCTTTGAAGTCGTCTATCTTCCAGTAACCGAAGAAGGCAAAGTCGATCCATCTTCTTTAGAGAAGGCACTAGATAAAGACACCATCCTCGTCTCCATCATGGGAGTGAACAATGAGACCGGTGCCGTTAATGATCTCTCAGCTTTAGCAGACCTCACCCATAAGTTCCCGAAAGCCTTCTTCCATAGCGACCTCACCCAAGCCATCGGCAAGGTCAAAGTCCCATATTCGAAACTCGACCTCTTCACCTATAGCTCCCATAAGATTGGAGGCCTTAGAGGTGATGGCGCGCTCATCTATTTGAACAAGATTAAGTTCGCCCCACTTAACGATGGTGGTGGACAGGAATATGGCTTCCGTAGCGGTACCGTCAATGTCCCAGCAGTCATGACCCAAGCCTATGTCATCAAAGAGGCTTTAAAGGGTTATGAGTCGAATCTCAAACACGTCAAAGAAATCTCTGAATATCTCCGTCAAAACCTCAATATCCCCAGCGAAATACGCTTCAATTCACCAAAAGAGGCTTCTCCATACGTCCTCAATTTCTCTCTCATAAACAAGAAAGCCTCAGTCGTTCTTGAAGCCTTAAGTGAGAAGGGTATCTACGTCTCTAGCGTCTCTGCCTGCAACAGCAAAGGCGAGCCTATCTCGGAGGTCTTGACCGCTATGGGAAAGAGCGAAGGAGACGCCCGTAACTCTATCCGCCTCTCATTCTCAAAAAGAAACACGCTTGAAGAAGCCGAAACCTTCGTTAAAGCGTTCAAAGAAGTACTAGAAGGAGTCATCAACAGATGAACTACGATTCCTTAATGATTCATTATGGCGAGCTCTCCACCAAAGGCGAGAACCGCAAGATGTTCGTCAGAGAACTGAATAAGAATATCCGCCACGCCTTAAAGGGCATGAACGCGGTCACGACTTTCGATCACGACCATACCTATGTGAGATTCGAAGGGGACCCAATGCCAATCATCTCCCGTCTTCAGAAGGTAAGCGGCATCCAGCGTATCTCTCTTGTCTACAAGAGTGATAGGGATATCGAGAAACTCAAAGAGGACGCTCTATCTTTAATCAAACTCGAAGAAGGCAAGACCTTCAAAGTGAATACCAAGAGGGGAGACAAAACATATCCTCTCCAGAGCCTAGAGTTAAGCCGTGTCCTCGGAGGACAGATCCTTAAGAACACTGACCTAAAAGTCGATGTCCATAATCCAGACATCACCCTCAATGTCGATGTCAGGAAAGACGCCATATATCTTTCTAGCCATACCTACATGGGTGCTGGAGGATATCCGCTTGGCATGAACGGCAAAGTCATGATGATGCTTAGCGGTGGAATCGATTCCCCAGTCGCCGCATATATGATGCTTAGACGTGGAATCAAGATCGAATGCATCCACTTCGCCGCGCCGCCGTATACCTCCGATGCCGTCTTAGATAAGCTCAAGGATATCGTCAAGAAACTTAACGTCTATCAAGAAAGCGTCAAACTCAATATCGTCCCATTCACCAAACTTCAGCTTGCCATCTACCAATACGTCGCTGAGCCATACTGCATCACCATCATGAGAAGGATGATGTACCGCATCGCCGAGAGAGTGGCCCGCCGCCATAACTGCGTGGGTATCGCCTCTGGTGAATCAATCGGCCAGGTCGCTTCCCAAACCCTCGACAGCATGGTCACGATCAATAATGTCACAAGCTTCCCTGTCATCCGCCCTCTTGCGGTCACTGATAAGCTCGACATTATTAAGCTCTCACAAGAGATTGAGACGTATGACATCTCCATCCGCCCATACGAGGATTGCTGCACCATCTTCAAACCGAAGAAGCCAAAGACGAGACCGAAGATCTCCGAATGCGAATACTATGAAAGCCTCTTCGATTGGAAGACCCTTCTTGATGAATGCGTCGAGAACGTGAACGCCATCATGATCAAAGATGGTGAAGAAGTGGACTTCGAAAACAAATAATAAAAAACCGCTCAGTTTCCTGGGCGGTTATTTATTTAGAAGAAGTTTGCTTATTTCTCTAAGGCCTTCTTGGCGGTCTTGACGAGTTCGCCGAAGGCTTTTGGATCGCTGATGGCGAGCTCAGAGAGCATCTTACGGTTGAGGCCCTCACCAGTCTTGCTGATGATGCCAGCCTTGGTAAGGCCGTTCATGAACTTGCTGTAGCTGAGGTCATACTGACGGCAGCCGGCGTTGATACGCTTGATCCAGAGCTTACGGAAGTCGCTCTTACGATCTTTGCGGCTGACGAAAGCGTAGTTGTAACCACGAAGGACCTGTTCCTTAGCGGTCTTGAATAAAAGGTGCTTGGAGCCTCTGTAGCCGGAAGCAGCTTTTAAAATCTTCTTGCGACGAGCATGGGTCGCAACGCTGTTTTTAACTCTTGCCATGGTGATATCTCCTTAATTACTTGATCACCATCATATCGGTGACTCTTCTCTCGTCTTGCTTGCTGAGGTAATTTGGCATAGCAAGGTGCTTCCTCTGCTTGCGGCTCTTGCGTGGGGCAAGGTGTCCCATGTTGGAGTGGTGCACTTTCACTTTACCGGAAGCGCTGAATCTGACACGTTTGGCCAGACCCTTCTTAGTTTTCATTTTCGGCATTTTTCTTCTCCTGTTTCTTTTTGGATGGCGCCAAGATAACTGTGTAGCGTTTCTCTTCCCAGAATGGCGCTTTGTCGATGGAAGAGACGTCTTCGAGGAGGGCAAGGAACCTATTCATGACATCCTCACCAACTTCCTTGTGGGAGAGCTGGCGTCCGCGGAAGTAGACACAGCAATTGACTTTGTTGCCGTTCTCGATGAATTCGCGGGCTTTGCGCGCCTTGGTCTCAAGGTCGTGCTGTCCAATGACCGGAGTCAACTGAACCTCTTTGGTCTCAGTGGTTTTCTGATTCTTCTTAGAGGCTTTCTGCTGCTTTTGCTGCTCGAAGCGGTATTTCCCATAGTTGAGGATCTTGCAAACCGGAGGCTTCGCATTCGGAGCGACGCAGAATAAGTCAAGGTCATAGCTCATCGCGAGTTTGTTCGCGTTTTGTGAGCTCATCACGCCTAACTGTTCACCGTTTGGCCCGATGACAAGGACCTCTGGGTAACGGATGTGCTCATTGATGGGGTCGAATCGCTTTTCAGGGCGGCGACGATCGTTTGGATTGAAGTGTGGGATAAGTTTTTCCTCCTTAGGCAATAAAATAGCGTGGCACTTCGCCACGCGCTTCGTTAGTGATCTTACGATCTCTCCGTAGCCTTTGCCAATTCCCTTTGGGAGTCTGGCGAGTTCATGGCGAACTGCTTTCTACTTTATCGACAAGGGATATTATCCTCGTATACGCGTAGAAATCAATAGGGAAATTAAAATCGGTGCAGGGTAATTGTTTTTGTACAAAAGGTATGAAAAAATAATAGCAGGAACCAATTAATAAAAACGCACACCATAATTTCAGTTATAGTGAAATTGTAATTGTTTTTCTGGTTAAAGCGTTTCTCTAGAAAAGCGAAAAATAATTCGTATAATTAGTTCCCATAACAAGGAGAGGAAGAAATGGCAAATCATTACGCAGTATATGACACCCCAATTGGCGATGTTACCATCGTCACCCAAGGCAAATATATCGTGGGCTTGCTCTTTGGCGCCGTCGATCCTATCGGCGCAGTCAATGAGGAGACCGTTGCGTTATATGATGGCATCATCGCCCTCAACCAGTTCTTCTTCGGTCAGCGCTTATCATTCGACAACCCTCTTTGGTTCGGCGGAACCGAGTTCGATAAGAAGGTCTATGAGTACGTTATGACAATCCCGTACGCTGAGACCCGCACCTATCAGGAAGTTGCTGAAGCGATAGGGGAACCAAACGCTGAGAAGCAAGTCGCACTTGTCCTCAGCAAGAACCCTCTCCCAGTCTTCGTCCCATGCCATAGAGTCATCCAGAAGACCGGTAACCTTGGCTCATATGTCGGAGGGGTCGAGCTCAAGAGAAAGATCCTCGCCTTCGAAAAAGCCAACATGGAAAAGAATTCCATGACGATGAACCCAAAAATCTAAGTAACTAAAAATCAAAAAGGAGCGGCAAATCCCGCTCCTTTTTTTGAATTCACGCAGTTTTTGCTTAGTATCTTGCGTAGGTCTCGATTGAGTGGTGAACCATCTTCTTGAACTCTTCGAAGGAGACGGTGACCTGCTTCTCTTGGCCATACACACGGTAGGTGACCTGGTTGTTCTCAACCTCTTTGTCACCGATGACGAGGGTGAATGGGATCTTCTTGACGATTGATTGCCTTAAGCGGTAGCCAAGCTTCTCGTTCTCGGCATCGACGTTGCATCTGATTCCCTCTTCGCCCATGATGTCGGCGATCTTCTTTGCGTACTCGCCATGGACCTCGCCATTGACTGGGAGGATGTTGACCTGGACTGGGGCAAGGAAGGTTGGGAAGGCACCGCCGAAGTTCTCGGTGATGATACCAATGAATCTCTCAATCGAACCGAAGACGACACGGTGGAGCATGACAGGCATGACCTTCTCGCCGTTCTGGTCGATGTAGTAGCAGTTGAATCTGTGTGGGAGGTTGACGTCAAGCTGGATGGTTCCGCACTGCCAGGTTCTGCCCATGCAGTCTTTAAGCTTGAAGTCGAGCTTTGGTCCATAGAAGGCACCATCTTTTGGATTGATGGAGTATTCATGACCGCTAGATTCGCAAGCCGCGGCTAAAGCCTCTTCGGATTTCTTCCAGAATTCCTCGCTGCCGATATGGTCATCAGGCATGGTGGAAAGAACGATCTTATAGGAAAGGCCGAAGACGCTATAGACTTCGTCGAAGAGCTTCATGATGTTTTTGACTTCGCTCTCGATCTGGTCTTGTCTGACGAAGATGTGGCTATCGTCTTGGGTGAAGGCACGGACTCTGAATAAGCCATTGAGGGCGCCACTAGCTTCGTGACGGTGGACGTGGCCAGTCTCCGCTAAGCGGAGAGGTAAATCCTTATAGGAGTGGATCTCGCTATTATAGACAAGCATTGCGCCAGGGCAGTTCATCGGTTTGATGGCGAAATCCTTCTCGTCGATCTTGGTGGTGTACATGTTCTCTTTGTAGTGAGCCCAGTGTCCGCTCTTTTCCCAAAGCTCCCTTGAAAGCATGGTTGGGGTCTCGATGAACTTGTATCCGTATTTGATATGGAGTTTTTTCCAGTAATCCATAAGGGCGTTCTTAAGGATCATTCCGTTAGGAAGGAAGAATGGGAAGCCTGGGCCGTAGTCGGTGATCATGAATAAGCCAAGCTCTCTGCCAAGGCGGCGGTGGTCGTTGGCCTTTCTCTTCTCTAAGATCTCAAGGTGTTCCTTAAGGTCTTCCTCGCTCCACCAGGAGGTGCCGTAGATACGGGTGAGCTGTTTGTTGTTGCTGTCGCCTCTCCAGTACGCGCCGGCGACGCTAAGAAGCTTGAAGTGCTTGATCAAGCCGGTGGATGGGATGTGTGGGCCTTTGCAGAAATCAAGGAAGTCACCGTTTTGATAGGTGGTAAGCATCTCATCTTGGTGTTCATCGATGAGCTCTTGCTTGTATTCGTTGTTCTTAAAGGCAACACGCGCTTCATCGGCGGTGATGTCTTTACGGATGTATGGGTTATTCTCTTTGGCGCATTTCTTCATCTCAGCCTCAATCTTGGCGAAATCCTCTTCGGTGATTTTCGCATCGCCGAAATCGACGTCGTAGTAATAGCCTTCTTCGATAGCAGGACCATATCCGAACTTGCAACCAGGATAGAGGTGAGTCAAAGCCTGGGCCATAAGGTGAGAGGTGCTGTGGTTAAGCATCTCGAAGGCTTCTTTGGAGCCTTTCTTGATGAATTTGATTTCCTTGCCTTCTGGCAAAGCCATCCTCATGTCGTAGATCTTCTCATCGACGAGATAGCCGACATCTTCGTTTTTGTTCTCGGCATCAAATTCCTTGGCCAAATCAAAGCCATTGGCCTCGTCTTTGATTTCGATTTCTTTTCCTTCGTAGATAATCTTCATAAGTGACCTTTCTGGGCGAAAAAATAAAAACGCCCTCTTCTCTTAAGGACGCTTCCGCGCGGTACCACCTTGCTTCACTCTGGTTGAGTGCACTTTCCTACTCTTAACGCGAATAGGCAACGCCTGGCTCATCGTCAGGGGCTCAGGAGTGGTACTCCATATGCCTATAGGCATTTGAGCGTGTCTCCGTCATCGCTAAAGACATTCTAGAACCGAGGTTCCTATTGTCAAGAAAAAAGGAGATGACTGGCATCCCCTTTGAACTTTATTTCAAGAGATCGATGATTCGGAGCATCGAGATGTGCTTGTCACGAGGAAGCGCAAGGGCCTCGATGATGTCGTAGTCGACGATCTTGTTGCTGACAAGACCTACACAGCGTCCGCCTTTGCCTTCGAGGAGGCAGTCAACAGCGTAGCTTCCCATACGGGCGGCTAAGACTCTGTCGAACGCGCTAGGGGCGCCGCCTCTTTGGACGTGGCCAAGGACGTTGACACGGGTATCGAATCCAGTGGCTTCCTGGAGACGTTTTCCGAAAGCGTGGATATCAGGGAAGAGTTTCTCGGAGACGATGATGATGGCACGTTTATGTGGATCGTCTTCTCTCATCTTTCTTAATGTGGCGAAGACCTCTTCTTCTGGGATTGGATGGTCAGGGGTGAGAATCATCTCAGCACCTTCGGCAAGGCCACAGAATAAGGCAAGGTCACCACAGTGGTTGCCCATAACCTCAATGATTGAGCAGCGGGAGTGGGATTCGGTGGTGTCACGGATCTTATCGATGCACTCGATGTCCGTGTTCATAGCGGTATCGAAACCGATCGTGTAATCGCTGCAGGCGATGTCGTTATCGATGGTGCCTGGCAAACCGATGCAATTGATGCCCATCTCGGTGAGTTTCTTCGCACCGATGAAGGAACCGTCTCCGCCGATGACGACAAGGGCCTCAATGCCTTTGGACTTAAGGATGTCGACGGCTTTCTGACGGACGCTTTCCTCTTTGAATTCCGGTAAGCGGGCGGTACGGAGGATTGTTCCTCCTCTATTGACGATGTCAGAGACTGAAGAACGGTCCATTCTGACGATGTCCCCATCGACGAGACCACGGTAACCATCGAAGATTCCGTAGACCTCAAGTCCCTGGGAGAGACCTGATCTAACAACAGCTCTGATTGCGGCGTTCATTCCTGGAGCGTCGCCACCAGATGTGAGTATTCCGATTTTTTTGATCATTATCAAAACTCCAAATCACAACGATTATATTACATATATTTTCAATTAGTTAGGTTTTTTGAAGGACAAAAATGAAGATTTTTTATCTATATAAAAGGTAGGGCCATTCACCGAGTAAAATTGGGGATAAAAATGTGGATAACTCAATTTGGATTAGTGAAGAAGTTTATAATCCCTAGTCCATGTGTGATATTTAGCATCTTTACCCAATGTGGATAACTCCCAAAAAGTGAGAAATAATCGAGAAAATGCCCTTTTTCGACAAAGAAGAAAATGGTAAGATTGAGCAACATGAAAGCCACACTCAGCCCCAGCGATATCTTTGAGATACGAAAAACGAGTCTTATCTCTAACAACGATTACGAGTACGCCCTCGATCTTTATGCCCCAATCATCGGCATCAAGAACGTGAGCATTTATTTCGCATTCATCGCCGAGGAAGCTAGTGTTCAGAAACCTCATTCCGAGTTCCTCTCCAAATACAGACTCTCTAGTGGCGAACTCGAAAGCGCGCTCTCTTACCTCGAAGCCGTCGGTTTAGTGGCCACATACCACAAAATCCTTGGCAAAAGGCACTTATATCTCTATTCCATCATGGCTCCAAGAACCCCAGCCCAATTCTTCAGCAATGAGCTTTTATATGGCACATTAAGAAGCTTCCTTAGCGAAGAGGAGTGCCAGAAGATCTCCAAGAAGTACAAGACGAACACCATCGATGAAGGATTCGAGAACGTCAGTGAGCGTTTCGTCGATGTCTTCCATCTCGATATCGGAAACGCCTCCATCATCCAAAGTGGTCCTAAGACCGGAGAAAGAGTCTTCGGCACCCTTCAGCTTGGATTTGATAACAACGCCTTCATCGCTGCTTTAAGCAATGTGAACCCAACCATCAAGCCTGCCTACATCACAAGAGACGAAGTAAAACGCATTGCCAGAATCGCTGCGTTATATAACTACGAAGAGTCCGCAATGGCCTCCTTCGTCGCTGATTCATATCATCCAAGGAACATCATCGGCTCTAGAGTGGACTTCGATAACCTCAATGAGCTGGCGATGCAAAATGCCAAATACGAATATCTCCATAAGGAGAAGATCAAACAGACGAGTAGTGAAATCCATGGCGACGCTCCAACAGCGAAAGTCATACGTATGATGGACAACATGTCCACCCTCGAATTCCTCACTAAGCTTCAGCGTGGCAACAAACCTGCCCCAAGCGACGTCAAACTCATTCAGACCCTTGTCGTCGATATGGGTGTTCCGGAGAATGTCGCTAACGCTCTCATCTTCTACGTCCTTGGAGTTCAGGAAAACGCCCTTTCTAGCGCTTACGTCACCAAGCTTGGCGCGTCTCTAGTAAGAGCAGGCATCACCAATGCTTTGGATACCCTTAACTTCTTAGGTGGCCATGCTAAGCGTAATGGCAAGAAGAAGGAAGAAAAGAAGCCAGTCGAAGAGAAAGTAGAGAAGCCAGTCAAACCATCCGAAGTGGTGGATGAGCTCGAAGAAGAGGAAATCGATGACGAAGAGTTCGAGATGATGATGAAGAACAGAAGCAGGAAGTAAGTATGGAAACGTTTGTGAAAGATACGAAAGAAATAAAGGAAGCTAAAAAGGAAACTGGCCTCCTTGATGAGATTCTTTGTGATCGTCGCCTCATGAACGACCTTCATGCCCTCGACATCGATGATTCGGAAATCTCCAATTATCTTCCTCTTTTAGCCACCTATCTCGATCAGAGAGCCGCAGAGGAAGATCCTCGTCATAAGCTTGAAGCACCATACCCAGGCATGACGATGAAACTTTGCATTGATGACTCTGGCAAGCTTTCCTATGTTCTTGGCCCAAACGAAGAGACAAAGAGAAAAGAGGCCCTTGAGAAGAACTACATCTATAAGGATTTCCCTGAAGAATGGGCCGATCTGAATGGCAAATCTGTCAAGGGTGAGAGATATAAGAAACTCAAGACTGCTTTAGCAAAGACCTTTATGAAAGATTGTGTCAAACCGTGGGTCTATGTAAAAGGCGAGGCAAACTCGGGCAAATCGTATTATCTTGCCGCGGTCCTAAATGGTTTAGCTGCAGACGGTGAAACCGTTTGTTTTATTAACTGTGCTAAGCGTTTCGACGAACTTAGATCCCTTGCTAACACTAACCGTAAGGAATTCGACAAAATAATGGCTAAGCTTCAAAAATGTGGAACCATGGTCATCGATGATTTCGGCAGTGAGTTCAAAAACGAATACATCCGCGATATGATTCTTCTCCCTATTCTTTCCGAAAGAAGCAGGGCAGGTTTAAGAACATATTTCACAAGCCAATACAGCCTTGAAGAGATTAAACAACTCTATTCCCTTTTCAAAGGTTATATTCAGGGTGGGAGAGTCAGCAGTCTAATCGAAAAAAACATCGAGAAAGTCGTTACTCTCGAAGTGGGTATCGAAACCGTCTCTCAGAAGAGAGCCAAGTGATCTAATTGCTTATACAAATCGTCTAATGAGCCGCTTCCGTCAAGAATGATTGAGGCGGCTTTTTTCGCTTTTCTCGTTGGGAAGGAATCGTTGAGTTCTAAGAACTTCTTTGGATCAACATTACGCTTCACCAAGCGTTCCATCCTGATGTCCTTATCTGCCTCAACATAGATGATGAGGTCGCACTCTTTCTCCATAGGTCCTCCTATAAGGAGAGGGACATCGACAACGACCTTCTTGTATTCGCCTGAACGGATATCCTCATCCATCTTCTTATAGACGAGAGGGTGGACATATCCTTCAAGCTCTTTCTTCTTTTTGGCGTCTTTTGAGACAATCGAAAGAAGGGCTTTGTAGTCGACTTCGTTATCTTTGATGACGTTCTTTCCGAACATCTTCTTAAGGCCTTCTTTCACAGACTCTTCTTTATATAAAGAATGGACAATCTTATCGGCATCAAGGACTTTGAATCCTTTCTTAGAAAGGTAAGTTGAAACAGAAGACTTCCCAGAACCGATAGGACCGGTAACACCAACAATCAAAGGCATTCCTTTAAGTGGTTGGCAAGCAGGGCAATAGGTAGTGCCTCTACCTCCGATAGAGATCTTCCTCATGATC
>JAEEGJ010014441.1_pt1 | contig 18740 bp, 10 predicted proteins | sample 8958761 | NCBI WGS metagenome assembly JAEEGJ01 (sample SAMN16246546, study PRJNA631951) | gut metagenome | biome: gut microbiome; feature: rumen; material: RS-attached | host: Bos | place: Iran: Karaj | collected 2018-10
TGATCCTCTTCTTCACCCTCAGTTCGATACTGCAGCACTTAAGGCTGCAACACCTCTCGGAAAGGGTCTTGGCGCTTCTCCCGGAGCTGCAACCGGTAAGGTTGTATTTACCGCAGACGATGCAGTAGCTTGGAAAGAAAAGGGTGAGAGAGTCGTTCTTGTACGTCTTGAGACTTCTCCCGAAGATATCACCGGTATGAAGGCTGCTCAGGGTATCCTTACAGTACGTGGTGGTATGACTTCACACGCAGCCGTTGTTGCACGTGGTATGGGTACCTGCTGTGTATCCGGATGCGGCGACATCGCTATGGATGAGGAAGCTAAGAAATTCACTCTCGCAGGCGAGACATTTACCGAAGGCGACTGGATCTCAATCGACGGAACCACCGGTAACATCTACAAGGGTGAGATCAAGACCGTTGACGCTTCGATCGCAGGTGAGTTCGGACGCGTTATGGCTTGGGCTGACAAGTATCGTACTCTTAAGGTTCGTACAAATGCCGATACTCCCCGCGATGCTAAGAAGGCTCGTGAGCTCGGAGCAGAAGGTATCGGACTTTGCCGTACAGAGCATATGTTCTTTGAGGAAGACAGAATTGCTGCATTCCGTGAGATGATCTGCGCTGATACCGTAGAAGAGAGAGAAGCAGCTCTTGAGAAGATCCTTCCTTACCAGCAGAGTGACTTCAAGGCTCTTTATGAGGCTCTTGAGGGACATCCTGTTACCATCAGATTCCTTGATCCCCCGCTTCATGAGTTCGTTCCCACCGAGGAAGAGGACATCGAGAAGCTCGCTAAGGCTCAGGGCAAGTCTGTTGAGACTATCAAGTCTATCATTGCAGGCCTCCACGAGTTCAACCCTATGATGGGTCACAGAGGATGCCGTCTTGCAGTTACATATCCTGAGATCGCTAAGATGCAGACAAAGGCTGTTATCCGCGCTGCTCTTGAAGTACAGAAGGCTCACTCAGACTGGAACGTTAAGCCTGAGATCATGATCCCTCTTGTATGCGAAGTTAAGGAGCTTAAGTATGTTAAGCAGGTAGTAGTAGAGACAGCTGATGCTGAGATCGCTGCTGCAGGTGCTAAGCTTGACTACGAAGTTGGTACAATGATCGAGATCCCAAGAGCTGCTCTTACAGCTGATGAGATCGCTAAGGAAGCTGACTTCTTCTGCTTCGGTACAAACGACCTTACACAGATGACATTCGGATTCTCACGTGATGACGCTGGTAAGTTCCTCAATGCATACTATGACACCAAGATCTTTGAGAACGATCCATTTGCTAAGCTTGACCAGACAGGTGTTGGTAAGCTCATGGAGATGTCTCTTAAGCTTGGTAAGCCTGTAAATCCTTCACTTCACGTAGGTATCTGCGGAGAGCACGGTGGAGATCCTTCATCAGTTGAGTTCTGCCACAAGATCGGACTTGACTATGTATCATGCTCACCTTTCCGTGTACCTGTTGCAAGACTTGCTGCTGCTCAGGCTGCTATTGCTGAGAAGGCTGCTAAGAAGTGCGACAAGTGTGGTTCTGACTCAAAGTCTTTCGTAGACGATGAGACAAAGGCTAAGCTTGAGGATGCTGCTAAGAAGGCTGAAGAGATCGCTAAGGAGCTCGCTGAGCAGTCAGCTGAGGTTGCCAAGGCTGGTCTTGAGGGTCTTAAGGCAGGCGTTGACGCTGCAGTTAAGGCTTACAAAGAGGCTAGAAACAAATAATTGATCATTAAATGATCTTTAGAGAACCATCCAATACGGGTGGTTCTCTTTTTTATGATAAAATAGGGGATGTTGGAGGTTTAAGATGCGAGGAATAGACTTACATACACATTCAAACTGCTCAGATGGAACCTTTTCGGTAAAAGAGCTGATGGACTATGCCCATGAGAAGAACCTTTCTGCCATTGCCCTTACCGACCATGACACTGTGGATGGCCTTGATGAAGGCGCTTTATATGTAAAAGAGAATTACCCTGATATGGAGTTTGTCCCGGGAATTGAGTTTTCTACTGTTGAAGAGGGGAAGGATGTTCATATTGTCGGACTCTACATAGATCACCATAATACTGAATTTACAGGAAAACTTAAACAGTTCATAGATTCAAGGACTGAGAGAAACAAGAAGATGTGCAAAAAGCTATCTGAGGAGGCCGGCATTCCAATATCCTACGAGGAGCTTGTCAGCTCTTTTCCCGGTGCTGTTCTCACAAGAGCCCATTATGCCAAATTCATGGTGGACAGGGGATATGCTAGGAACAGAAACGAGGTATTTGATAAATACATAGGAGATAACTGCCCATACTACGTTGAAAGAGAAAAGATATCACCGGAGGAAGCCATTGGCTATGTGCTTGAAGCCGGTGGAGTACCTATTCTGGCTCATCCCATACTGTATCATATGAGCGACAGAAAGCTTGATGCTCTGGTGGCAAGGCTAAAAGAAGCAGGACTTAAAGGGATAGAGGCCATCTACTCGACCTACAGTCCCTCAGAAGAGAGACAGATAAAAGAGCTGGCAGCAAAGTATGGCCTTGCTGTAAGCGGAGGTTCTGACTTCCATGGAGCCAATAAACCAAAGATTGATCTGGGGACGGGAATGGGCAAATTATTCCTGCCGGAGGATCTTCTGGGCCCCATAAAAGAGATGTCTCTTTTTTATAGTGAAACTGCACAATTTTGACCAATTTTAATTTGTCAGAATACTGTATGAATTGTAGCCTGTGAATTATATAATGATTGATGTACTCTAAATATTTCTTAGGAGGAAAGTTTATGAAAAGACTAAGGGTTTTAAAAAGTGTATTATCAGTTCTACTTGCATTGGCACTGGTTCTTACAGCCAATGTAACAGCCTTAACATCTTACGCTGTAAATATAGCGCAGGATATTAAGACAATCGCAGATGTTCCTGCCGATCTTACAGGCAAGACCGTCATTCTTCATTCAAACGATGTACACGGCGCTATCGGACGCTATGCTTACATCGCTTCTGTTAAGCAGAATTTACAGAAAAGGGGAGCAGAGGTTATTCTTGTTGATGCCGGAGATTTCTCACAGGGAACTCCTTATGTTAGCACAACAAAGGGACTTGATGCGATCACTTCAATGAATGCAGCAGGTTACGATATCGCTACTCTCGGAAACCATGAATTTGACTATGGTTATACACAGCTTCGTGGTAACATCGCAGTTGCCAAGTTCAAGGTTATCTGTGCAGACGTTCTTGATGCGAGCGGTAACACAATTGTTCCTGCAAACACAATGTACACAACAAAATCAGGCATGAAGATTGGTTTCTTTGGTATGGAGACACCTGAAACACAGACAAAGGTTAATCCTGGACTTATTCAGGGCATTACATTCCTTTCAAAGGGTGATCTTGTTAAGTGCGCACAGGCTCAGGTAGATGAGCTCAAGGCTCAGGGCGCAGATTATGTAGTATGCCTTTCACATCTTGGTGTAGACGATGAGTCAGCTCCTGACGGACATAGAAGTGTTGATGTATATGCTAAGACAAAGGGCATTGATCTTATGATCGACGGACATTCACATACTATCATGACCGCTGAAAAAGGTCTTGCTCCTATCACATCTACAGGAACAAAGCTTGAGACCATTGGTGTTGTTGTTCTTGATAACGAGTCCAAGGCATTTGAGGACAGCTATCTGCTTTCTCTTGACGGACTTCAGAAGGAAGTTATTGCTGATGCTGTTACTACAGCAATCATCAAGAGAGTTGACAAGGAGTATGCTGTAGGTATTGCAAAGAGTGATGTAGAACTTAACGGTGCTAAGGCTCCCGGTAACAGAACTGAGGAGACAAACCTTGGTGACCTTATCACAGACGCTATGCTGTGGTCAGTTCAGAAGGTAAGCGGATCAATCTCTGTTGATCCTTCACATGTGGTTTCAATTACAAACGGTGGTGGAATCAGAGCAGCAATCAAGGCAGGCGGAGTTACAAAGAAGGACATCAACACAGTACTTCCTTTCGGAAATACAGTATCAGTTGTCTATGTAACAGGTGCAGAACTCTTAGAGGCACTTGAGGCTTCAACATACTGCACACCTAATGCTATCGGCGGATATCCTCAGACTTCAGGCATCAAGTTTACAGTAGATACAACTAAGCCTTTCGCACAGGGACCTGCTTATCCTGCATCAACATATTACAAGCCGGCTAAGATAAACAGAGTAACTATCGAGAGCGTAAACGGAGAGCCTTTCTCACTTACTGACACATATGCTGTAGTTACAAACAATTTCTGTGCAGCAGGTGGAGATACCTACTATGCATTCGCAGCAGCAAGTGCACAGTTCGATACAGGTATTCCTATGGATGAGGCAGTTATTGATTATGTACAGACAGAGCTTCACGGAACAATCGGCAGCAAGTATGCTCAGCCTCGTGGAGACCAGACAATAATCAAATAATTAAGTACATAAAAATAAGCGCCATCGGGATTTCCCGGTGGCGCATTTTATTATCTTTTATTCAGATCAAAGGTGCTGATCTCTCTTAACCTTATCGTACTGCTTGTTGAGCCATGGATAGATAGCTGCTGTGAGCTTCATATCAAGGTTGAAGATGTAGACAGTGAAGGTCAGGGCGAAGAGAGCAGCGATAACGATCACTATGATTTTTATAACATTCAAAAATGTTGCCATTTCTTTTTCTCCTTGTGTTATAGATTTAAGTGAAATTCCATTACCAGCTCTTTTCATCCGGAAGAACTTCAAGTGATGGATCAATCGGCTCCTCGTTAAATACTGTCCTCATGAAGGAGTTGATCTGATCTCGAACGCCCTGGCGGGAGATGATACGTGGATCGAAGAGGTCGTGGGATACCCATACAAGAGGAATACCCTTTTCACGGGCTTTTTCTTCGAAGAGACCATGCATTCCATCGAGGGCCTTACAACTCATGTGCTCCCAGAGGATAACCATGTCTGCGTTGAACATCTCAACAAACTCCCAGAGCTCATCAAGAAGAACCTTGTAACCGCCGTGGGTTCTGTTTCTCATGATCATGTTCTCTGTAAGCCAAGCCATGTCATAGATGGCCTGTTCTCTGTTCTCGGGAGTATCCTCAGTTACAAGCTTCTTGGTGGATACCATTGAAAGCATATCTGTAAGAGGAACAATGCCCCAGCAGTTAAGAAGCCATACAAGGAAGTCCATGTAGTAGTGGGACTGAACACCCCAAACGATAGCACGGTGTCTGTATTCCTTGGCTGCCATTTTCTTTTTTGCATAAGCCTGACGGGCAAGCTTGGTTATCTTTTTGTCTGCCTTTTCAAAGGCTGCAACTCTTCCGCAGATGGCCATGTAGTTGGTCTCTGTGTAGAGAGCAAGGTTTGAACCAAATACCTGAGGGTAAGGAGTACGGTTCATTTCAAGCCACTCCTGACGGCATTCAGTTGCGTAGTTAACACGCTTTGCACACTCAAAGTATGCCTTCCAGTCCCATTTAACGCCGGTGTGCTTCTCGATGAATGCAATGGCGTTTCTGATCTCCTGAGCAGCATATTCCTGAACGTCATCCTCTCTGTGACGAAGAGGAGCAGCAAGCTGGAATACAGGGATTCCATTCTCCTTCTCAAGACGCTGGGAGATTACACCGTTACCAAGGAGTGATCCGTCGCAGGTTGTGTTGCACTGTATAGCGCATGCACCAAGGATCGGAGCATCATCATCTATGGAAACACCTGCCTCAGCCTCGGGCATGGGGCATACGTCTCCGGCAAGACCGTATTCCTGAGCCACATCAATGTAGTGGCAGGCAGCGTACTGATTAAGGAGAACCGATACATAGGTGGAAGGAGTTTCTCTTGAGAGACATTTAAGAGTGGGGAAGCCCATCATTACAGCTGTCATCTCGTTTTCGTCAACAAGAACCACCTTGTCTGAAAACTTCTTGTCGTTGCCGATCCTGCGATCACCCCTAAAGAGTGAGTCAAGGAGCTTGGCTACGTCATCGATAACCAGGTCCTGTTCTTCGTGACAGATCCTGAGGTACTCGCCTCTAAGACCCTGTGTATGTCTGTCAACCATCATGGGAACTGCCAGGTAGTTGGCCATCCAGCGATATCTGAACATGGCCTTTACATTTCTTGGCTTCATGACGAATTTACCAAGTGTCATCATGATCTTAAGCCATCTTGAATAGTCGTACATTGTGTCCGCAAGTCCGCGCCATTCACGCCTTTTTCTGACCAGGGACCCCTCTTTATAAAAATCACCGAGCCTGTCGGCGCCAATCTCTTTAGCCATTTGCATCACCTCGCTGAATCTTTTTAATCTCTATGCTCTCGACAAAGGCCTGTACTCTGGTGGTCATCTGTCCGGATACACCTATGCTGTAAGGCCTGTCAACCGAAAGAACAGGATAGCCGTAAGTGTTTCTGAGGATGTTTGAACCCATCATCTTCTCATAAGCCCATGGGTCGCAGAATTTCATCTGCTGGTAGATAATGCCGTCGGCTTTATATTCCTTGGCAAGCTCATCCACGTAGATCCTGCGGTGATCCATTTTGTCAGTGTTCATGTAGCGAGGGCATTCACCTCTGTTCATATAAGCTCTGCATATCTGAGTAAGAGGATCTTCCTCATCATTTAAAACGATAGGATTTCTTCCCGGAAGAGAGCCATAGCAGAAGCGGTCGGCACAAACATAGGCACCTGCGTCCTCAATGAGCTTAACAAAGTCTGTGTCGTCAACTTCAGAGCCTACAACAAGTACTCTTGCCCTGAAACCATTCTTTTCATCAGGCTCGCGGGTCTTTAATTCCTCTAAAGTCTCTTCGAGCTTATCCAGCAAAAGATATTTAGGAGCAACATATGTTGCCAGAGTGATCACATTAAATTCATAGCCGGTGATACGTGGGTTTTCTTCCTTCCTGAAATCACCGATTGCGCGGATCAGCTCGCATACGCGGTTGTGATCTGCTACGGCTTTCCTGATAGCCTCATCGGAAATATCGATGCCGTATTTCTCGCTAAGCGGCTTTAAAATATGGTTTCTGCACTGAACCACATAGAGATTAAGACCGTTGTCGTCGGCCTTCATGGGAATCTCCATATACTCGAAAAAGAACTTGTCCTTACCCTTGCCAAGAGTCTTTAAAAGTTCCATATTTTCTATGCAGCGGTTCATCATAGAGCAGCCGTCGGGAGTAATTACCGCGTCAGCAAAATTATAGCCTCCTTCAATAGCACGCTCTAAAAGAGCACGGCTGTATTCGCATAGAAAACTTGTCATGTAGTAAGTGGAGATGTCCAAGGATCCTGTCCTTGGTGCACGGAGACGTGCGGAAAAACACCCCGGAAGATTTAGTAGCGGCTCGGGAGTGTTTTCGCAGGCGTAGGCAACACAAATATTGCCATCTGCCTGTGCTTTTTGAACCAGCTCATTGTTTGCCTCAAGGAGCAGATTCTCGAAGAAAATCAGATGTTTTAAGTCTTTCACTATTTCCCCTACCTTCTTATTAATTATTTATAAAATAAGTCTAATAGAATAGGGAAAATATGTCAATTAATAGTGCATTTGCACGATATATTGATTTATAATATAAGGTAGTATCGATAACTAGACCGTCTTGAGGTATCTATGGCAAATTTAAGTTACGAAAGTACTGCTTCAAGTTCATATTCGGGACTGGATGTCTTTAGTGGAAACTCCTATGAGAATGAATTAAAGCTCTGTCAGGAGATGGGAGCCGATGTACAAAAGCTTAAGTCCCTTCATTTCAATACACTTCAGCTTGCGGAGATAAGAAAAGGCTTGTCCGATAAGCTCGACGTAAGCAAATACATGGATCCAAATCTTTCATGGGGTGCCATGGAGGAGATACGCCTTGAGATGTATCAGGGCATAGATATGTCTTCTTACAGAGAGCAGGGCTTTGATACAACTCAGCTTTCGCAGATAAGAGAGGGCCTTGTCGCCGGAATCGATGTTACTCCCTATGCCAAAAAAGTATATTTTGCTGACCAGATGCGTGAGATCAGATGCGGTCTGACAAAGGGAAGCGAAGTCCCCATTATTTTCTATCAGGATCCTGCCTTTGAAGCGCTTCAGATGAGAGAGATCAGAAAAGGTCTTCAAGCGGGTATTGATATATCTCATTATGCCCTTGTGACCATGCCATATCTGAAGATGAGAGCCATAAGAACAAGCGCTGAGGATGGCCTTGTTTTTGAACAGAAGGATATCGACAGATACAATGCCGGCATTCTGAATCAGATGCACAAGGCATATATGGACAAGGTTGATATCTCAAAATATATCGCCCGGAAATTTGATGCAGAACAGCTTGAAGAGGTGAGGATCGCCATAAAGAAAGGCCTTCCCATCGATAATTACATCACTGACGATATGAGAGGCGATACCATCAGAGAAATCAGGATCGGCCTTGAAAACGGCGTTGATGTCAAGCAGTATGCAGATGTTGCTTACGGCTGGCAACAGATGTATGAGATGCGTATCGGTCTTGAGCATCAGTTAGACATAAAGCCGTATAGCAAGCCTTTATATCAGGCTGATCAGATGAGAGAGATAAGACTTGGTCTTGAGGAGAGCCTTGATGTATCCAAGTTCTCATCTCTGATGTACACAGCAAGAGATATGCGGCGCATACGCCAGAGTATGCTTGCAGGAAGCATAGGCGGCAAAAAAGCTGGGAGCACTGAGCAGAAAGCGGAAGCTGAACCTATATCTCCCAGCAAAATATCCGGTGAAGAAGCCTTTGTTAATGATATGCTTGAGCACCGTGACACCTACCTCAACTTTGAGGAGGGCAACATGATGTGCTTCCTTACTCTGCCTGAGAGAATGGATGGCAGAAAATATACAGAGGAGATCATCTTTAAGTTCCTTGAAAAAGCCAAGGTTATCTATGGCGTAGACAAGGAGGCTGTAAAGAAAATAGGCCGTGAAGGTAAGCCGGTCATAAGAGCTTTGGTAGCTGCAGGAATGGAGGTTGTCAACGGACGTAACGGATATTACGAGTACTTCTTTGATACTTCCGAGGAACTTGAACCGGAGCTTCTTAAGGACGGAACCTGTGACCTTGATAAGATGAAATGTCTGCAGCCTGTAAAGGTTGGAGATAAGATAGCTGAATACCACAAAGCCACCAAGGGAACTGACGGATACGATGTATTCGGCAATTACATAAAGGCAATTCCGGGAAAAGAGATACCGATCCTTAAAGGTACAGGCTTTATGATCATGAACGACAGAGTGAGCTATGTCGCAACTTATACCGGTGCCATACGTATGGTAGAAGGAAAAGTTGAGATAACCAAGCTCATGGTGGTTCAGGAAGTAAAGATAACGGACAAAAAGATCAAGTACGACGGTACAGTATTCGTAGTCGGAGATGTCTTTTCCGGAAGTGAGATAGAGGCAACGGGAGATGTAATCGTAGGCGGACATCTTGAGAGTTCAACTGTTATCGCCGGCGGAGAAGTTGTCATAAAGGGCGGAGTAACCTGTCCTATAAGAGGCGGAATCACTGCGAAGGGTGATGTATGTGCCAAGTATTTTGAAGGTGCCACCATCAGCGGAGAGAACATTTCCGCCAACTACTTCATCAACTGTAAGGTTGAAGCAAGAGGCTATGTAAAGACCTACGGAAGAGTCGGCATGATCTACGGCGGAACCATTAACTGTATTTACGGAATCGAAGCAGCATCCGTGGGTAATAAGTCAGGAGCCAGAACCATCATCAATCTTGGCGTAAACTCGGGTATCCTCTCAAAATACAATAATGCTCAAAAGAGTATCGTCAGAGAGGTTGAGCAGCTGGAGACTTTGAACACCGAGAAGGAGAGGCTTAAGGAACTCGGAGCCGGAAACCGTGAACTCATGCAGTGGAAGGTCAAGATAAATGCAGCTGTAGCTTCCAAAGAGACCAGGATTAGAGAGCTGAAGGCTGAGATAGCATCTCTTGAAGAGGAGATAAACAAGAGTAACGGAGCAAGCGCTGTTATCACTGAGATGGCCTATGCAAATACCATATTTGTCATCTCGGGTGTCATCTACAGACTTGAGAGCGACAGAAAAACCTATGACAAGATGATATTCAAGGCGGATGCCAAGAAAGAAAATATAATAGTTTTATAAGGCTGATTGTAAAAAACGTACTGCCGCAGGTGACTGTGGCAGTATTTTTTGTGAAAAAGAGCGATTGTTTAGGACTTGATTGTATGTTAAGTTTGGATTATAATTTTTGAGACTTTAACACATCACAGTAATGGAGGCAACATATGGCACAGCTTTGGGGTGGAAGATTTACAGGCAGCATCAATGAACTGGCGTGGACTTTCAACGCATCAATTACCTTCGATCAGAGGTTTTTGGAAGTAGACGTAAGAGGAAGCAAGGCGCATGCCACTATGCTTGCCAGGCAGGGAATAATATCGGAGGAGGAGAAAGATGCCATTATTTGCGGACTTGATGCAATCCTTTCCGATGTCAGAGATGGTAAACTTGAGATAACAGATAAGTATGAGGATATCCATAGCTTCCTGGAGGCTAACCTGATCGACAGGATTGGTGATGCCGGCAAGAAGGTACACACAGGAAGAAGCCGTAATGATCAAGTAGCTCTTGATATGAGGCTCTACTGCAGGGGTGAGGTCGAAAACACTGCAAATCTCCTGGAAGAGATGCTTAAGTGCCTTAGCAGTATCATGAAGGATAACCTTGAGACTTATATGCCGGGATTTACTCATCTTCAGAAGGCCCAGCCCGTAACACTTGCGCACCATCTCGGTGCATATTTTGAGATGTTTAAAAGAGACCTTCTTCGCATGAAGGATATCTATAAGAGAATGAACTACTGTCCGCTTGGAGCCGGAGCACTTGCCGGAACAACATATCCCCTGGACAGGGACTATGTGGCAGAGCTTCTTGATTTTGAGGGACCTACCCTTAACAGCATGGATTCCGTATCGGACAGGGACTACCTGATAGAGTATATGTCAGCTCTTTCAACGATAATGATGCACTTATCAAGGCTTTCCGAAGAAATTATCATCTGGAACTCCAACGAGTACAGATTTGTGGAGATAGATGATGCATACTCGACAGGAAGCAGCATCATGCCACAGAAAAAGAACCCTGATATCGCAGAGCTTGTAAGAGGTAAGACCGGAAGAGTATATGGCGATCTTATGAGCCTTCTCACCACAATGAAGGGAATACCACTTGCTTATAACAAGGATATGCAGGAGGACAAAGAGGCGGCTTTTGATGCCATGGATACAGTAAGAAACTGCCTTACACTCTTTACCGATATGCTTGCAACTCTGAAGTTCAACAGGGACAACATGGAAAAGAGTGCAACAAAGGGCTTTACCAATGCAACCGATGCGGCAGACTATCTTGTAAACAAGGGAATGCCATTCAGAGATGCACATTCGGTCATCGGAAGACTGGTTCTTGCCTGCATCGACAAGGGATGTGCAATTGATGATCTGTCTCTTTCAGAGCTCAAGGAGTTTTCAGAGCTCTTTGATGAGGATATATTTGATGCGATCTCTCTTAAGACCTGTGTCGAAAAGAGACTTACCATCGGAGCACCAAGCCCTGATGCCATGAAAAAAGTAATTGAAGCGAACGATGAATTTCTGTCATCTTTTAGCTTTAAATAAAAAGAAAAAGGAATATGAGAGGAGTAACTATTATGAGCGACAAGTTAAAAGTAGCGGTTCTTGGCGGAACCGGAATGGTTGGACAGAGGTTTATCTCAATTATTGAGAATCACCCTTGGTTTGAGGTTACTACAATTGCAGCAAGCCCACGCAGCGCCGGCAAGACCTATGAAGAGTCAGTTGGTTCAAGATGGAAAATGGAAACACCTATGCCTGATTCTGTAAAGAACATCGTTATCAAGGATGTCACAGATGTTAAGGCTGTTTCTGAGGACGTTGATTTTGTTCTTTCAGCTGTAAACATGTCCAAGGACGAGATCAAGGCTATTGAGGAAGAGTACGCTAAGACTGAGACACCTGTAGTATCAAACAACTCAGCTCACAGATGGACTCCCGACGTACCTATGATCATTCCTGAGATCAACCCTGAGCACATGGATGTTATCGAGTTCCAGAAAAAGAGACTCGGAACATCAAAGGGCTTTATCGCAGTTAAGCCCAACTGCTCAATCCAGAGCTACACACCCGCTCTTACAGCATGGAAGGAGTTCGAGCCCTACGAGGTAGTTGCTACAACCTATCAGGCTATTTCAGGTGCAGGCAAGAACTTTGAGGAGTGGCCCGAGATGGTTGGAAACGTAATTCCTTTCATTTCAGGTGAGGAAGAGAAGTCAGAGAAAGAGCCTCTTCGTATCTGGGGTAAGGTAGAGAACGGCGTTATCGTTCCTGCAGATGATGTAAAGATCACATGCCAGTGCATCAGAATTCCTGTTCTTTACGGTCACACAGCTGCAGCTTTCGTTAAATTCAAGAAGAACCCTACCAAGGAGCAGCTCATCGAGAAGCTTGAAAGCTTCAAGGGACTTCCTCAGGAGCTTGGTCTTCCAAGTGCTCCCAAGCAGTTTATCCAGTACATGCAGGAAGACAACAGACCTCAGATCACTCTTGACGTTAACTATGAGAACGGTATGGGAGTAAGCATCGGAAGAATTCGTGAGGATTCTATCTACGATTGGAAGTTTGTAGGTCTTTCACACAACACACTGCGTGGAGCAGCAGGCGGTGCAGTAGAGTGTGCAGAGCTTCTTAAGGCCAGCGGATACATAAGCAAAAAATAATTCATGTAAAGTGAACGTTATGGAAGAGATAAGAAAAATCGATCTGGCGTTTTTAAACAGATACTACGACAGTGGGCGCTCCAACATTCTTGTGGTTTACGGCCACAGGAATGTGGAGCAGAACTCGCTGCTCTTTAAATTCATTGAGAACAGAAGAAGTGTCTTTTACACGGCAAGGAGTGTCTCGAGCAGGGAGCAGATAAAGCTCTGGGAAAAAGAGCTGATGGAAACAAAGAGCAGCCTTTCAGAGAATCCCACCTACACAGAGATATTTGATCTTGCTATAGGAAGCGCGGGGAGAAACCCCGTGATCTTCGTCATTAAGAATTTCGAGTACATAATCAAATCATCGGATAGCTTTATGAAGGAGCTGGTAGGCTTTGTTGAGAAGAACGGCAAGTACAGGCAGATCCTTGTTCTTCTTGTAAGCAGCGACGTGTCATGGGTTGAGAACAACATGGTACAGTCCCTTGGTTCTTTGTCCACATCCCTTGCGGGATTCAGGAAGATAAAGCCCCTCCCTTTTTCGGAGATGAGAAGCTACTTCAAGAACATGCCCTACAGGGATGCGGTGCTTACTTATTCTGTCTTGGGAGGACAGACACTTCTCTGGAGATACTTTGATGATTCTCTTTCTTTTAAGGAGAATGTGTGCAAGAACATTCTTGATCCGGGGTCATTTCTTTACGGAGAGGCACTTCGTCTTACCGAATACAGCTTAAGAGAGACATCCGTCTATCATACACTGCTTTCGGAGATGGCAAAGGGCGCCAATAAGCTCAATGACATTTATCATGCAACAGGCTTTTCAAGGGCCAAGATTTCAGTTTATCTAAAGACCCTTATCCATCATGATTTTGCTTATAAGGCATACTCATTCGGAAATGCCGGAAGAGAGAATGTTATGAAGGGTGTCTATAAGATTTTGGACCCTCTGCTTGACTTTTACTTCAGGTTCATATTCCCAAATGAGAGCAGTTTATTACAGATGCCTGCCGACAAATTTTATGATATATTTATATCTGCAGGAATTCAAAATTATGCCGGTGAGCACTTTAAAAGCGTCTGCCGTGAGTACATTCTAAGGCTCGAGGAGAGAGGTCTTTTCCCCTTTGAGATAGGAGACGAGGGCGAGTGGATAGGCAAGGAAGGAACCATTGACATAATAGCTCAGAGTGATATGGGAGATACTGCCCTCGGACTTTGTTCGTGGCAGAAACAGATAACCCATGCAGATCTTGATCAGCTTGAATACTGCGCAAAAAAAGCAAGACTTGAGGGAGATGTTATCTATCTCTTTTCCACAGCAGGCTTTGATGACTGGATCGTTGATGCGTCTCTAAAGCCCGGCAGTAAGCTTAGGCTGATAGGGATAGATGAGCTGACGAATGGCTAATAAATCTGTATATATTGCTGAGAAAAACAGCGTGGCACAGGCTTTTGCCGGTGCACTTAAAAAGAATTTTTCCAGGAGAGACGGTTACCTGGAGTCCGATGATGCTATTGTTACATGGTGCGTCGGACATCTGGTAACCATGAGCTATCCTGAGGTCTATGATGAGAAATTTGCAAGGTGGTCTTTTGACACACTTCCGTTTATTCCGGAAAACTATAGATACGAAGTTATAAGGAATGTCTCAAAACAGTTCAACATAGTAAAAGGCTTACTCAATAGAGATGATGTGGATACGATTTATATATGCACCGACTCGGGAAGAGAGGGTGAATATATCTATCGTCTTGTTGACATGCAGGCAAATGTCAAGGGCAAGGTAAGAAAGCGTGTATGGATCGATTCCCAGACCGAAGAGGAGATACTAAGAGGAATCAGAGAGGCCAAGGATGACAGCGAGTATGATAACCTGGGAGCCTCTGCTTTTCTGCGCGCCAAGGAAGATTACCTTATGGGTATCAACTTCTCAAGAGCGCTGACACTGCGCTATGCGTATTCTATCAAGAACTATTTGGGACTTGATAAGTGCGTGATCAGCGTCGGCAGAGTTATGACCTGCGTTCTTGGTATCGTCGTTGACAGGGAGAGAGAGATCAGGAACTTTGTCAAGACTCCCTTCTACAGAGTGCTTGCAGGAGCGATGATAAATGGCAAGAAGTGCGATGCCGAGTGGAGGGTGACGCAGGATTCTCACTTTGACGGATCCCCTGAGCTGTACAGCGAAAAGGGCTTTAAGGCAAAAGAGGGAGCAGAGAAGCTGATCAGAGAAGTTGGCACGAGGGATAGAAGTGCCACGGTTGAAAAATGCGAGACCAAGAAAGAAGTCAAGAATCCTCCGCTTTTATATAACCTTGCGGAGCTTCAGAATGACTGCTCAAGGCTTTTTAAGATAAATCCCGATGAGACCCTGGCCATTGCACAGGAGCTCTATGAGAAAAAGCTTACGACCTATCCCAGAACCGATGCCAGAGTTATGTCATCTGCCATCGCCAAGGTTATAGATCAGAACATAAAGGGTCTTACAGCCTATGAGCCATGCTCGGTATTTGCAAGGGCCATACTTCAGCATGAGTCATATAAGGGAATCGCCAAGACAAGATATGTAAATGACAAGGCAATCACCGACCACTACGCTATTATTCCAACCGGTCAGGGATTTTCTGCAATTTCGTCATTAAGTCCCACATCTGCTCTGGTTTATGAGATAATAGTAAGGAGATTTCTTGCAGTTTTTTATCCACCTGCAACTTATCAGAAAGTAGGACTGGAATTATCTCTGCCAAACCTTGATAATGAAGGCAAGAGAGAACACTTTTTTGCTAACTTCAAGATCCTTACCGGTAAGGGCTATCTTCATGTAATGGACTACTCCTTCTCCAAGAAGAAGGACAATAAGGAGAGCGAGGAAGATGCGCCAAAGGATGGCGAAGAGGCAGAACAGACCGTAACGGATGAAGAACTTTTTGAATACCTAAAGAAAATCAAAAAGGGCGATGAGATCCCCGTAGAATCCTTTGAGATCAAGGAGGGAGAGACTTCTCCGCCCAAGAGATACAGCTCCGGAACCATTATCCTCACCATGGAAAATGCCGGACAGTTCATAGAAGATGAAGAGCTTCGTGCTCAGATAAAGGGTTCGGGAATCGGAACCAGTGCGACAAGAGCCGGCATCCTTACCAAGCTCTTTAATATAGGTTATCTGAACCTCAATAAAAAGACTCAGATCATAACTCCCACGCAGATGGGAGAGATGGTCTATGAGACTGTGCTCTGCTCAATGAAACCTATGCTCAACCCTGCTCTTACTGCCAGCTGGGAGAAGGGACTTACGGGTGTTGCAGACGGCTCCATCTCTGAGGAAGAGTACCTTAATAAGCTCAACGATTTTGTAACAAAGCGCACCAATATGGTCAAGCAAAACGACTACAGAAATGCCTTAAGATCCAGGTTTGATTATGTGGCACCGTTTTATAAGACCACCAAGAAGGAAAAGAAGAATGGAAGAACACAAAAGAAGTAAAAAGAGAAGACCGGCAATCCTTTTTCTACTTGCAATATGTATGATACTTACTTCCATTAGGCCTTCTGCCACAGCTTATGCTGCTGATGAGCAGGAGAAGGTTAAGGTCGGCTATTTCGAGAATGAGATATTCCAGGAAGGAGCCGGAGAAGGCCAGGTCAGAAAAGGATACGCCTACGAGTACTACCAGAAGATCGCTGAATATACAGGATGGGAGTATGAGTATGTCTATGGAAGCTTTTCCGATCTCTACAGAGAGCTTTTGGCCGGGGATATAGATCTTTTGGCAGGCCTTGCTTACACACCGGAGAGAGAGGGCGTTATAGGTTATCCCAGAAACTCCATGGGAAGAGAGACTTACAACCTTGTTAAGCATGCTTTTGATGATTCTATAAATAATCTTCCTGCAACTCTGTCGGGCAAGAAGATCGGCGTTCAGGAAAGTGCCATTGTTGCGACTCTTAATGAGTTTTTGGAATCTCACAACATACTGGCTGATGTTGTGACCTTTAAATCTGCGGGTGAGATGGTTGCAGCCTTTGATAATGAAGAGCTTGATGTTTACGTTGCTGAGAGCAACGGAACCTATAACAGAGAGAATGCAGAGCTTTTGTATGCTTTTGGAGCTACCGATTACTACCTGTGCGTAAGTATAAACAGGCAGGATCTGCTTAATGAACTCAATGAGGCTCAGGAACAGATCATGATCGAAGAGCCTAACTACATAAACGGTCTTAATATCAAGTATTATCCATCCAGCATCACCAGCAGGAGCTTTTCGGGTGCTGAAAAGAGGTGGCTTTCCGAGCATGACACCTTGAGAGTGGGTTATCTGAACAACTATCTTCCATATTCTGATACCGATAAAGAGGGAAATGTCACAGGTCTGGTAAAAGACCTTATACCTGAGATGCTAAGGGAACTTGGAATAAACAATCTTGCTGTCGAGTATATCGGTTATGACAGCTATGATGATATGATCACCGCTATCGGAGATCATCAGATTGAAACGGCATTCCCTGTTGGCGGAGGATTCTATTTCTCTGAGGAAAACAACATCTACCAGACCAATCCTGTTATAGCTTCAACCACAGCTATCGTTTATTCGGGAGAATACACAGAGTCCAAGCTCTCTACTTTTGCCCTTAACAAGAACAACAGTATGCAGTACTACTTTGTTAAGAGTAATTTCCCTAATGCGCAGGTTACATTCTATGACTCCATAGAAGAAGCTTTGGATGCGGTAATTGAGGGTAAGGCCGGATGCACAACCTTAAACGGTATGCGCGTCAACAATATCCTAAAAAACCGCAAGTACAGAGAGCTCTCGGTTAAGCAGCAGAGCAAAGTGGATGAGAGATGCTTTGGCGTTCATCTCGGACATGAGGGACTTTTAAAGCTTTTAAACAGGGGACTCAATGTAGTAGGAAACGACCAGATCCAGGATATAGCACTTAGATATTCCGGAGACCTCTACAAGTATGATCTGAAGGACTCAATACTTGATAACATGTGGTTTGCGGTTCTGATCGTTTTTGTGATCTCTTCAATAATTGTTGCTTCCCTTGTCAAAGAGGTAATCTCCAATAAGAGGAGAGCATCAGAGAGAGAAGCAGATGCAAAAGAGCTTCAGAAAAAGAATATCCAGCTTGGTATAGCTGTAAGAGAGGCAGAAGAAGCCAACAAGGCCAAGGATGATTTCCTCTCATCCATGTCACATGATATAAGAACTCCGATGAACTCGATTCTTAGCATGAATGAGATGATCCTAAGGGAGAGTAAGGATGAGAATATCCTTGAGTATTCAGGGCACATCTTATCCTCAGGAAAGACACTTCTTGGAATTATCAATGATATTCTTGACTTTACCAAGATTGAATCCGGCAAAATGGAAATCGTACCCATCGAGTACGAAATTTCTTCCGTGCTCAATGACCTGGTAAACATAGCCAAGTCCATGACGGAGGAAAAAGGTCTTTTGCTGGAGCTTAATATAGACAGTGGCCTTCCGAATTACCTAAGGGGTGATGAGATTAGGATCAAGCAGGCTGTCACAAACCTCATTACTAATGCGGTTAAGTACACTAAAGAGGGAAGTGTGACCATAGGCCTTGGCTATGCAAGAATGCCCGGCGATGACAAGAGTGTTCTTTTAAACTTCAGTGTAAAAGACACGGGAATAGGCATTAAGGAAGAGGAGATCAATAAGATCTTCGAAGCCTTTGAGAGACTTGATAAAAAGAAGAACCAGGGAGTAGAGGGAACAGGTCTTGGAATCACCATAACTCAGAGACTCCTTAATCTCATGGGTTCAACTCTTGAAGTTGAAAGTGTGTACGGTGAGGGCTCGTCATTTAGCTTTACCCTTAAGCAGGAAGTGCTTAAATGGGATGCTGTGGGAGACTTTGAAGCGGCCTTTAGAAAGTCGATCGTGGAGAGAAACAAGTTCAGGGATAAATTCACAGCGCCTGATGCTGATGTCCTGG
>JAEEGJ010014443.1_pt1 | contig 18738 bp, 19 predicted proteins | sample 8958761 | NCBI WGS metagenome assembly JAEEGJ01 (sample SAMN16246546, study PRJNA631951) | gut metagenome | biome: gut microbiome; feature: rumen; material: RS-attached | host: Bos | place: Iran: Karaj | collected 2018-10
TGCCCGAGAACTTCAAGAGGTTTGCCGCGGAAATCTCCGTGAAGACAAGCGCTATCCAGTACGAGAACGACGACACGATGCGCCCCATCTGGGGTGACGACTACAGCATCTGCTGCTGCGTTTCTGCAACGCAGACCGGCAAGGAGATGCAGTTCTTCGGTGCACGTGCGAACCTCGCGAAGGCGCTCCTCTATGCCATCAACGGCGGTAAGGACGAAGCGATTTGCAAGGGCCAGCAGATTGGCCCCGAGTACCCGCCCATCACGAGTGAATACCTCGACTACGATGAACTGGTACACAAGTTCGACCTGTACCTCGACTGGCTTGCACGCCTGTACGTGAACACGCTGAACCTGATCCACTACATGCACGACAAGTACTACTACGAGGCTGCCGAGATGGCCCTCATCGATACCGACGTGCGCCGTACGTTCGCGACCGGCATCGCAGGCTTCAGCCACGTGGTGGACAGCCTCTGCGCCGTGAAGTACGCGAAGGTGAAGGTCATCCGCGACAAGGAAACGGGCCTCGCTCAGGACTTCGTGATCGAGGGAGACTTCCCGCGTTACGGAAACGACGACGACCGCGCCGACGACATTGCCGTGTGGCTCCTCAAGACGTTCATGGCGAAGATCAAGCACAATCCGACCTACCGCCACTCCGAACCCACGACGAGCATCCTCACGATTACGAGTAACGTTGTCTATGGTAAGGCGACGGGCACGCTCCCCGATGGGCGCAAGGCGGGCGAGCCGCTCTCTCCGGGCGCGAACCCGAGCTACGGTGCCGAAAAGCACGGCCTCCTGGCTTCGCTCAATTCCGCATCCAAGATTCCGTACGACTACGCGCTCGATGGCATCAGCATTACGCAGACCATCAACCCGGCAGCGCTCGGACACGACGACGCGGAACGTACCGAAAAGCTCAAGCAGGTCTTGGACGGGTACTTCGGTACCGGAAGCCACCACCTGAACGTGAACGTGTTCGGCGTCGAAAAGTTGAAGGACGCGATGGAACACCCGGAGAAGGAAGAATACCAGAACTTCACTATCCGCGTGTCCGGCTATGCAGTGCGCTTCATCAAGCTTACGCGTGAACAGCAACTCGACGTGATTGCCCGCCAGGCACACGGAGTGCTGTAATAACGCTTATCGCAATTATCAAGAAGCCCCCGCAAGGGGGCTTTTTTCAATCTAATTGACGATTTCCTTTCAAGTCGACCGTATCAATTATCACGTCTCGTTTTATCAAAGTATCGGCAGAATATATCCGCTTCAGTTTAATCTTGTACAGGGTATCATTTACCGTCAAATCGTAAACGGGTATTTCAGCACCCTTCGTAACTGCGGGGTCACTACATTTTCTATTTGAGGGCACAGACGAACCAACAAGCAAACTATGACAATTTCCCATGGGTTTGTAATAACGAATCTTTACCTTGGTGCAATCTACAGTCGTATCCTTCGAAAACAATAGCATGGACGCATCATCATAAAAACAGCCCATCGAAAACGAGTAGCATAAGACGAGTATGGCGATTATTCTATTTGTCATGAATTGTTCATCATTCAGAAGGTCGTAAGAAGATGTTTCTTACATCCATGTACAAATACTTCTTTCGCAAAGAAATTGTACATGTTGTCATCCCCTCTGATTTCTTCATTGCCCGGGAAATATTCAAACCTATCTTTTAACGAAGCATGCTTATTGCTTTTCCCCTTCCACATGAACAAGGAAATTCTTGGTCCATTTTTTGACGGCTTTTCTCGCGTCACAATCCTCACATTATTTTCAATGTTATTCAGCCTTTCCATCTGTTCCGGGGACAGACTCTCGTACACACCGCAAACGCTCGACCAGACCTTGTTTACCTCTTTGTTTTTAGAATACATAAAATATCCTTCATTCACCGGGTACAAATAAATCACAAGATCATCGTCTAAAGAAAATGTGTCGTCAAAATGACTAAAGTAATGGTTCAGGAATAACCCAAAAGCCGAATAGGACTTCTCGTCATCCAAGCACTGCTTGCATTGACTTGTCATCACGCTGTCAATGGGAGGCGGGCAAGAACCGTCTTCACGATTTTCGCAGCCAAGGAAAATAAAAAGCAAAAAACAGACAAGTAATCTACCGAGCATTTTGCACCTCCCAGTTAAGTTCTTGAGTATGCAAGAGCGATTCTAGATTTCCACGAGGATTCCTGCGTGGAGGTACACGAAGCCGCGGTCTTCATGGTGCAGGTACTGGTAGCCCGCCATAAGCAGGATGGAGGAATAGTCCCCGTTCTTGATGTCGAGCCCGCCGCCTGCGCGCCAGAACATCTGGTGGTTCTCGCCAATGATGTAGCCGATATCGCCCGTAGCGACCGGGAGCACCTGGCGCCCGATGGGGAGGCGCACCCACAGTGCACCGGAAAGCGGAACGTACCCAATGTTATCGAGTTCCTGGTAACCGCCACCCGCACCGACAAAGAGCATCTGGTCGATAGGGAACCACCAGTGCCCATAGAAGCTCATGTTGAACTTGGAGAGTTCGCTCACGTGGTTCGCGATACCGCCCTGCACGTCCATCGTGAAGGCGTTCGCCGGAACGAAGGTGAACGTAATTGCAAACAGGATGGCGGTTAGGACTTTTTTCATACTGCGAACACTCAAACTAAAAGATAAACTCTCATCATTCATCGCTGCGGGCTTCGCGGGCCCAGCCACCACTCTTCTCGCGCTTGAACGAAAGGAAGAACCCCTTGAGCAAGGCAAGGTTCATCGACATAAAGTAATACGCACTCGGCACGACCTTCGTTATGCAAATGAGGAAAGCAACCACAAGGAGCCCGAACGACACCTGGTAAACACGGCCAAAAGGCAAAAGAAGTGCATTCAGGATAAACAGCAGGATTATGATGTGCGGGGAGAACCAGCGCAGAATCTTGTGTGAGAAGAACAGGTAGGCAAGCAGCGGCCTGAACGGGTTCAGGAGAGGCAGGTATGACCACAGGTAATTGAAATTCGCACGACCGATACGAACCTTGCGGCGGAATTCACCGATAGATTCCTTGGAGGTCTGTTCCGTGCCAATGGCGCTCGCGACAAACGTGCAGAACTTGCCCTTCTGGAGAATCTTCGTGGTAATGAAGAAGTCGTCCATGACGCTCTTCTTGACCGGCAGTTCCGTGTAGAGTTCCTTGCGGATTGCATACAGGGCGCCGTTGCCGCCGATAAGGCGGTCCAGGATTCCCTCGAACTTCTTGATTTCGGATTCAAGGTCCCAGTACGAGCTTTCACCCTGGCCGAGCATGCTCCCGCTCTTGTCAGAAAGAATCAGGTGGCCACAGACGCAACCGATCTTGCGGTCCTCAAAAGGCGCCACGAGCTTGCGCACCACGTTCGGGAAGAACATCGTGTTCGCATCGCAGAACACGAGAATCTCGCCCTTCGCAATTTTCTGGAGGCGGTTCAGCATCGCCGCCTTGCCCGCATTCTTCGGGGCCTTCACGAGGGTGATTCCCTTGTCGGCATAGCGCGCGACAATTTCTGCAGTGCGGTCGGCAGAACCGTCGTCGCCAATCAGGACTTCAAGCTTTTCCTTGGGGTAGTCAATCTCCAGAATGTTCTGGATCTTGCGTTCGATGACGCCTTCCTCGTTATACGCCGAGATCAGGAGCGAAACCGTCGGCAGTTCAAAATTTTCAATGATGTCGCGGCGGCGGCGCTTGAACAGTTCGCTCACGAACGGGAGCGTCACCGGGAAAATCACGTAGCAGAGCGCAAGCAGAAAGAATAGCCCCCAGAAGGCCACGCGCAAATAGAATACTACGTCTTCACTCATTGCTTTATCCACTCCTCTTCCTTTTCAAGGAACTTGAAAAGAAGAGACTTCATTTCTTCGGGGCTCATGGAGTCCGTCACCGTCAATATAGTAAGACCTTTCGGCGCCACGAGCACAAACGCGGGCAAAGCAGTCAATTCCCATACGTCAAAGTAGCAGCGCTGCACCGTCTTGCGCTCCCCGTCACACAAAATCGTATCTTGTGACTCGGCATTGAGCTTTACGGCATAGAACTTGTAGTCCAGCAGCATGGCGATGTCCGGGTCGCTGTAGACGTTCGCATCCATAACGCGGCAGGGCACGCACCAGTCCGCATAAAGGTCCACGAAAATGAGCTTCGGGTTCTTCTTCGCCTTCTCGAGCGCGGTCTTGTAGCCCATCCAGTGAACCTTAGCCTGCTTCATCGGGACAGCCGCATGTGCCGGCGAGAAAAACGTAGGCACGCAGAATGCCAGCAGGAACACGAACGCAGCAAAAACTGTCGCAGAACGGGAACCGCGAATCACTTCTTGTCCCCCTTCTTCTTTTCCTTGACCGGCTTCGGGATCCCGAGCAGGGAATCAATGCGCTCGGTAACAGCCCGCTCGAACGGGAGCCACATGGCATCGTCGTTCAGCACGGCATCGCAGGCCTGCGTAAACGATTCAGTAGTATAGCCGTATTTCTTGAGGGCCTCTTGACGAGCGAGCCTCCCCGCAGGGGCCTCGGCCCCGTAGGTCTGTTCGATGATGCGCACTTCGACAAACGCCTCCACCAGGCGCATATCGGGCTTGATATCTTCCTTACTGCACGCGGCGAGCAAGAGGGCGCAGGCAACCGCCACCAGGAGGTTTGCAACAGGTAGTTTGCGCAAGAATCTCGCCATCGCCAGAACCCTTAATCGCTAAGGCTGCTCTTCCAGCGCGTTCTCGAAAAGGCCTTCCACGTATTCGGCCTTGCTGAAAGGCACCAGCTGGTCTATACGCTCGCCCATGCCAATCCAGCGGATGGGAATCTGAAGCGAGCTTGCGATACTGAGAACCGCACCTCCACGTGCAGTCCCGTCAAGCTTGGTGACCACGAGCCCCGTCAGCGGGAAACTCTGGTTGAAAATCTTCGTCTGGTTGATGGTGTTCTGTCCGGTGTTGCCATCAATCACGAGCCACATGTCGTGCGGGAAGTCCGGGTTCACCTTCTTCACCACGCGCACGATCTTCTTGAGCTCTTCCATCAGGTAGTCTTTATTGTGCAGGCGACCCGCGGTATCAATCAGCACTACGTCGCAGCCTCGCGCAACGGCGGCCTGGCAGGCGTCGAACGCCACAGCCGCCGGGTCGGAACCCTCCTGGTGCTTCACGAATTCAGCACCGCTGCGCTCAGCCCAGGTCTCGAGCTGTTCGATGGCTGCCGCACGGAATGTATCGCATGCCGCAATCATCACCTTCTTGCCCTCGCCAATCCAGCGGGCGGCAAGCTTGCCAATCGTCGTCGTCTTGCCGGCGCCGTTCACGCCAATCACAAGCACTACGTGCGGCTTGCCCTTGAGTTCGAACGGCGGCGGATCCTTCAACAAACGTTCCGCCTCGCTGCGCATGATGTCGAGCACCTGCTCGGTCGTGAGCGACTTGCCCAGCGCCTGTTCGCGCAGCGCATCCGTCAACAGGAAAGCGGCTTCCACGCCAACATCGGCCTTGATCAGGTGCTCCTCGAGTTCCTCGAGCGTGTCGTCAGTAATCTTGCCTGCACCGACAATGCCCTTGAGTTCGCCCACCAGGGCGTCGCGGGTCTTGGCAAGCCCACTCTTGATGGCGGAAAAAAGTCCCATTACAAAATTCCTAGACCAGGCTCTCGACCTTGTCGACCAGGCCGTAGGCCTTGGCCTCCTCGGCGCTCATGAAGTTATCGCGTTCGGTATCGCGGTCGATTTCCTCGATCGTGTGGCCCGAAGTCTCGGCAAGGATCTTGCCCGTGATGCCGCGGATGCGGAGCATTTCTTCGGCCTGAATCTGGATATCACTTGCAGGCGCCACGATTTCGCCGTGAATGAGCGGCTGGTGAATCATGATGCGTGCGTTCGGCCATGCAACGCGCTTGCCCTTCGCACCGGCAGTAAGGAGCACGGCACCCATGGAGGCCGCCTGACCGCAGCAGACCGTCACGACATCGCTCTGGATGGCGTTCATGCAGTCGTAGATGGCAAGGCCGCTAGAAATCACGCCGCCCGGGCTGTTGATGAAGAACACGATGTCTTCGTGGTTGAGCGAGTCAAGGTACAGGAGCTGCTTCACGATGCGTTCGGCGCTCTCGTCATCGACACCGCCCCACAAGAAGATGCGGCGCTTGGAGGCGAGGAATTCTTCCGCCTTCTTCATCATTTCCGGAGTCTGGTTTTCTTTCTTTTCGTTGCAGTCGGCCATAGTAAGTCCTTTTTGTTCGGGTACAATTTAGAAATTTCAATATATTATCGTTCCGGGCGCACGGATTGTAAAGCACGAAAAGCGGAGAAATGAGAGCCCGAGTTCCCCGAACTAATTCCTATATTTGTCGCATGCCCGCGAGCAACGAAAAATTCCTGGTCGGCCTTGTCGGCCCCGAAGTCCTCTCCGCAATAGAGGCGGACGCAGCACACCCCGTGTCCATCGACATCGGGGCCTGCAACGCACTCGAGATACGCTACGACTTCTTTAATGCGAAAGACTGGCCCACGCTCTCCAAGCGCGTGAGGAAGGTTGCCCCGCAGGCACTGCAGATTGGTACCATCAGGCTCGTGCGCGACGGCGGGAACTTCCCCGACAACGAGGCGGGCAAGCGAATCCCGCTCTGGTCGAAGATTCTTGCCGAAGGCGACGTGCCCGAGTGGCTCGACCTGGAGCAGGACTGCCTGTACGACTTCAAGAACCTGAAGAGCCTTGCCGACCTGCGCAAGACAAAGGTTCTCGTATCGCAGCACAACTTTCTGCGGGTGCCAAGCCAGCAGGAACTGGACGACTTCGCCCGCGACTGCATGCGCGTGAAGGCCGACGGTCTCAAGATTGCTGCCATGAGCAACAGCGACACCGACTGCGACAGGCTGTACAAGTTCGCCCGCATCCATGCGCAGAACTTCGAGATGTTCGCCGCCTTCGGGATGGGCGAAACCGGAAAGGCGAGCCGCGTGTGGTCGCTCAAGGAAGGAGCGAACCTCACTTACGGGTCAATCGGGCAAGCACATGCACCCGGCCAGGTGGACGTGCTGAGAATGGCACGCGCCATCCGGGAACTCCCCGACCTGAACACCCCCGCCGATGTCCAGAATTCGTTCGCAAAACTGTAGTTTTTTCTAAAAAAACGCACTTTTTTCGCATAGAATCTTATTTTAACACTACAATATCCCAAAAATCAGTTTTATTTTGCTAAAATAATAGCGGGATAGATTTGAAGGAATAGAAACATGCGTCTTTCTGAACGATTCGTTGACAACTGCATCTTGATCAACTCTACGAGCACGACCAAGGAAGCGGTCCTGAACGAACTAGTAGACACCCTGTGCAATGCCTACAAGCTCGAGCATAGGGACGAGATATTCGAGGCCGTATGGAACCGCGAACAGAGCCGTTCCACCGGTATCGGTTGCGGGCTTGCCGTACCCCACGCGAAGATCGACTACGTCGACCGCATGTGCATGGTGGCCGCCACCATCGAGAAGGGCCTCGACTTCCAGTCTTTCGACGGAGAGCCGGTCTACCTGCTTATCCTCATCGTGAGCCCGGGCAACACCGTGGGCCCGCACCTCAAGGCACTCTCCTCCGTGAGCCGCCTTTTGGCCGATGGCAACGTGCGCAAGGACCTGATCGCCGCCAAGACCCCCGCGGAATTCCTGACCATCCTCCGCGCCGCCGAGGACAAGTACCTGTAGTCACCCCTTGACAAACCGGTAACCTCTTTTTATATTTGCACCCACCTCGGACGGTTAGCTCAGTTGGTTTAGAGCGCTGCTTTCACACGGCAGAGGTCACTGGTTCAAATCCAGTACCGTCCACTCAAGAAAGGTCCGTACAAGCGGGCCTTTTTTGTTATCTTATACGCTCAAACCGTGCAACCTGCGCACGAGGTCGGGCATCTAAAAGGCATGAAGATTCAAAAGGCTACAGTTCTCCTGGTTCTCGCGGTATCGGCACTCTCCTTCGCCGACACCTGGACTCTGGAGGCATGCCTCAAGCAGGCCAAGGAAAAGAGCCTCTCGCTCGAATCCGCGAAACTCCGCGAACAGCAGGCAGAAATCAACATCAAGCAGGCGCAGGTGAGCAACCGCCCTACGGTTTCGGCCAGCATCCAGAACACGCTCTACGACCACCCGTTCGTCCATAACGAGGACCACTACCGCCTGAACCTCGGTATTTCGGGCTCGTACACGCTCTGGGACGGCGGGGTGAGCGGTGCCACCGTCGAGGTGAACCAGCTCAAGAAGCAATCCGCCGCGCTCGCCACCAAGCAGACCGAACGCAGTATCCAGGAAAGCGTGCTCAACGCCTACATGAGCCTCCTTGCCGCGCAGGAGAACCTCCGCACGGCAGATGCCTCCGTCGAACTGGCACAGGCGGAATTCGAGCACTACGGCAAGCTCTACGAGGCAGGCTCCATCACCAAGAAGGACCTCACGCAGAGCCAGTCCAACGTTCTGCAGAAGCAGGTGTCGCAACTTTCCGCGCAACTTTCCGTAAATACCGCTAAGACGACGCTCCGGCAGTTGCTGGAACTGGGCGATGACGCCGAATTCGACGTCTCTGCGCCCGAAGCCACTATCACTGCGCCTGATTCCCTCGAGGCGCTCCCCGCGCTTGCCGACCTCAAGCAGACGGTCAAGGAGCAGCACCCGGGCCTCAAGTCCGATAGCGTCTCCATACGCGCGGCCAAGAAGAATACCGAAGTCGCCGGCAAGGGCAGCTCCATCACGGTGACGCTCGGCGCGAACTCCAGCACCGGGCTCCAGGCCTGGGAGTCGGGTGCCTATGGCGACCAGCTCAAGTACGGCTGGCAGAACTCCGTATCGCTCGGCATCAACATCCCCATCTATGACGGCGGTTCCACCAGCAACAAGGTGCTGCTCGCGCAGGTGAGCGAGAGCGAGGCCGGCCTCAGCATGCAGGAGACCGCGAAGAGCCTCGAGAACAACATCGAAAAGCTCTACATCAACGCCGTGAGCGCCGACATGCAGTGGAAGGCGGCCATCCTCCAGGTGGAAGCCGAGACCGAGGCGCTCCAGGTGGCAGAGGAACAGCGAAACGCGGGTGCACTCACCTACACCGACTACCTCACCCAGAAGAACAACCTCGAGAAGGCCCAGGTGACCCTCGTGAACGCGAAGTACACGAGCCTGTTGGCCCGAAAGGTGCTCGACCTGTACCAGGGCAAGCTGGACTAGCCGTCGGCCCTGATAAGCCTCTTTTTTTGTATACAAATGTTTGCGTTTTTATGGACAAAATGTCCATAAACTATCGTTTACATAGCGCGAAAAGCCCACATATTAGAATAGATTACCTCTTGGAGTATTGGGAATACACCAAAATGGAGGCATGAAGATGAAGAATCTTCCTTTTTTCGCAACCGCGCTCGTAACGAGTCTAACCGCGGGTGCTTTTGCATATACAGTTAGCGGTATGGTGGCCGATGAAGACGGCCAAGCCATCACGGGAGCCAAGGTTTCCCTGATTAAGGAACAAAAGGAAACCACGACCGGTGACAAGGGCGAATTCTACATCCACGAAGACGAACAGGAAATCGTCACGCCTCCGCCTGACGCAATCAGCGCCACGCGCGCTCCGGGCTTCATCAGCATCAACTCGGGCATCCTCTCCTATTCCCAGAACGGGAGCGCTCCCGTGCAGGTCAAGATCTTTGACGCTGTCGGCAATCAAGTATTCAAGCAGACCCTCCAGGGTTCTGGCCAGGTGGACCTTTCCTCTGGCGTGAAGGCAAAGGGCACCTACTTTGCGCAGGTTACCATGGGTAGCGCAAAGCAGACCATCCGCTTCAGCGCAAGCGGCACCTACACAAACACTTTCGATAGCGAAGGACACGCCCTGCTGAAGGAAGTCCAGCAAGGCGAAGCGCTCATGTTCGTCGCCGACGGGTTCGATACTCTCTCTATCCCGCTCGGCACGCTTGACACTACCGTCAACGTGAAGCTCACGAAGACCGCACCCGCCGAAGAACAGTTCTCCTTCGGTTACGCCCTGAAGAACAATCCGCGCCCGAGTAAGGGCTGTGGCAAGAATTCTACCTTGAATTCGACTGGCTCCGTCGAAAACGGCAAGAAGTTCAATTTGAATGTCGGCGGCAAGAACCGCACCTTCTTCATGACCTTGCCAAAGAACTACGACAATACCAAACCGCACAAGTTGCTCATCGCCAACCACTGCATGGGCTCCAAGGCAGAAGACTTCGTGCACCACGCTCCTGACTATGACCATCCGAGCCCGTACTATGGCCAACAGAACCTGGATACGGAAGGCAACTACATCTTCGTTGCCCCGCAGGGTAACGACAACGGTACCTGGAACGGCAAGGAAGACCACCAGTTCGTAGACGAAATGATTACCGCGATGTTCGACAACTACTGCATCGACACCACCCGCGTGTTCGCAACAGGCTTCAGCTTCGGCGCCATGTTCACGAACTCCCTCGCCCAGGACATGCAGGAAAGGCTCCGCGCCGTGGCAGTCTACGCTGTCGCTGACTATAACATCTGGCTCCCGTCTGCAGGATCGGGCCGCTATGACGCAAAGGACTTGCCGATTGCCTGGATGCTCGTGCACGGTAAAGGCGACGGCACCTGTGACTACAACCGCGCAAAGAACAGCGCCCTCCCGAGAATCCTGAAGCGCAACGGCAAGGCCGGTGCAGACGGCAAGTTCACCGACGCAAGTGCCGAAAAGCCCAAGGAAATCAACAGCAATACTGCAGGCCACGTCTGCTACGACTTCACGACAGTTGACCCGCGCTTCCCGGTCAAGTTCTGCAGCTGGAACGGACCGCACCGCTGGCCGGCACATGACGAGGGCGACTACAGTAACTACAACAGCAATAGCTGGTCGAAATCCTGGGTTCCGAAGACCGTCCACGAATTCTTCGAACAGTTCTAAGAGTTACCTCCATAACCAACCCAGAACGGCTCCCGCAAGGGGGCCGTTCACCTTTTTATATACGCTTTTTGGCATTATGCTTTTGGGGCTTGGGCGGAGGCTTTCAAAATGAAAATGGCGACCGTTTCGTATGCGAAACAGGCGTGTATTTTTATGAAATGGACCATCGCGGTTTTGGCATGATTTTGCGGCAAAATCGTCGATTTTTGCAGAAAAACGACAGTTTTGTGTTGCGAGACGCGCTGGCTCCCGTTTTGGCACGAAGTTCGCTTATAGTAGTGCGAAGACAAAAAAACAATGGGCCAGGCCAAAGGCCGAGCCCGCAACCAAAAGAGGTAAAATTATGATCAACGCACAGATTCTCCCGACCGCATTCTATGGCATCCAGAACTTCCTTGACAACTTCAACGCCGAAGCCGCCAAGGGCGAATGCACCTACACGCCGAAGGCCGACTACTACGAGACCGAAAACGGCTTCGCATTGGAAGTCGAGCTCCCGGGCGTCAAGAAGGAAGACATGAACATCCAGGTCGAAAAGAACATCATCACCGTCAAGGCGACGCGTGTCCGCAGCAAGGACGAGAAGTTCACCTTCGAGCGCAGCTTCCGCTTGGCAGACGACATCGACACCGAGAACATCAAGGTATCGCTCGAAAACGGCATCCTGAAGTTCGACTTGTCGAAGAAGGCCCAGGCCGCAGCCCGCAAGTTGACCATCGGCTAACCTGTAATTAAGTGTTACTCCAATCATCGTTCCTCCTTAGAGAGCTCCCGGTATGTACCGGGAGTTCTTTTTTGGACTTTCGGACACGATTTTTGTATATTCTTCGGTGAAAAGAGAAACCAAGATGCTAGACAAAGAAGTTCTAAAGACCGTCAGCCGGATCGAGCTCAGCGTACGCGGGACTCTCGATACCGTGATGACCGGCGCTTACCACAGTTCGTTCAAGGGCAACGGCATGGAGTTCAGCGAAGTGCGCGAATACATGCCGGGTGACGATGTGCGAACTATCGACTGGAACGTGACGGCACGTACCGGCACGCCATATGTGAAAAAGTATATCGAAGAGCGCGAGATGACCATGCTTTTGATGGTCGACGCGTCCAGCAGTTCGGAGTTCGGTTCCGGCAAGCAGATGAAGGGAGAGGTCATGGCGACCCTCACCGCGTTGCTCGCCTTTGCCGCCATCAAGAACAACGACAAGGTGGGGCTTTTAATCTACACGGACCAAGTTGAACTGTTTATCCCGCCGGAGAAGGGCCGCAAGCACGTGCTGCGGCTTATCCGTGAAATCCTTTATTTCAAGCCGCAGCACCACGGCACGAACACGCAGGTGGCGCTGGAGTATGCCGGCAAGATTCTGAACCGCCGTGCCGTGGTCGTGGTGATGAGCGACTTTTTGGACGAAGGTTTCGAGAATGCGTTCAAGATTCTGCGCAAGCGCCACGACGTGCTTGCGGTATCGGTGGTGGACCCGCGTGAAATGGAACTGCCGCCCGCTGGCCTTGTGGAGCTTGAGGATCCCGAGACGGGAGAAACCCTCCTGATCGATACCGGAGATGCGGCTTTCCGCGAGGCGTTCGCCCGCGAGGCAAAGCGCCAGGGCAAGGCGACCAAGGAACTGTTCCAGCGCATGTCCATCGACTTCGTGCGCATCGAGACGCACGATGACTTCAAGGAAACCGTGGCCCCGCTTATTGAACACTTCAGGCGCCGCGCCAAGATGGCGAGAATGTAAAGACTAGGGAGGGGCACCTGACGGTGTTCACGAGACAAGGGAGGGTTTCGCACGCCTCACCCTCCCTAAGACCCTCCCGACGCGCACATAATCGCCTAGAATAGGGAGCTTGTTTTAGGGCAACGGCGATTAAGTGCACGGGCACCTGACGGTGCAATAAGAAAATCCGTGCAAGCTTGCGCCTGCACGGACCTTGCCACAACACGAATTACAATTATGGCGGGCTTCGCCCTTCCTAAAAATTTCTTGCAGTTTAAAGGAAACCCGCAGGGACTAACAGTCACAAGGGTTTCCTCCCGCAATAAACATTCCATACCGGCAACAGGGAAACAAGCACTTGCCTTCCGGAGCACTCGCTTGTTCTTGGCGGAGGAGCATGTCGGGCTAAGTGAACACTGGAACGAAGTGATCGTGTGAGCGTGCCCGACATGCACGTAGCCAACAAATCTACGAAGCCTTCCAAGCCGGTATATCTAAAACCCCATGGTACGGCCGGCGTGCGAATCCTTCGCACTCAACTCCTTGCGGAGTTCCGCCTCAATGCGGTCTGCCGTACGCGCACTTTCGGGCAGGTAGCGCAGGCGTCCGTTCACCGCATTGAAATCGCCCGGAGTAAGCATCGGCATCCGCATCACCGACGCAGGGCACTCCACCTTCGGGAAGAACACATTCCAGATGTGGTTCACGCCATCGGGCTTCAGGTAGCCGAACCCGAGCTTGAGCGCAAACCTGCGGCGGCTCGCCGTATCGAGAGTCCCCTCGAAGTTTGTCGCCGCAATGAAAAGCCCCTTGAAGTTCTCCATGCGGGTGAGAATCTCGTTCACCTTCGAGACCTCGTGCCCCTGCATGGCGCCGGATCGGTCGCGCAGGAAACTGTCCGCCTCGTCGAAGAACAGGATGGACTTGGTGCGCTCCGCCTCCTCGAAAGCGGCGGCAATGTTCGCCTCCGTCTGGCCCACGAACATTCCCAGCAGGTCACTAGCACGGCGCACCACCAAGCTGCGCCCGAGGGTACGCGCGATGTGGCGCACGAACTCCGTCTTGCCCGTACCCGGAGGGCCATAGAGCAGGATGTTGAGGGAACTGGGCGCGGAATTCTCGTCAAGGTCCTTCCACACGGAATCGTAGTTCTTGACCACCTCGAGAATCTCGTCGGCGGACCCCTCCATGTTGAGCCCCTCCAGGGAGTATGCCGGAGCGCGGCAATCCACGTCACGGAGGGAACCATTCTCGATTTCAAGCAGGTGCGTGTGCGCATTCAGGAGGCGCACCATCGTGGGGTAGGCCTTCACGTCGGCGCCATCCGCAAGGAGGTCGCGGGTAGAGCGCACCGCAAGCGTGTAACCGCCCGCCATCGCAGGGAACTCCACCACCAGGCGCATCTTCTCCTCGGGCGTGAGCAGGTCCTGCGCATCTTGCGCCTTGAGCACCGACTCGAGCATGTTGAGGCGTTCATCCTTCGCAAGCCCCTTGAACGCAATCGAGAAATCGAAACGGCGGCGCGAGCTCTTCTCGGTAAAGTCAATGGAGTTGGTAATCCAGATGATGGGCGTCTTGACGGATTCAAAGAAGTGGTTGAGGCTCCCCTTCTCGAAACCGTTCAGCACCAGGTCCGCCTCGTCAATCATGATAATCCCGTGTTCCTTTTCGCACTGCCAATCGGCAAGCATCGCAGCACGTATGCGGTAGAGCATCAGGCTCTGCGTGCGATTTTCGAAAGGACGACCAAACTCATTGGAGTTGCCGGCATCGATACTCACTTCCAGAAGCGGAAGCCCAGCCTCCTTCGCAAGCGCCTTCGCAAGTTCGGTCTTGCCCGCACCTTCCACGCCATAGAACAGGATGTTCAACGGGCGGTTCCAGCCATGATGCTTAATCAGGTCAAGCGCGAGGTTCGCATCCGGATTGTGCTCCTGCAACTGATGGAACGGAATGGTACCAGGAGTGGCATGATGGAAGGCCTTCAGGCCCGTAGTATCGCCACATCCGTTCAGGTAAGTCCTGAGTTCATACGGGATGCTCAGTTCCTCGTTGCAAATGCCCAACTTGCGCAACGAACTGTCCTTCCCGAGAAGCTTTGAGACCTGGTCCTCGGAAAGCCCCGTCGCAGTCGCAATTTCCTTAACGGCATTCAGGCTCAACTCGGGGCAACCGTAACTGTGCGAGCTCGAAAAGAGTTCGCTATCCCGGTCCATCTGCATATCTTCGTTGCTGCGGAGCCACATGTAGATAACAAACTCAAGTTCCGCGTCTGTCAGGCGGTAGACTTCCTTGACCTTCTGCGTGCGCCTGTAGATATTGTCATCGTCGTTCACGCCATCGCGAATCTTCTTCAGAGCATAGCCCTTAAACCTCCTACGGATAGCGCCCGTGTATTCAGTATAGAGGTGCGGCGCCATCGAGCCGTCTCCAGCTTCCGCAAAACCATCCAGCAGGTTGCCAATGACGCGTTCACGGCAACCGAATTGGGCCTCCTTCTTGTAACGGCAGATCTGGCGCAGCAAACGCGTATTACAGTACTTGCCATCCAGCAAGAAGTCCTCATCACGGAACTCGTCTTCAAAATCGACCGGAAAATCGTCATCATCGGAGTTTTTGCGCGTCATCTTGCGCTTCGGCTTCGGGGTGATGAAACGTCCGAAAATGCCAAGGATATCGTAAACGATCGAAAGACGGGTATCCGCATCCATCAGGTGAAAGATGATTTCCTTGTTCATGCATTCGGGGTGCCTGTCCATAATGCGAACCCAGTACTCGAGGATTTTTAGGGTCGCAAAGTCGGAACGGGCCTTCCTAGGCCTGCCCGAGGCATTCTTCTTGAGGCTTTCGTAGACGTTCTTAAAGTATTCGATCTTTGGCATAGACTTCCTTTTACACAATCCGAAAAATTTCGTCTATATCCTTATCGATTCATGCAGGAAAAATGTAAAACGGTTTTATAAATTTTTTTATGTTTCCTGGTGGAAAAGCTCCAAACTAGCGGAGGCCAACTATGAATCTCATCGAATTTCTGAAGGACATGCCCGTTATCGGCATACTGCGCGACATTCCCCGCGGCGAAGAAGAAGCCTGCGTCAAGACGGCGGCAAGCTGCGGACTCAAGGCAATCGAAGTCACCATGAACACGGAAGGCGCCGAAGGCATCATCAAGGACCTGAAGGCCGCCGCCCGCCCGTTCGGCATTTCCGTGGGTGCGGGTACGGTGCGCACTGGAGGCGACCTCGAGCACGCCCTCAACACCGGAGCGGAATTCATTGTCACGCCCAATACGAGAAACGACATCATCCGTCTCTCGTGCACCGCCGGAATCCCGATTATCCCGGGGGCACTCACCCCGACCGAAGTCCAGAAGGCGCACGACCTCGGGGCGACCGCCGTGAAGGTGTTCCCCGTCAACTGCGTTGGCGGACCCGAATACATCAAAGCACTGCGCGGCCCGTTCCGCGACATAAAGCTGATGGCCTGCGGGGGCGTGAACGCGGAGAATGTCGGCGACTACTTCCGTGCCGGGAGCAACATCGTGTCGTTTGGCGGGAGCATCTTCAACGCCACGCTCATGCGCGAAAAGAAATGGGACGAAATCGGGAAGAAGCTTACCGCCCTTCTCGACGCCGTCAAGGCCGTAATTTAAAGAATATTTCTACCCCGCGGGCACTAGGCTCGCAAGGTGCGCCCGCATACTACTTGCGGGCGTCTCGCATTTTCTGCTTGTTCGCATACATCGAGGCGTCGGCACTGTGGAGCATTTCGTCCGTATCCTTGTAGCCCTCGCTCGAATGCGCAATACCGTAGGCAAACGACACTGTCCGCTCGATGATGGTTACCGCCTTCACCGCCTCGAGCATTCGCTCGGCACAGATGAACGCACCGCGCTTGTCAGTATCGGGGCAGATTACCATGAACTCGTCACCGCCCATGCGGAACAGCAGGTCAGATTCGCGCAAGAGCTTCTTCGCCGCGTTCACTACCGCACGCAGCAGCAGGTCGCCCGCCTGGTGGCCGTAACTGTCGTTAATTTGTTTTAAGCCGTTCAGGTCAAAGTATATCAGGGCGAACTGCGTGCCGTACCGCGCACTGCGGGCAAACCACTCGCGCAGGGAATACATGGCATGGCGGCGGTTGTACGCGCCGGTCAGGTCGTCGGTCAGGGAAATGTCCCTCAGGTACCGGAGCGTGCGGGCCAGCCGTATATGCACGTTCACGCGGGCCAAAAGAATATCGGGTACCGCCGTCTTGCTCACGAAATCGGACGCTCCGGCATGGAACCCCTTCGTGATGCTGTCGTAATCTTCCCTGTTCGTGAGGAACACTACCGGGAGGTCGTCGAGCGCGAACTTCTGGCGTATGCGCAGGCATACCTCGTAACCGTTCAGGTCCGGCATGTTTATGTCCAAGAGAACCAGGTCGACGCGTTCCGTATCGAGGAAATCCAGCGCCTCCTTGCCCGAACTGCACGTCACGACACTGTAACCCACCTGCGACAGCATCTCGTTCACCTGCTGCTGCACCTCGGCGCTGTCATCGACCACGAGAATCTTTTCTTCGACCATAGACGGTACTCCTTTCGACCTAATCTATATTCTTAGATACCGCAGTGTCAATGCCCTGCAACATTCCAACATGGAACATATATGGGAACATTACAGGAATTCTAGAGCGGGGGCGCTTTCCACGAGGCCTACGCGGCAAGAAAGTTCCAGAAAAAGCGACAGCGACCGCTTGCGTTCATCGGTAAAGCGGTAGTCGAGCGCGCGGTAGTAATCCTCGAGAACGGCCCGCGGCAAGTCCACCGGATAGCGAGAAAGCCAGCGGTCGAGCGAGCCCTTCACGTCGGCGCGGAAAGCGAGAATGCTCTGTTCCGTCTGCTGCAGGTAACTGTCGAGCACGGGGCGGAGCGGGGCCTGCAGGGCACCTTTCGAGATAATCCAGGCACCGAACACGAACGGGAGCCCCTGCCATTCCTGCCAGAGCGCACCCAGGTCGTAACTGTATGCGAAACGCCCGCGCTCGTTCTCCTCGAGGGCGAGGTCACCGATGAGCAGGCAGGCATCGTCACTCTCTTCGGCGGCAAGGCCACCCACGTATTCGGGCCTAATCCCGTAGCGCATCTCGAACAGAATCCGGAGGAGCGCCACCGAGGTACGGCTCTGCGAGGTAACGCGCACGCGACGGCCCGCAAGCGACTCTATCGGGTAGCGGGAAAACAGCTTGACCGAACGCACCTCGAACGAGCACGACGTGCAGAACACGGGCGATAGCACGAACGCGCCGGGCTTGAGCGCAAACGTAATCGAGGATGCGGGAGAAAGGTGGATGGAACCGTCCATGAGGCCCGCACTCTGCACGCTCGGCGGGCTATCGACAAACTCCACATCGCACAATTCGCTTTCACGCCCCAGGAAGGCATGAAAAAACGGCGCACACACCAAAAAAGGAATTCTCCCTACACGTAATGCCATGTAAAAAAATTAACTTTTGCCCGTAGCATTTGGTAGGCTACAAAAAGAAAACAACCGCAAATAAAAGACTATCGACTAAAACTGCAATGGGCGTATTTCACGTTAAGAAAACATCTGTAGGCGAAGACCAGAAAAGCCTCGTATTCAAGGGCAAGATTCTCGAAGGCCCCATCAGCAAGGGCATGACCGTCGAAATCCCTATCACTCAGGGAACGGTTATCCCGGTGAAGATATACGACGTGGTCCAGTTCGACAAGCAGAAGGACGAAGACAAGAAAATCGGTCTCGTCATGGATTTTTACAACCTTCCCGACGATATGGAAGTCATCATGGGCCTCAATATCGCGAACGAAGACCTAAACATCGTAAACACGTAGAACTTGTTAACGCAAGCACGGCCAATCCAGGCCGTGAACAAAATGGGATGACACAATGAAAAAGGAAAGACTGCGCGGAGTGAATTTGGGCGGCTGGTTCAGTCAGGTAGACTGCATCCAGGAAAAAGATCCCGTGGGATTCCCTGGGGTCATTCAACACATCAGGACCTTCCTCGATACAAGCGACTTCAAGCGCATCCGCGAGGCGGGGTTCAACCACGTGCGCCTGCCCGTG
>JAEEGJ010014444.1_pt1 | contig 18738 bp, 16 predicted proteins | sample 8958761 | NCBI WGS metagenome assembly JAEEGJ01 (sample SAMN16246546, study PRJNA631951) | gut metagenome | biome: gut microbiome; feature: rumen; material: RS-attached | host: Bos | place: Iran: Karaj | collected 2018-10
TGGTATCCGCAGAATTCTGCCGTTGTGAGCTCCAAATACCTCTTCTCGGGGAAGTTCTCAACTACACAGCCGCCGGAAGGGATTCCGAGCCAGCCCGTGTGCTTCTTCATGTTGCCTACCTTCTCGCACTGCTTGAGGTAGAACTTCATTCCGCCGATGTGTGAGAAAAAGCTGCCGAGTCTCTTACGTGTCTTCCAGTATTTAGCGAGTTCAGGATAATCCTTTGCCTTCTCCTCGATTACCGGGGACGGATACTTATAGTCAACGCAGACACTGGCTGCCTTATAGATGAAGTTATAGTACTTGCTGTGGATGGTTCTCGCGAGCTTGTTTGCAGGAACATTCTCGATTACGAGAACGTCTACAAAGAGCATGTCGAATTTGCTTAAACCTGCGAAAGGTATCTCGACATACTTCGTGCCGCGCTTGAAGATCTTGATCGATTTAACTACATACTGCTCGTCGCAAAGAGGCTCACCGACCATGTACTTCTCAGGGAATTCCTCACGCATTGCCTTGCAGAGTTTCTCTGCTTCGCTTCTGATCATCATAAGATCGATATCGTCATCCCACGGAATAAAACCCTTGTGTCTGATGGCACCAATGAGTGTGCCGCCGCAAAGCATGTACTTGATGTCATGCTTCCTGCATACATAATCGATATCAAGGAGGATCTTCAAAAGCTCATCCTGAAGGCGCTTAAGCATTGCGTCGTCCAGGATATACTCCTTGAAATATGTTGAATACATTCTCTTACTGTCGAGCAAACCGGATCAACCTCTCAAAACATTTTTGACCTGCGTGATTATAGCATCATCTAATTCAGGTCTCATCTTGCCGGTCTCAAACTTTATTTTAGGTGTGAGGAAGCTTGCTTCCGGCAGAGTGATATCAAAAAGGCACGGATCGTCATCTTCGATCCATTCCTTGTAATTATCGAGTTCTTCGTATGAACCGAGAGTAGCGGCCTTAATGCCGTATGCCTCAGAGATCTTCTGGAAAGAAGGTACCGTGTAGCCGCCGGAAATAGCGGTAGCGGCATATCTTCCCTCATGCTCGAAATACTGTGTCTCGGAGATCTTACCCAGAACGTGGTTATTGAGGATGAAGATCTTGATGGGAAGGTTCTCTCTGTGAACTGTCTCTAACTCCTGGATGTTCATCTGGAATCCGCCGTCACCTGTTACGCAGAAAGACTTTGCGTTACCCATGGCAATGGAAGATCCGATCGCGAAAGGCAGACCGCAGCCCATTGTGCCGTAACCGCCGCTGATATGAATTCTTCCTTCGTAGCCCTTCAGGTGAAGTGACTGCGCGCACCAGCACTGGTTCATGCCAACGTCTACTGATACGACAGGATTCTCGGGAAGAAGTGATGAGATCTTCTCAACAGCCATGTTACCAGGCTGCTTATCGTAAGATTCGAGAAGCTTTTTAGCCTCAAGGCACTTATTTTTCCATTCGGAATAATCCGGGATATCTTCGTTTAAGAGCATCTGCAGGAAGTCTCTTGCGTCAGAGTGATACTTTCTCTCATCTTCCTTTATTGTTCTTGCGAGCTCGTATTCATCGATGTCGCAGCGGATGAGATCAGCCTGCGGAGCGAAATTCTTTGTGTTCTTTCCGGCCTGTCTGATGCCGAGTCTGGCACCTACGGAGATGATGACATCGCACTCCTTGATGATCATGTTGGCAACACGGTTACCGTGGGTTCCGATAAATCCGATGTGCAGATCGTCCTGCGCTAAGTCAACACCGTTCATGGTGGTCAGGACAGGGATGTTTGTTTTCTTTACGAATTCGTGTAAAAGCTTAACGGCACCTGATGTGCGTATGCCGTTACCCGCCAATAATATCGGCTTGCTGTATGTCGAGCGGAAAATCAATGACAACCCCTCCTTTCCTTCCGAGTAAAGCCATGTTGTAGGCTCTTGCTATGATCTCGGGGAAATCTTCCCCGCTGTTTGCAGTAACTGAATACTTGGAAACACTTCTGGTCATTGAGACGAGATCCATTTCCTGGAAACCGTTCTGGCGGATTCCGGAGAAACCCTTCATCTCGTGTGTGGGAACGTTGCCGCAGACACCCATGATCGGGAATCCGTCGAACCAGCAGTCTGCAAGACCCGTCATGCCGTTTACGGCGCCGGGGCCTGATGTCGTGAAGTAGACACCTAACTTGCCGCTTGTTCTGGCATAGCCGTCAGCAGCAAGCGCGCATCCCTGCTCGTTGTAGCAGACATGTGTCGTGATCTCGTCGCGGCGCTTATAGAGCGCATCCATAAAAGGCACGATGTAACCGCCCGCGTAACCAAACACGTCGGTAATGCCTTTCTTAATCAGAAAATCAACCAAGTACTCTGAACAATTCATTAGATAATTCCTTTAGTTGTATAAGTGTTCTTCCGGTATCTTCAAAAGAGCTTCGAACAATGCCAGGTCTTCTTTCCTGGTTATCTTAATATTACAGGATGTTCCTTTCGCGAAGTACACACGCTCGTGGCAATGTATCAGCAAGGAACTCGTAAACGTGGAAGTATGATAATCCTCTGCTTCAGCCTGTTCATAGCACTTAAGCGCCAACGCGTAGTTAAATGCCTGGGGCGAAGCTGTCAGCATGACATGTTCCCTGTCGACATCCGTAATGCCGGACTCGTGGTCCTCGGTATAAACGATCGGCGGGTGGCACTCGATGGAGGAAGAAGCATTGCCCTTCTCGTGGGAAACTCTGATTACCTCATCGATCGCCTTCTGCGGGAGAACCGGTCTTACCGCGTCATGAACGATGATGTGATCTTCGGCGTTAACCTTGTCCTTCAAAAAGAAAACGCCGTTTCTGATTGAATCGTGGCCTGTGCTGCCGCCTTCGATTATCCACTCAACCTTTGTAAGGGAATACTTCTTAACAAGTTCCCATGTCTTATCGATCCAGTCCTTGACGCAGACGACAACGATCTTCTCGATCTGGGGATTTCTCTGGAAATTCTCGATCGAGTAAACGATTATCGGCTTACCGTTAACTTCAAGGAATTGCTTGGGGATATCAGTCCCCATTCTCTTCCCTACACCGCCTGCCAAAAGGATAACGTAATTCTTCATGTATTATTCCTTGTCGAGCTTAAGAAGTGCGTCCATGAAGATCTCCATGTACTTCTTGTGAGCGATTGTAAGTCTGAGCCAGCCTGTGAGTCCCTGCTTGCCGCAGAGGATGAGGATGCCGTTTTCTTCGAGAAGGTCTGTGATCTCACGGCTTGTCTTGTACTTAGGCTTGATGCATACGTAGCAGCCTTCTGAAGGGATCGTCTCATATCCGTTCTTCTCGAGTTCAGCGAGGACGTATTCCTTACCTTCGTTATACTGCTCCAGAAGTTCCTTGATGAGTCTCTCGTGGTTATCAACGATTGCCTCAACGAAAAGAAGTCCGATGGAGTTAACGGTGTAGTGAGGCTTGTAGTTATCTACAGCTCTGATGTTATCGGCTGTTGAAATGATTGCGCCTACTCTTAATGCAGGGATTGAGAGCATCTTGGAGAATGTTCTCAAAACAACAACGTTGTCGTATTCCTTAACGAGTGCGACTGTTGTCTTGTCGTAGAAATAGTAGTAAGCCTCATCGATGATTACGAGAGCATTGAACTTAGCTGCCTTCTCAATAACCTTTCTGATGTCAGCAGGATCGTAAACGTTGCCGACAGGCATGTTGGGGTTAACGAGTACAACAATACCTGTGTTCTCATCGATTGCATCCATTGTCTGGTTGATATCGTAAGAGAAATCGTCAGCGTACTGGAGGTTCTTGACCTTCATGCCGATCATCTCTGCATATACTTCGTACATAGCGAAAGAAGGTGTTACCGTGAGGATATCCTTGCCGGGCTCACCGAAAACCTTGATGACATAACCCATGCCTACGGAACTTCCTGCTGTCAGAGTAACATTGCCCTGCTCAAGTCCCAGAAGCTTTGCATACTTCTCTGTGGGGATTGATTCCTCAGGATAGATTGCAAGGAATTCCTTGTTAACCTTCTCCATTGCAATGTCATAGAGCCACTGCGGTACACCGTCAGAATTCTCATTCTGGTCGAGTCTTATGTACTTGCCTCTTCCTTCAGGCTGGGGAACACGGTATGTGTTCTTGATTGTTTCATCAACGTAAATCATTGAAATCTCCTTCACTTAAGCAAATAATCAATCACCATATTATAACCTTATATTTATTTTTTAATACTACAAACTCGCGACAAAATGCGGTAACTTTCCACTTTACAATTCAGTACCCGATTGTATAATAGAGCCGTCCAAGGCGGAGTGTAATTCTCCGACCGGCGGTGAGCGCGAGATAAGCGTAAGCCCGCAAGCCTCATAAATCTATCTACAGTGAGGTTGACCCGGTGTGATTCCAGGGGCCGACGGTAAAGTCCGGAAGAGAGGAAGTGTATTTTTCTATGACAGAAACCCAGGTAACCGTTAAGGCGGATTCTCGCGTCGAGCGCAAGATCATGATCCGCAGAATTGCTGCATGCGCAATCCTCACAGCCATGGCTGTATTGCTCATGTACCTCGAAATACCGCTCCCGTTTATGCCGGTATTCCTGAAGTTCGATTTCTCTGAACTTCCGGTACTCATCGGTGCATTCGCGTTAGGTCCGGTATGGGGCGTCGTAATTGAGCTTCTGAAGAATCTTATACACCTCCCTGTTACCCAGACAATGGGTATCGGTGAGCTGTCTAACTTCATTGCAGGCACAATTTACGTAGGAACAGCAGGTATCATCTACCGCAAGCTCCTTACAAAGAAGGGCGCAGCAATTTCCATGGCAATCGCGACTCTGGCTCTCGCTATCGTGTCCATCCCCGTTAACGCATTCATTACACTTCCCTTGTATGGTTCAATGATGGGCTTCCCGTTAGAAGCCATCATCGGCATGAGCGCATCAGCAAACCCGCTCGTTAAGGATAAGATCTCTCTCCTTCTCGCGGTTTTCGTTCCGTTCAACCTGTTCAAGGGAATCGTTGTTTCAGTGATCACATTCTTTGTTTATAAGCCGATCTCCAGACTTATAAACAAGACTTATGAGAAGACTCATAAGGAAACGGCGAAATCATAAAAACCGGTAAGGTGAGTTTTAGTAAGGCTGTCTCAGGATCTGAGGCAGCCTTATTATTTGGGAAAATCCTTACGGCAGTAAGGAAACATGTTATAATTTTGTAAAATCATTTTGATTTTTGGGATAATAAGGGAGGGATGAAAATTGAAAAAATTATCAGTTGTATTGGCTTCAGCGATCCTGGTCTCAAGCGTGTCGGGATTCCTTACAGGTTGTAAGCAGGACCCGCCTGCTTATACCGGGCCTACAGATGCAGAAAGTTCTGCGGCTGCAGTTGATCCTAATATCAAAAAGGCATACGATGAACTGGAAACAGTCACATTCGGAAACTATCAGGGTGAGGACATCGAATGGATCGTTTTGGAAAAGAGTGACATGGGAACACTCCTGTTCTCCAAGCACGCTATCGATTACATGTCATTTGAATGCACAGATGTCATGGAGTCATGGCAGACGGTTAAGCTCCGTCCATGGCTGAACGAGGAATTTTTCGAAGCTGCATTCTCAGCAGAGGAACAGTCAAAAATTCTCTGGAATGAGACACCCGTTTATGACACCTCACAATACTACGATGGAGAGATCGATGAACTCTACAGAGAACCTGAGCTTGACCGTGTATTCCTCTTAAACAGGGATGAACTTATTCAGTACTATCAGAAAACTCTCCCCAACTGCTATTGCGAACCGACGAAATATGCAGCTTCAAAAGGAGCTTCCGAGACTGACTGCCAGTGGTGGCTGCGCGGACCCTGCGAGATCAAGACTGATCAAAACGGAACAAATACAGGTATACCTGCAATTCATGGCACCACCGATCCGGCGGCTCACAACTATATACTGTATCAGTCACACAGAACATGTGGAGTAAGACCGGCGATCTGGGTAGATTTTGATGGTACGGTTGAGAACACGATCCAGCCTTCTGACTGGATTGCCGAGGTCAGCTGTGAGACTTCAAAAACAGCTGACGGTCTTTATGTGTACACCATCTATTCCGGTACTGAATACGAGCAGACATTTACGATGGATGTTAATATCGACGACTATATCAGAAACGGTCAGTTCGACCTTCCCGGATTCCTCACAGAGAGAGGATGGACAATGTACGATTCTGAAGGAATGCCCACAACTGATGTGAACTCACATATCGGTTCTGCCTCCATAACAAACAACGGAATAGAGACACAGTTCTCTTTTATATCAACGTTCATTCCTACCAAACAGATCTGTGACTTTTCAATTGAGTACAGAAAGCCTCATGCAAGCGGCACCAGCATCTACGACAGTGAACATTACTATGACGACAACGATCGCAAAGGCAATTTTGAAATCTACGATCCGATGGTTGCTTTCGATGATCACGAGATAGATTATGTTGTCACAGGCTTTGGCATAGACGGATTCAACGAACCGACGTATGGTTTGTCATACTCGGATATTGTCATTCTGGTTTACGCTCTGGACTTTGTTTCTGACAGCAATAACAGCGGAAAGAATCCTTTCTATTACACAACAATGGAAGGCAAGGAAAGTCTCTGGTGCAGCATAGTTTACGACATGCCGTAACCTCAAGATATTTACCTGAAACAAAAAGCTGTCTCAATGTGAGGCAGCTTTTTTATGCTTATCTTCTCCCTACCGCGTTCTCTGCGATCAGCTCTATCGCCTTTACCGACTGCGGCCACTCGGGGTGAGCTATCGGGAATACGTGGAACATACGGAGTTCACCGTCATTTACGGCATCGTAGAAATACGCGTTATCGAAATGCTTGGAGAATTCCCTGTCCTGCTCACGGAGGAAGTCCTCTTCGCCCGTAATTATCGCAACTCTGAGTTCAGTATCGCGTTCAGCGATCAGGTTGAGATCGTAAGCATAGTCGGGCAGACGCTGTCTGTCGTCCTTTGTACCCTGAAGATTCTCAAAATAGATTCCCGGGAATTCCTTGATGGTATTCCTGATTCCGGGACAGATGAGGCCTGCGGATTCAACGGTTCCCCTGAGCTTCTCGAAGACCCACATGCCGTGGGCAATGTGCCTGCTTCTTGCGCAGAGAGCGGTCATGTAAGCGAGGTATCCGCCTGCGGAATCGCCTGTTGTGTGATATTTCTTGAAGCCGTAATTGATGTAGACAAAATTCATTGCCTTGAAGATCTCGTTGATAATTTCAGACAGAGTTGCATCAGGCATAAGGGTGTAATCAACGTTGACTACGGGGATTCCGGCCTTGATCGCAAGATGCATGCCGAAGTTCTGGTCGAGCTTTTTGAAGCCGTAAACGAAGGCGCCGCCGTGGATCAGGATAAAGCATTCTTTCGCGCCGTAACATCCGAAAGGTGTATAGACATCAAGCTTTAACGGGTTGTCGCCTTCTTTGTAGACGATGTCAATCTCAGTCTTGCATTCTGCGGGGTATACTTCAGCTTCGAGCCTGGGGGTATCGAAACCCGTGCAATTCTTTATAAACAGAAGTCTGTTTTTCTCGGCTTTACTGCGGGCAAAAGAATTGAACATGGTGTGTCCCCCTTTCGTAAGGTCAGCTCTTCTTGAATGATATCGGCTTTAGTCTCGGTGTAACCAGTCCCAAAATGATCCAGAAATAAGGTGCGACGTTCATGATACTGCTGCTGAAGATTGCCTGTGCAACATATGCGATGAAGACGCCGAAGAATAACCAGAGAAGGCTGCGCTTTGTGTCGTCAGTCTCCTTAACGATCCTCTTTACAGAAGTAACGCCTGCATAGAACAGGAGTGCGATATAGTTTGTGATTGCGAAGACGCCCTGTGTTGCGAGTGTGTGGATGTACTCGCTGTGGCCCTTGGCCTGCATGTAGTCGCCTTCTTTCCAGCCGGGCATTTCCCTGAATGCCTGGACGAGGTTATCAAGACCGATACCTGTTGCCCAGTGATGGGGAACGGATGACAGGGCTGCTCTCCAGATCTCTCCTCTGCCGGAACCGAAATCATCTGTTCCGATCGCACTGACTGTATCGTGAGTGGTCTGCTCGACTCTCTCGGATACGTAAGAATAGTCAGTGATGATCATGACGATGATAACTGCGACATAACCGATGATCATTGTGAGGAAATCAATAGTGATCTGTCTTAATGAATCCTTATCGATCGCGCCCTTGCGCATTATGATGAGGGATACGATGTATGCGAAGATCATGGCGATCATGCCTACCCATGCGAGGCGCGCGCCGCTCTCGAGCATTGTATAGAAAACAACGAGTGTGATGCCGAAGACTACCCACTTCAAAGGCTTCTTCTTGATGAGCTTTGAGCTGAAGATGAAAAGGCCTGAGCACATAGCTGTCAGAACACAGGATAAAGTTGCATAGAAGTTTGTGTTCTGCAGTGTTCCGTATGAAGCTGTGTAAGAAGGTTTGTTGTCTGAATAGAGGCAGTATGTGATCTCGATTCCGCGTGTCTGAAGGAATGCAACGATGCCCTCTATTACGGCGATGATTACGTAAGAATAGATGAGCTTCTTGCGGAGGTTATCATCCTGGATCATTGTGCCTGCAAAATAGAGTCCGTAGTAGCACAGGAAGTGCAGCGGATGCTCCATGTAGAATACCTGTCCGTTGGCAAATACGCCGAAGTTAACGGAGCAGAACATTGAGATCAGCATGAACGCAGTGAGCGTAAGGTAAAAAACATCTGCCACATAGAACTTGAATTTACCTGACATGGCTCTCGCAACAAATGACAGGATAACGAGAAGCGTCAGCGCAATGCCGAATACCGCAACGATATAAGGCTGGTAGTATGACGGATACATGAATCTGAACGCTTTGTTCCTCGTAGCCTTCAAAAACTCCTGGATGATCTCTGCTACAGGCAGGAAAACGAGCAGTGCCATGGACACATAGCAAAACACCTTGTCAGACGCGATCTTCGCGAGCACAGGTTTCTTTGCCTTTGATTCATCAGCCATCTTGAATTATCCCCTTTTATACAAAAACAGTTTATTTTATGGCTTATTATATGTTATTCACCTTTGTGTGGGTACCCATAATGTAACTATGTTATATAATTGACACATCATTGATTTTTGGAGGATTCATATGTCAGCCGACTTGCAAAGACAGCAGCTTGCCAAGCTCGTTGCTTCCTTTATGAGCTATTCCGCAGGACATCTCCCCGACGACGTAAAGACACGTCTCGCACAGATGAAGGAGACCGAGAACGAAGGATTTGCTCCCGATATTTACAACGTAATGGAAAAGAATATGCAGCTCGCAGATTCTTTGAAGAGGCCTTCGTGCCAGGATACAGGCATTCCGCAGTTTTTCGCGCGTGTTGGCTCCAAGTGGCCTTACATGGACATCATCGAAGATGCCCTCATCGACGCAGTCAAGGACGCAACAGCGAATGCTCCGTTAAGACCTAACGCAGTTGAGGTCTTCGATGAGAAGAACACCGGAAACAACGTAGGAACACACAGCCCCTGGATCGACTGGGAGATCGTAAAAGACAGCGACGAACTGGAGCTCTATTTCTATATGGCCGGCGGCGGATGCTCCCTCCCAGGATTCTCCAAGGTCCTCATGCCTCTTGAAGGTTATGACGGCATCGCGAAAGCAGTTTTCGAGCAGATGACAACATACGGCGTAAATGCCTGTCCTCCGTGCCTCGTAGGCATCGGTATCGCAGGATCTTCCGAAGTAGCTGCAAAGCTCTCCAAAAAGGCACTTTTGAGACAGGTCGGTTCACACAACCCCAATCCCAAGGCTGCAGAGATGGAAAAGCTTATGGAAGACGGACTTAATTCTATCGGTCTGGGCCCCGGCGGATTCGGCGGCAAGCTCTCTGTCATGGGCGTAAACATCGAACAGGCAACAAGACACCCCGCAACACTCGCAATGGGTATGTCCACAGCATGCTGGGCTCACAGAAGAGCCGGAATCAGGATCAAGCCTGACTTCACATACGATTTCTTCACACACAAGGGGGCAGTCTTATGAGCACTTTCGAATTTAAAACACCCGTTTCTGATGAAGATATCAGGAAGGTCCATGTCGGCGACGTCATCTATCTCACAGGCGACATCGTAACCGGCAGAGACGACGTTCACCACAGAGTCGTAATCTCAGGCAAGGAACCCCCGGTAGATCTCAAGGGCAAGGCTATTTTCCACGCAGGCCCCATCATGAAGAAGATCTCCGCTGAGGGCGAACCCGATAAGTACAAGGTAATCAGCGTAGGCCCCACAACATCCATGCGTATGGAGAAGGCACAGGCTGAGTTCCTCGCTAAAACAGGCGTAAAGATCATCATCGGCAAGGGCGGAATGGGTCCCAAGACAACACAGGGATGCATCGATAATGTTGCAATCCACACCATCTTCCCCGGCGGATGCGCAGTAGTTGCAGCCGAAGAAGTTGCTGACTGCGAAGGCGTTGAGTGGCTCGATCTCGGCATGCCCGAAGCAATGTGGAAGCTTAACTGCAACCGCTTCGGACCGCTGATCGTTTCCATCGATTCATACGGAAACAACCTCATCGAGAATAACAAGGTTGAGTTCAACACAAAACGCGAGCAGGCTCTCGAGAACCTCAAGGGCAAGCTCAATTTCATGGAGTAAAGATGCCAAAAACATCTTTCGCTACGGAAAAATACCCTGACTTAAAAACGCTCTCAAAAGAGGGCGTTAAACTTTTGATCTTCGATCTCGACGGAACGCTCCTGGATTCCATGAGCGTTTGGAATGATGTCGACGTCGAATTCTTAGGCCGTTACGGATATGAGGTCACGCCCGAATACACCGACATGGTCAAGCGCGCATCGATAGAAGACGCGGCAAGATACACACAGACCAAGTACCGCATCCCTCTCTCATGGCAGGAAATCGTTGAAACATGGGAGTCAATGGTATTCGAGTTTTACGAGCGTGAGGTAACGCTCAAAGAGGGCGCCAGAGAATACATCGAAGAAGCAAAAAGACTCGGATTTTCTCTCAGCGTAACGACTGCATTATCACGCAAAAATGCAAATGCGGCGCTCTACTGCACGGGCATCAGAAATCTGTTTGACTGCGTTATTACATTGGAGGATTTAGGCGGCAAAAACGACAAGAGCAAGCCCGATATTTTCCTTCGCGCGACCGATTATGTTTCAGCATCAGGAATCACCATCACGCCCTCTCAGTCACTCGTTTTCGATGACGTTCTGCAGGCCGTAAAGGGCGCCAAATCAGGCGGATTTTTAACTTGCGCAGTATATGACAACATCGGCTGCGGAGGTCCCGATAAGTGGGAGAGCTTCGCAGCCGAGTGTGATTATGCTGTTCTGAAATTCTGATAAGGGTGCTGTGTTCGATTTGCCTTATTCCTTGGGGTTCCTAAATTTGCGGCTTAACCTTGTATTTTGATCAGATTTCAGAAGTCTTTAGGAAGAAGTCTTATTCCTTGCCCTCGTCCTTGGTGTCAGCTTTTTTGTCTGTTTTCTTTTCCTTTTCCTTAGCTTCCTTTGCAGCCTTTTCTTCAGCTTCTTTTGCTGCCTTTGCAGCTGCTTCCTGTTCAGCGCGTGCCTTTGCAATTCTTGCTCTTCTCTTCTTGCGTGCTGAGAAGACGATGACGAGAACTACGATTGCAACAACTGCGAGGAAGATGAATCCCGGAATGCAGGAGATGAGCCAGAGGAGAAGATCCTGGAAGAATTCAACTGTGTTTTCCCATGTCTCTTCGAACTGGTCGTTGACTCTCTCGTTGTAAGTTACGATATGGGGTTCAACTACTTCTGTCTCTTCGAGAACTTCCTTAACCGTGAGATTAAGTGTTGCGTAGAGCACCTGGTTCTCAAGGACTCTGATCCTGGATTCTGCGCTCTCGATCTGATATCTGACTTCTGTAAGTCTGCTCTGCAGAACGATGATGGTATCAAGATCTTCTGCCTGCTCGAGGAGCTTTAAGAGCTGGTTATATTCAACTCTGAGTGACTCTACTCTTGATTTTGTATCAACATATTCGAGTGTTACGTCTGTTGAATTCTCGTTTGAAGAAATGATCGTGCAGCTGTTTCCGACTGTTGATACGAGTGTATCGAGCTTATCTGCGGGAACTCTTACCGTGTAGTAGATCGTACGGAGATCCTTGTTGTTTCCCGTGCCGGACATTGAAGAATTTTCAACATATCCGCCGAGTGCCTTTACCTGTGATTCAACATCATTCTTAACGCTGATGATGTCCTTTGTTTCAGCGGTCATGGAGACTGTCCTGATGAGTAGTCTTCCCTGCGCCGGATCGACCGTTACGTCGTTTACGATGACACCGCCTGAACCTGCTCCGCTGGCGCCCATAGCATCAAATTCAACGGCTTCATCAAATCCGTATTCGTAATCTGCATAAACTTCGCCAGCAATTGCGGAATTATGCTCGGCTGCAGGCATCGCGCCTTCAGCATCAGAAGCAACACGTGCGCCGGAATTTGATGAGCCCTTGGAATGCGAGCTGCATCCGGCAAACATTGAAACGGCGAGTACGCCTGCCAATATTGAACAAATAATCCTCTTCTTCATAAGTAATATCCTCCATAACACACATTTATGGTTGTGCTGTTACCATATATACAGACTCGATCCGGCAAATGTTGCACCCGCTTCAAAAAAACTTATACTTATCCCTATGAACATCTCGAAAGCATCTACAGACCTGTGGGAATACTTAGCAAAAGAACGCCGTCCCATCGCCCTCTACGGAACCGGTGACGGTGCTGATAAGATCATTTCCGTGCTCGAAAGTTATGGCATCAAAAACCTGATCGCCGCCGTATTTGCGAGCGACGGTTTTGTGCGCGACAGAATGTTCCACGAATACAAAGTAATCTCATATGGCGACTGCTGCGAAAAACTCGCAGACAAGGATTTCATCGTTCTCGTATGCTTCGGTTCTTCAAGACCCGAAGTGCTTGAATTTGTTGATAAGATCGCATCTGAAAGAGAACTCTACGTTCCCGATGTTCCCGTTTACGGAAACATATTGTTCACCCGCGATTACTACGAATCCAATCAGAAAAACATCGAAGAAATTTATGGTGTTTTTGCTGATGAAAAATCGCAGAACTGCTATGTGAATTACGTCAATTACAAACTCACAGGAGACATAATATTTCTCGCAAATTGTGAGTCAGATCCGGACGATGAATTCACTCTGTTAGACAGTATAAAACCAGGCTGTTTCATCGATCTCGGAGCGTACTATGGTGATACCGTAAAACGTTTTACGGAGAGGTTCCCGCAGCTGGGCCACGTGATCGCAGTTGAGCCTGAAAAACACTCTTTCGAGAAGCTCACAGCATATGCTGAAAGCATTGCAGATAAAGGCATTAACATCAGATGCATCAACGCGCTCGTCGGAAGCAAAACAGGAACCGAACTGGTATCGACTGCCAGAGGAAGAGGAACGAGAGCTCTTGCAAACAGCAACGTTGAATTGAAGAACACACGTGAGATAGATGTGGTCACTGTAGATTCCCTGTCACTCGATAATGTGAGCTTCATTAAGTTCGATGTCGAAGGCTCAGAATCTGAGGCGATCGAAGGCGCAAGAGAAACCATCCTGAAGTCACGCCCCGTCATGAAGATCGCGTGCTATCACAGGAGCGAGGATGTGTTTGCGATCGTAAAAAAAGTTATGGAGATAAGGCCTGATTACAAGGTCTACATGCGCCACACGAGATGCATTCCCGGCTGGGATACTGATTTTTATTTTGTCTGAAGGATTGTTATGAAGATACTGATCGTAAGTGATTCACACGGAATGAACGGACCGTTGAGGGCCGCGATAATGAAGGAAGCTCCCGACATGCTGATCCATCTGGGAGACTCTGAATATTCGACGGATGAGATCGCCAAATGGGCCGGTTCGCCGAAGACCCCGTGCGTTTTCGTCAGGGGCAACTGCGATGCATCTTACTTTATGTCATCAGGCGTCAGGGACGAGGCAGTATTCGAACTCAAAGGTCATAAGATATTCTGCTGTCACGGCCACCGCCAGCGCGTAAATTTCGGCCTGCTGACGTTATCTCTGACAGCTCAGGAACAGGGCTGCGACATCGTTTTATTCGGCCATACACACGTCCCTTACGACAGCTTCGGAGATGCCCTGACAGACTACAGCATGATCTATGAATCGAGGGGTGATTATCCCACAGGACCCAGGATCCTTAATCCCGGATCGATCTCCCTGCCCCGCGGCGGATCGTCACGCGGATACATGATCATGGACATGGAAGATGACGGCAGATACGACGTCAGATACGTTTCAGCCACGTAAAATCACATATTTTCTGTAACTGTCTTATATCCGTTTTGTAATATGGGCGGTTTGATTTTGACATGGAATAAATCTATAATTTTTTACATGTCTATTCTTGATTATTTATTTTTTCTTTTTATAGAGCCGCTCAAACTCATATTCGAGTTTGTATTTTTCTGCGCATATAAATATTCAGGAAACATCGCAGTATCCATCGTTGCAGTAAGCCTTGTAATCAACTTCCTCGTACTGCCGCTCTATAAGCACGCAGATGAATTAGAGGAACAGCAGCGTGAGAAGAAGCGTTTCATGAAGCCCTACGTTGACCGCATCAAGTCAGCATTTAAGGGCGACGAGCGCGTCATGATCCTTCAGGCTTATTACCGCGAGAATAACTACGGTCTCAAAAACGTATTCATGGAATCTGTATCTCTTTTCCTGCAGATTCCATTTTTCATTGCAGCATACAATTTTCTGTCCAACCTAACACTGCTCAAGGGCGTTTCACTCTGGGCAATCAGGGATCTCGGTGCTCCGGACAACATGTTCAACATCGGCGGTTTTGCGATCAACGTGCTGCCCATCCTGATGACTCTCATCAACATCCTGTCAGGTTTTATCTACACATCCAAAGAAGGTATCAAGGACAAGATCCGCATCATCCTCATCGCCGCAGTATTCCTCGTACTGCTCTACGATTCACCTGCAGGACTCGTTTTCTACTGGACACTCAACAACGTATTCTCGCTTGCCAAGAATATCGTTACCCATATCGCAAAATCGAAGAAAACAGCGAAAGCAGAAAAGCCCGCTAAGAAGCCCATTCTCGAAGGCCAGGGAAGCTTTGCGATGATCATGCTGTCCGGCGCGGTATTCACGATCCTCACAGGTGTCATGATCCCCTCCGACGTTATCGCGAAGAACCCTACAGAGCTCATCAAGCCTTTCGGAATGAACGCATGCAATCCTGTCATGTATCTCTTAAGCAGCGGACTTATCGCTGCAGGTGTTTTCATGATCTGGATTCCCCTGTTCGTATTCCTCACAAAGGAAAAGACACTAAAGGTCCTGACATTCCTCCTGCCCGCCGTAGCGGTTGCAGGCCTCATCAACTATGTCGTTTTCAACAGGAACTTCGGAAACCTCTCCAAGAAACTTATCTACGAATATCCGATGGGATTCACGATTGCAGACGCACTCTTGAATCTCCTGATTTATATCGTGCTCATCGGCGTATTTGCTTTCGCGTTTTACAAGATGGCTAAATACCGCAAGCTGCTGGTTGGCGTAATACTTTTCGCAGTAGTCGCATTATCCGGTCTCAATATCGCAACGAGCCTCAGGATCACGGCAGGACACAGCTACACTTACAGCAACACAGCTGAAGAGATCTCCGTTCCCATGACGACCACGGGACAGAATGTCGTAGTCATCATGATGGACCGTATGATCAACGGATACATCCCCTGCATCGTTAAAGAGAATCCCGAAGTAGCCGAGAAGTTCGATGGCTTCGTTTACTATCCCAATACGGTTTCCCTGGGACACAGCACGAATAACGGTGCACCTGCTATCTTCGGCGGATACGATTATTCGCCTGTCAGCATGAACGCAAGAGACACCGAGCTCCTCATAGACAAGCACAACGAAGCTCTCAAGGTCCTCCCTACAGTATTTGCAAATAACGGCTGGAAAGTAACGGTCGGCGACCCGCCGTACGCTAACTACGAATGGATCCCTGACGTAAGCATCTACGACGATAACCCGGCAGTAACTGCTTATAACTTTAACGGCGTACTCACAGGTGATACGGACATCGTTACTAACCTCGGCGAAGAATACGAAGTGCGTCTTAACCGCAACCTCTTCTGCTACGGTCTCATGAAGATCTCACCTTATATCCTGCAGCCCACGCTCTATACGAGCGGCTCTTATAACGACATCGACCTGTACACTGCCGGCACCGGAAACATCGGTTCTTTCGCTGATCCGGCACACACACAGATCGGTTACGATGAATCCTACCTCGAATCAAGATGCGTTCTTGAATCTCTGGATGACATCGTTGAAGTAACGGACAGCTCAGAGAACTGCTTCTTCATGTTCGCGAATAACACGACACACGATATCTGCCTGCTCGACGAGCCTTCTTATGCTCCTTCTTACATCATCGATAACACTGAATACGATGAGGCAAATGCAAACAGATTCAATGTTGACGGCAGGACCGTACACATGGAGGATTACTTATCTTATGCTCACTACGAGTGTGCAATGTCCGCATGCATCCTGCTCGGCAACTGGTTCGATTACCTGCGTGCAAACGGCCTGTACGATAACACCAGGATCATCATCGTGGCTGACCATGGTTACGATTTCGGCAACTTCGATGAGCTCGTTTTAGATGACATCGGATTCGACGTTGAGCACGTATATCCCGTTCTGCTCGTAAAGGATTTCAACGCTACGGGATTCACAACTTGCGATGATTTCATGACCAATGCAGATACTCCTACGCTCGCTCTCAACGGCGTTGTTGATTCACCCGTTAACCCGTTTACTGGCAATCCCATCAACATGGACTCAAAAGCAGGTGACCAGTATATCTATATCTCCGGCAGCGGCGACGTTCTCGCAGTCAACGGAACAAAGTTCGATGAAGACGATCACTATTGGCTGGCTGTCCACGACAATATCTTTGTCAAGGACAACTGGAGTAAGTATCAGGGGGAACCGGGCTGATGATCACTAAGTTCCTTTACATCGATCCGGGCACGGGAAGCATGCTCTTCTCGATAATCATCGGTATTGCGGGAATACTGATCTTCTCCCTGCGTGCCCTGTTTATCAAACTCAAGTTCGCGTTAAGCGGCGGCAAGGCCGACACCAAAGACAGCAACCGCCTCCCCATCTGCATCTTCTCAGAAGGCAAAAGATACTGGAATGTTTTCCGCCCGATCAGCGATGAATTCGAAAAGCGCGGCAAGGACATCTGGTATCTGACGGCAAGCCCTGACGATCCGGCCCTCACTGCCGGTTACAAGCATGTTCACGCTGAATTTATCGGCGAAGGCAACAAAGCGATCTCCAAGATGAATCTCATCAACGCGGACATCGTTTTGTCGACCACACCGGGCCTTGATGTATACCAGTGGAAACGTTCCAAGAGTGCGTCTTATTACATCCACATTCCGCATATGCCCAACGATATAACAACATATAAGATGCTGGGCCTGGACTTCTACGACGCGATCCTCCTGTCAGGCAAATATCAGGAAGAAGAGATCCGCAGAATCGAAGCAGTTCGTAAGATTCCCGCCAAGGAAACAGCTCTTATCGGTATCCCCTATCTGGATTCCATGAAAAAACGCTTAGACGGCGCCGCGCCCGTTGATAAGAAAGATAAGAAGGCAACCGTGCTGCTCGCTCCCTCATGGGGTGTTAACGGCATTCTGACGGCATATGGTGCAGAGTTTATCGAGAAGCTCCTCAAGACTGATTACAACATCATTATCAGACCTCACCCGCAGTCCTTCACATCCGAAAAGGAACTGATGGACAGCCTCATGCAGAAGTTCCCCGAATCCGACAGACTCAAGTGGAACCGCGACACTGATAACTTCGATGTGTTAAACGAAGCAGACATTCTGATATCAGACTTCTCAGGTGTTGTTTTCGACTTCTCACTCGTATTCAACAAGCCGATTATCTACACAGAACCCAGCATGGACTGGTCACAGTACGACTGCTCATGGGATTCAGAAGAGTTATGGACATACAAGATCCTTCCCAAGATCGGAAGAAAGCTGTCCAAGGATAATTTTGTGAATATCGGCAGTCTCATCGAAGACTGCATCAGCGGTAAGGAATCTGCCGATCTCGCAGCAGGCCGCGACCTCGCTCGCAAGGAGACATGGTGCGACATCGGATGCGGCGCAGAGAAGGTTACGGATTATCTGCTTAAGAAGCACGATGAGATAACAGCGGCAGCAAAGCGTGCGGCGGCGGAGAAGAATAAGGCTGCCGGTTCAAAGTCGAAGAAAAAGGCTAAACAGAAGTCCTGATAATTTGCTTTCGCGGTTTTTCATCGGAAACACCATAAAATCTTGTCTTTCCGATGAAAAAACTAAAAAACAATATAAAAAAGGCTGTCCCGAAGGGCAGCCTTTGCTTTTCACTCAACTAACAAAGATATTAGTAGTTCTCAGCGTTAACTTCGAAGTAAGCCTGAGGATGAGCGCATACAGGGCACATTTCAGGAGCCTTCTCGCCAACTACGATGTGACCGCAGTTTCTGCACTCCCAAACCTTAACTTCGCTCTTCGTGAATACTTCCTGAGCCTCAACCTGCTTAAGGATATCTCGGTAT
>JAEEGJ010014445.1_pt1 | contig 18736 bp, 15 predicted proteins | sample 8958761 | NCBI WGS metagenome assembly JAEEGJ01 (sample SAMN16246546, study PRJNA631951) | gut metagenome | biome: gut microbiome; feature: rumen; material: RS-attached | host: Bos | place: Iran: Karaj | collected 2018-10
CTGCCTTGAACATCTCGTGGCACTCATCTGCCACTACCAACACGTGAGGCATTCTATCCTGTTGATGCAGTTTATTATATTCTCCAATATTGTTAACGCCAGCACTACGCAATAGTTTCCCTCGTTCTGTCATGCTGCCACGAAGTTCCCTCAGAATTTCCAAAGTCACCTGAGGGTCTGAATTATCCACCAGCAGAGCCTTTACATGCTTTGCCCCTTGATAGCGATTAAACTCCACACCACCAAGTTTGAAGTCCAGCAGATAGAGTTGCAAATCCTCTGGCGCATACTTCAGCATTGCCCCACCTATGATATTATGTAAAAACACAGACTTACCAGAACCTGACTGACCAATGATAAACGAATGTATATGGCTCACTACATCCAAACGGAAATTAGAATCCTTAGATTCTGCCTTTCCTACAGGAATGATCATTGTTGACAAATCCGTCTCATACTTTCTTTCAGCTACAGAGCTAAAGTCCATACTCTGAACTTTCATTTCATCTTTTGCTTCTGCTTCTGAATTAATATGTTCCAAACATGCTTGAAGCAACACATCGTTATCAATTACTGGAGTATATTTTACCAATGCCTCATGTTCTGACTTAACAGATTGAAGAACATATGCTCGGCCGTGTTTAACATACTGGATATCAAGCCATACACCTGTATTACGTCCTCCGAATGGAGCTAAATTACGCAAATCGGGGTACTTCTCATAATTATCTTTAATAAAATTTAAACCTTCTTCTTTGGAACTAAGTGATGCTAGAATAATTGTTGAATCATTTTTATAAATATCAGGTATCTCTAAAAGGCTGAATACTTTTTCAACAACATCAGTTGAAGAATACCTATTTTTCTTCAAAACAATTTCAAAATCGCCTTCCATTGGCACATCAAGCAATTGTACATCATTATCAAAAGGATGTTCTTCATTCACTCTCTGCTGCTTTCCATAATATAAAAAAGCACCTGATTGTTCCGTAATTCCGCCATCGCGCCAAGGTATTACATTCTTGTCACCATAAAAACTGCTAGTTAATGAGTTATAGAAGAAGGGGGAATTATCAGATATCATATCAGTAAATGACTTGTTCTCGACCATTGATGTTTTATTACAGAAAACGCAACAGAGGCCTACAGAATAACCTTCTGTTACATAGTAATTAATCTTATCCCATTTCTCATCATCAATATATTCATCTAAGAAGACAACAACTTCATATGGAACAGGAATACACATGTTGCGTTTACAAAACTCCGGATAATTCCCATACTTCTTTTTAATTGATAATCTTCTCTCGTTCTGCAAATTAATAAAATTCTGAAAATCTTCTTCTCTAGTTATTGGATCATTATACAAAATCGGATTCAGATTATTGATTAAAAACTCTTCGTCAAACTTCTCGCCTAAATCCACAAATGTAATTCTAACTTTTTTTATTGGAACAGAAAGAAGCAAATGTAGCAGTAGCAAGTTAATTGTTCGAATCTTACTATTTCTAGAGTCATAATGAATATCTAAACTCTTTCCGAATTCACAAATAGTTGGGTATTCAATTCTGTTATTATCTATATAATGAACACTATATTGAGGAAGAAGGAAGAAAGGAACATATCTTTTTGCGGCATTTTCTTTTATCTTCAAAAACAGATCTGAAATGGTATCCTTATCAATATCTTGGGGATAGTTAATAAAAAGCAACTCGGGATACTCATCCCTTAATTCAATCAAATTACTGGCAAATTCCTTTTTTAGGTCCTCTGATTCTTTCTCTATATTTCGTCCGTAAATATGAATATAAGCAGATTTCAATGCAAAATCTAATAACAAGTCTTTGAAATATGAAATGGTTTTGGGATTTCCCCAATTATTTTTCATATCATTATCTTCTTCCTCATCTACATCTGTGCATTCTACAGCCTCGTCTTTCTTTATACAAAGAGGCTGGCATATCTCATCTTTAAACCCAAATGTATAATCCCATGGAATAATATTATCATCAATAGACGATAATAGTTCTTTCGCTTTCGACTGTTCTATTTCACACCCAATACCCTTTTCATATCTGAAAGCTAATCTAAGTTTTGCATCTACACTTCCTTTATGAGCCTTTTTCTCCACACCTTCAAAATCCAGCTCTTTTACAATCAAAGGATTTGGAACAAAAACATCATTATCCGTGGAATCAGTTTCTTTGTTACTGGTATTGGACGCAGTATCAGTCTTTGTTGTTTTCTTTGTATTTTTTGTCGGCTCAACTACAGGTTCTGAATCTACTGAGACGTTTGCCACCTTAGTTACCTCATCAGTTTCTTCTTTCTTCACATCACTCTTAGGTTCCTCCTCAACATACGCAGGAGTCCCACACTTTGGACAGAACTTAAATCCATCCTTTATCTGATTTCCACACTTAGTACAAAACATAGTTATAATATATCTCCTAATAAAAATGATTCAACGTCTTTATCTGCCTTGTGAGCAAAAATAATTATCCTTGAAAGTCTATCATAATATTGAGTCACAAAATCTCTAAAACGGATCTGTTGTGTGTGAACATTAAATAGGTTTTCTAGTGAACAATTCTCTTCTTTAAAAATAGTATCAATTTTCGTTTTAAGTTGATTCGACGATCCTCCAACGAGTATAAATACAGCATATTTGAAACCGTTACCTCCCCATATAGTTTCACCTGAAAACTCTATTAATTTATTCAAATCATCAAGAAGACTTTGGCTCGTCAATTTAGAAAATCTCTTAGCCTCAACAACTATCATTTGATTCTTTTTCTCAATATCATTTCTCCCCAAATGCACAACTAGATCCGGATATTTCCAAGGAGATTGCTCACCTTTTGATAAAAACAGATGCTTAATATCATCTGCATCTATTCTAAGCCCAAAAGGATTGCATTGTTTCAATAAACAATGATATTCTTTACTTACATCATTACAATATGCCCTTTCTACTTTTTCTTCATCATCAGCATAAGCAGTATTAGTCTTTAACGACTCTTTATCAAGCTCCATCATTGAATGATATAGATGCTCAATATAGATAACGTCTTCTTCCGCATGACCTTTCACTCCAAAGGACGCAATTGATTTTAAAAGTCTGACAAACTTTTTTTCATTATCTTTTTTCATACAAGCTATATTATTATTCATAGATGTTCTCGACAACCTTTTATATTAGGAGAATTAGAAAATAAACAGTGGAATAAAAGAAAATCAAAGGAGTCTCTTTATGGAAGTGAACTTGAATTACCAGATATTTTATCAATTCCTTTCTGAATATCGTCCTTATTTTCACTAGGGATTTTCGTAACAGGAGGAGTTGCCACTTTGACTTTAACAACTTCAGAACTTGAAATATCAGGTTTGACACTAACAGGAATCCCCTCTAATGGTAAAGGAACAACATCATTACCAGAATGTATTCCTGTAAAGTCTTCAATGTTCTGATTAATATTCTTTTTAGAAGCTGATACTCTTGATTTAGCTTTTTCAATTGTTTTAGCCATTTTCTTTTCAGTTTTAAGTTAATCATTAGTCAAAACAAAAAGAAGTTTGAGTCTATTCAATTCACTTCTTATGTCATGTCTATGACGGATTTTCCATCACGATGCCAAAGATAAGAATAAAAGGAGAGAATTGCAAGTTTTTTTTCTTAAATATTGCAAAAGTGCCTGTTTTATGTCAATATTAGCCTTTTTACGTCGATTTTTTATCGATTTTCTTCCATTAAATGTTTGTTATACACTTATTTTCTGGGTCAAAAGACAATTAATGGAAGAAACAACATATCACGACGGGGTCTTGAACCGCTGTACAACTGTCTTCTATGCGACAATTTTATGATTATACAAAAATGCGTTATGCAAATTTGTATAATTGAAGAATCCAAATCAGCTCAAATAATGGTCAATTTATACATTTTTAAGCTCATAATGAGCTGATAATTGGTAAAAAGACGCCCTAATCTTCTTTGAAGGTTCGGTCTTTTTCGAAAGTGATGTCGGAGTAGAGTTCGGGGGAGCCTTTGTAGCTTTCGGGGATGAAGTGAAGGCGGACACCACGGACGTGCTTGTTGGAACGGAAATCCTTGAGGTTGTCGACTTTATTACCGACATCCGACATAAAATCCGTCTATTTATTTGATATTCAAAGATATATAATTAAACTTACTGACATAAAACCGACATAAAACAGACATACTACTGACATAAAACCATCATTTTAACTGATATTTGGCATCAAGAGGCATGTATAATGCCTGCCCTAATGGGAGCGAATTGGCGAATGAGACTTCGCAATCATTAGCATTAGGTTAGCTATTGAATTCTCTAGAGAATTGAACGCTTTGGTTAGTCCTAACAATTGCGGAACCTAGGGTTAATGGTTGAATTCTCTAGAGAATTTGGCAGCTAATATTAACCAGAAATTGTGCGAGAGTAAAGTATCGAATCAGCAAGTCCCCTTACGAGACATCATTAGCATCAATAGGAATGTAAATTGCGCATTTTATGTCGGTTTTATGTCAGTAATATGTCGGTATTATGTCAGTATATCAGATAAACACTCAATAATATCATGTTGATAATAAGGTATTTACAATATAATTTATGTCGGATGTCAGTAAATAATAGAATTATTTCATCAAAAATTTGCAAATATGATAAAAATGATGTATCTTTGCACCATCAAAGTCAATAAAAACCAGAAAACTAAAAAGAATATGAAGATTTCCCTTATCAAGACCAGAGGACAGAAGGAAGTGATCACCCGCTACAGTCTGGAAGAGGTGGCATACGCCATCCAGAACGGTTGGCGGCAGCGTAACGTGACCTATCTGAGAGAGGTGTATCACCTGATGAACAAAGAACGGCAGCCAGACGGACAGATACAGACCGACTGGCAAGGTGGCATCAAACTGGAGCGTATCTGCTTTGCCCAGGAACTCGACAGGTATAGGAACGAGCGACGTATATTGGCCTATAATGGGCTGGTGGTGGTTGAGGTGAACAATCTGGCGACCTACGAAAAGGCCGTTGAAGTGAGGGATGCTGCAAAGAAGATGCCAGAGACGCTGATGTGCTTTCTGGGCGCATCGGGAAAGTCGGTGAAGATCGTTTGCAGAGGAGAGCTGTTTGGTGGAGGATTACCTCAGACTGAGGAGGAGATCAGGCAATTCCATCTGAACCTCTATCAGACTGCGAGACGGGCGTATGTGAACCAGTTCGGGTTTGAGATAGCGTATCTGGAGCCAAGACTCGACAGGACGGTCTATGTGAGTGCCGACCCTGAGATGGGCTTTAATCCTGAAGCCCGTCCGTTCTATGCCGATACGAAGGAACATACTGAGCCTCAGCCCGTTAACATCTCCCGCGAGAGCGACCGGCTGATGCCTGGACGCACCATCAAGCGCACCTATCGATTGGAATGGCAATTCATCATCGACACCGTGCTGGGCCATTATTTCGAACTGCCCGACGAGGACCGTCTGGAAACGCTGCTGATGCAGATTGCGACACTCTGCCTGAAACAGGGCATTCCCCTCGCCTACGCACAGGGTATGACAATGGAGCATCCAGCATTGAATACCGACCCGTTGCTGCTGAAAAAGACCTTCCAGATCGTCTATGCCGTGACCCTGCAGGAGGACTATATGAAGAAACACAAGATCAAGCCCCTGCAGAGCATCCCCATCGATACGATTCAGATGATGAAGACGGAAATCTTCCTGAACGAGAACTTCGAGATGCGCAAGAACCTGATGACGGGCGTGGCCGAATATCGTGAGAAATACTCTGACGATCAGCGCTTTAAGCCCGTGACCGAGGAGGTGCGCAATGACATGACGATGCGGGCGACGGAACTGGGTTTGAAGTCGTGGGACAGAGACGTAAACCGTTTCATCGACTCCACCCGCATCGAGCAGTACGACCCTGTGAACACCTGGCTGGACAAGCTGCCCAAATGGAACGGGCACGACTACATCAAAGAGCTCGCAGCCCGCGTGCCCACCAGCCAGCCTCATTGGGAAATGTATCTCAGGAAGTGGCTTGTGGGTATGGTGGCACAATGGCGCGAGAGTGATAAGCAGTTGACTGGCAATGCGTTGACACCATTGCTGATTGGTCGTCAGGGCTGCGGAAAGACGCGTTTCTGCAAGATCATCCTGCCACCAGAACTGCGCGACTATTACAACGACAAGATCAACTTCAAGAACGAGTTCGACCTGAACATCGCCCTCACGATGTTTGCGCTGATCAATATCGACGAGTTCGACAAGACCACGAACTCGCAGCAGATTGTGCTGAAATATCTGTTGTCATCGGCTGAAGTGAAGTTCCGTCCGCCCTATGGCAAGACCATCAAGCAGTTCAGGCGCTACACCTCGTTTATCGGCACCACCAACCAGCAAAAGCCGTTGGTGGATCCCACAGGCAGCAGGCGTTTCGTCTGCGTGGGCATCACGCCTGGCAAGAACATCGACTTCGAGGACAATCTCTGGCACGAACAACTCTTTGCGCAGGTGCTACATCTGTTTAATAGCGGAGAGCATTACTGGTTAGACAACGAGGAAATCGCCACGCTGATTAAGGAGAACGAGCCCTATCAGAAGCTGAACGACCTGGTGGAGATGATTGGTGAGACCTTCCGCAAGCCGAAGCCTACAGAGCAGGAACGCTGGTGGACGCTGCCAGAGATACATGAACTGTTGAAAGAGCGTTTCACCAACTACGACCCCAAGACGTCGTATGAGAAACTGGGCCGCGCCCTGAGCAACCAGCAGTTCGATTTCGAGAGCGACCGCAAGACCTCAGGACACGTCTATAAGCTCGTGGAGAAATAAAAAAAGCCCGCCCCAAATGGCGAGCTTTGATTTATATCGGGAAATCCGATGATTATTGGTTTACTGGATTATACCACCAATCGTCAGTTGAATTAGTACCTCCAGGAATACTCTGGCGCTCTTTCATCCAGCCCTGTGAATCATCAACAGCAATGATCATAGGAGCATCACCGGCCTTCGGGAATTTGATTTCCTGCAGCACATCGGTATAGTTCGTACCTGATTTCTGAGGAACTAACAGAGAGATATTGTTTTCACCAGGAATCCAACCTGTTACAGTGAATCTGTCGATTTCATAGTCAGGATCGATAGTAGTATTACCCCAACCAGTGTTGATCATCTGAGAGGCGTTCACTTTATCGCCCTTAACCCATTCTGTATCACCAATCTTCAGAGTAAAGTTGTAGATACCACCAGCAGCGCGGACAATAGCCTCCTGCTTACGACTTCCTGAAACCTCTTCTTCTCTGACCTTTACCATTTCATGATTATCATTCTCTCTCCATGTAATCCGATTCTGATAAACGTTTGCCACGTCAACAACTACATCGTTGAAATCGAAGTCATCCGTAGCTCCCAGGTCCTCCATCATATAACGCTTGCCCTCTCTCACTTCTACTACTTCAACCTCTTGCAAGCGTGGGCCGATAAACATGAATGCCAGGTCCTCGTAATCATTATCACCACCACCATCTTCACAACCAACGAGGGTCACGAAATCGTCAGCAGGAATCTTATAACCGTCATTTTCATTACCAGTGGGCCTAGTCAAACCTTCCAGAGCACGCATATAATTTTTCAGCGATGATTTAATAACATATTTGCCATTCGGATAATGTGTTCCATCTTTTTCAGTCCATACCTTCAGGTAGAAATACATTTTGGCACCAGGGGTTACTTCATAAGTAAAGGTAGGAGCATTAATCTGGGTTGCACCAGCAGGAACACCATCATTTGTCAGATCATGCTTACCCTTGGCATCTATATATGTCAGATCCTGATTCTTTGTCCAGATCAACTGATCCTTACCGTCCTTACCGCCAACGTTCACCCACAACTCCCATGTATAACTTGCCTTACCCTGGTAGAAAGGAACAATGGTGAAAGTATTCTTTGTACTTGTAGCTTCCGCACAGAAAGGACTACCAACAGAGGTATTGTCTTGACCTAACGGCACATTTTGATGCATCCACCCATTTACACTCTTATTGATTGTCATACTGCTTTGCCCTTTAAAGGTAATGGTAACCTCATCTCCCTCAGCACGTGTAGCAGTGCCAGTAGAAGGCAAAGTGACGCTAGGAGTCATCGTAGAGAAATCCCAAGTCTGGTTGGGAGCGATAGCACCATACTTCTTTTCGAAGTTGGCTCTGTACTCAGCCTTGAGCTGCGCAGCAGCTTGATTTGCAAGGCCCTCGCTGTCGAAGGCGATTTCCTTAGAACATGACGTGAAAGCAGCGCACAATACGGCCATGCTTCCAAACATTAATAAATTCCTAAGTTTCATAATGGTTAAAAAATTTTATAAATGGTTTATGATTAATTTGTTTGCGGGCACAAAGGTACAGATAATCTACGAATTATCCAAGAAAAATAGATTAAAATTGTAAAAATAACACTTTTTAAACATCAGGTCAGGTTAACTAAAGGCGGAAAAGATCACGGATTATACATATCTTTGCAATAAAAGGCCATGATATCATCCAGCATGCGCTTGGCCTCGACAGCGGGGCTGTCAGGGTCAAGCGCAATCGCCTGGATATAATTATTTATTGCCTCGTGCCACAATCCGCGCTTACGGGCCTCGTTGCCTTTCAGATAATACTCCTCAGCGGAAGCAAATTTTTCACTGTTCACTTTTCACTTTTCACTTTTCACTTCTTATAATATTCTCTCTTACCAGCAGCGAGGGTATTCTTCATCAGCGAACAAATGGTCATCGGCCCTACTCCACCAGGAACGGGTGTGATGAACGAGCACTTGGGTGCCACCTCGTCGAACTTCACGTCGCCATTCAGACGGAAACCGCTCTTTTTCGTGGCATCTGGCACGCGGGTGGTACCTACATCAACAATCACAGCCCCCTCCTTCACCATATCTGCTGTGACGAAATCAGGTTGTCCGATGGCAGCGATGATGATATCTGCCTGGCGACACTCATCCTTCAGAGTCTTTGAGCGCGAGTGACATACAGTGACAGTAGAATCGCCATATTGCTTCTGCATCATGAGCTGAGCCATCGGCTTACCCACAATGTTCGAACGACCCAGAATGACGCACTTCTTACCGCTGGTCTCGATGTTGTAGCGTTTCAGCAGCGTAATGATGCCCAGAGGCGTAGCCGAGATGAAGCAAGGCAGGCCAATAGCCATACGACCCACGTTGATGGGATGGAAACCGTCTACATCCTTGCGATAGTCGATGGCCTCGATGATCTTCTGTTCGTCGATATGCTTGGGCAGAGGGAGTTGCACGATAAAGCCATCAACATCATCGTCCTTATTGAGCTTATCGACACAAGCCAAAAGCTCAGCCTCTGTGATGTCGTCCTCAAAGCGGATCAATGTGCTCTTGAAGCCACAAGCCTCGCACGCGAGTACCTTATTTTTAACGTATGTCTCAGAGCCACCATCGTGACCTACTAAGACTGCTGCCAAATGGGGTTGTTTACCACCCTTGGCCATAATATCCTTCACTTCTTCGGCAATCTCAGCCTTTATGGCCGCTGCCGTTGCCTTTCCATCAATCAGTTGCACCTTTTTACCTTTTTACTTTTTTACCTTTTTACTTTTCCTTCATCCACTGCCACTCGTCCTTGGCCTTTGCAGGGTCGAGGTTCATCAGCGCATCCACATCATTGGCCTTCATACCGATATAGACAGCCACTTCCTTCAGTGTCTCCACCTCCTGGTTGCTGATGTTCGTATCCGACTTGACAATCAGGGCCAGCATGCTGAGCATCTGATAACGCAGATCCTCGCTGAGCGAACCGGCAATCTGAGCACCGCAGTCGCCAATCAGCTGCAGGAAAGCATTCGGCTTGCGGGCCTCAAGCTCCTCATGCTTGGCAATCAGCTTCTTCACGACGTCCATGCCTTCGACCTCAGCCTCCTCGCCAAAATGCTCATTGAGGAATTTGCCCAGGAACTGGTACTCCTCAGGCTCGACCTTACCATCAGCGATGACGATATGCGATGCCATCACCAGCATCGAGAACATGAAACTGTTGCGCATGTTCTCCCTCACAGGACTCTCCACATTGAATGTCTGGTTAAACTCGTTCGAGAAAACCACATTCTCTGCTGATAACTTCAACTGTGGCTGACCTGCCACTTCCTCTGTCAATTCCTTCAGCGGGCCTTCATTGAACAGGCCTTTCAGATTGCTGATCCATTTACCTATTGCCATAACTATTCACTATTAATTATTCACTATTCACTAAAACGGCTTGCCGCCCTTCATCTTCATGGCTGCAGCCATCTGGGCCATCTTCGACGAGCCCATGCCAGAGACCATCTTCATCATCTTACGCGTCTGGTCGAACTGCTTCATCAAGCGATTTACGTCCTCGAGCTTCGAGCCAGAGCCCTTGGCGATGCGCAGCTTACGACTCTGGTTGATGATATCAGGATTGGCACGCTCCTTGGGCGTCATAGAGTTGATGATGGCCTCGATGCCCTTGAAGGCGTCGTCGTCGATATCGAGGTCCTTGATCTGCTTGCCTACACCAGGAATCATCGAAGCGAGGTCCTTGATGTTACCCATCTTCTTGATCTGCTGGATTTGACCCATGAAGTCGTCGAAGTCGAACTTGTTCTTGCGGATCTTCTTCTCCAGGCGCTTGGCCTCTTCCTCATCGAACTGCTGCTGGGCACGCTCCACAAGAGAGACGACATCGCCCATACCGAGAATACGGTCGGCCATACGTTCCGGATGGAACACGTCGATGGCCTCCATCTTCTCACCCGTTCCCACAAACTTGATGGGCTTGGTGACGACAGTACGGATACTCAAAGCAGCACCACCACGGGTGTCGCCATCGAGCTTGGTCAGAACAACACCATCGAAGTCCAGACGATCATTGAACTCCTTGGCCGTATTCACAGCATCCTGACCCGTCATCGAGTCGACCACGAACAACGTCTCATCAGGATTGATGGCCTGCTTCAGGTTGGAGATCTCGTTCATCATCTCCTCATCGACAGCCAGACGACCAGCGGTATCGACGATGACCACGTTATAGCTCTCCTGCTTGGCCTTGCGGATGGCGTTCTGGGCGATTTCAACCACATTCTTATTGCCTTCTTCCGTATAGACATCCACACCTACTGAAGCGCCCACCACCTTCAACTGTTCGATAGCAGCAGGACGATAGACGTCGCAGGCCACCAGCAACGGTTTCTTGTGCTGGCGCGTCTTGAGCATGTTGGCGAGTTTTCCAGAGAACGTGGTCTTACCAGAACCCTGCAGACCAGACATCAGGATGATGGCAGGACGGCTCTCAAGCTTCAGCTCAGTAGCCTTTCCGCCCATGAGTTCTGTCAGCTCATCGTGGACGATCTTCACCATCAACTGGCTAGGTTTCACGGCAGTAAGCACGTTCATACCCATCGCCTTCTGCTTCACGGTATCGGTAAAGGTCTTGGCCACCTTGTAATTCACGTCGGCATCCAACAGGGCGCGACGGACGTCCTTCAAGGTTTCAGCGACGTTGATCTCGGTGATCTTGCCTTCACCTTTCAGGATCTTAAACGATCGCTCTAATCTTTCACTTAAATTCTCGAACATATCATTTACATATTAACTATTCAAAGACAGAGTAACTTTTTAAAGACAAAATAACATACTAACATTTTTTTACTAACATATTTCTATTACTATTTTTATTTTATCTGTTATTATTATATGTTCGTCTGTTATTATGTCTTTAATCATGTTATTTTGTCTAAATCACTTCGTAGCCGAATTTCTTGCAGAGGTCGAGACTCATCTCCTTCAGCTTGAACTTCTGGATTTTACCAGAGCCCGTCAGCGGGAACTGGTCGATGAAGAACACATACTTAGGAATCTTATAACGGGCAATCTTTCCTCTGCAAAACAGCTGCACATCTTCAGGCGTCATCGTCACACCCTCTTCAAGGATAATGAAAGCACCCACAGCCTCACCGTATTTCTTCGAAGGCACAGCAGCCACCTGAACATCGCGGATACCAGGCATGTGATAGAGGAACTCCTCGATCTCACGCGGGTAGATATTCTCACCACCACGGATGATCATATCCTTGATACGACCAGTGATCTTATAGAAGCCCTGCTCGTCCTTCACGCCGAGGTCGCCAGAGTGCAGATAGCCGTTCTTATCGATGACCTCAGCCGTTGCCTCAGGATTTTTATAGTAACCCTTCATCACGTTGAAGCCCTTACAGCACATCTCTCCCTGCACACCAACGGGACACTCCTCGCCCGTCTCAGGATCGAGCACCTTCACATCAACAAAGGGGAAATCGCGACCTACGGTGGTGCAACGCTGCTCAAACGTATCGTTCAGACAAGTCTGTGTCATACCTGGCGACGACTCCGTGAGACCATACACACTCGTAATAGTCATAAACATCTTCTCTGATACCTGCTTCATCAATTCCACAGGACAAAGCGAGCCTGCCATGATACCTGTGCGCAAACAACTCAGGTCGAACATATCAAACATCGGGTGATTGAGCTCAGCGATAAACATCGTAGGCACGCCATAAACGGCTGTACAACGCTCCTTATGGATAGATGCCAGCACCACGAGAGGATCGAACTTCTCGACCATCACCTCCGTACAGCCATGCGTCAGACAGTTCATCGTGGCCAACACCACACCAAAACAGTGGAACAAAGGCACACATACGCAGAGCTTATCGTCCTGCGTAAAGCCCATGTTCTCGCCAGTGAAGAAACCATCGTTGGCAATGCCATAGTGCGTCAGCATCACACCCTTGGGGAAGCCCGTCGTACCAGAAGTGTACTGCATGTTGCAGACATCGTGACAAGTCACCTTGCTCTTCATCTCGTTGAGTTCCTCATCCTCGACGTTCTGGCCCAGCAGCAGAAGCTCAGCAGTATTGAACATACCACGATACTTCTCCATACCGATATAAACGACATTCTTCAGATAAGGGAATCGCTCGCTGTTGAGATGACCACGCTCGCAGTTCTTCAACTCGGGCAGCATGGTATAGGTCATATCCACGTAGTTACAGTCCCAGGTACCATCAGTGATACAGAGCGTCTGCATATCGGAGTCCTTGCAAAGGTACTCCAACTCGTTCTGCTTATAGTTGGTATTCACCGTCACCAGCACAGCACCGATCTTGGCTGTCGCATAGAGGAAAGTGAGCCAATCGGGTACGTTCGTAGCCCAGATACCTACATTAGAACCTCTCTTCACGCCAATGGCGATCAAGCCTTTGGCGAGATTGTCCACACGCTCGTTGAATTTGCTCCAAGTGAAGCGCAGATCGCGGTCGGAATAAACAATGTATTCCTTATCAGGCGTGGTCTCAGCCCAGTATTCAAGCCACTGGCCAAGGGTCTTCTCATGCAGCGTATAGCCCTCTGATCCTGTCTCAGCAGGATAGGTCCTATCAGGCAGCGGTCTTCCCGCCATATCTAATCTAACGTTGCTCATCTCTTAGAACGGAATATAAACGACTGCCAAGATCTTTGCTGATTTGCCAGGGGCACCATGCACATGATGCTTCACGATAGAATCATAGAAGATAGAGTCACCCTCCTTCAGCAGGTATTTCTCCTTGCCATATTCGATTTCCACTTCACCCTGCATCACATAGATAAACTCCTCTCCCTCGTGGGCAGAAAGCTTGAAATCAGGTTTCTCCTCAGGATTGATGTCGATCATGAAGGGCTCCATGTGACGACCTGCCTTCTGCTGAGCCAGTGGATGATACTCCATATGCTTGCGGGCATCGGTAGCTCCGTTCGAGAAGCTGATACTGCTGTTGCGCTCACGATCGGCTGCACGACAGACCACAGGGCCTAAGGCGTCGTTATCGTCCATAAACGTTCCCAGACGAACACCCAGGGCACGGGCAATCTTGATCAGCGGCCCTAAGGAGGGCAGGTTCTGATCGTTCTCGATAGAGGTGATCTGTTCTACCGACAGACCACTGCTCTCTGCAATCTCCTCAATCGAGAGATTCTTCGATTCTCTGATTCCTTTGATTTTGGAACCTACAAATGTGTTAGTGTTGGCCATAAAATGCTTAAAAATTGATATCAATATTACTTTAGCGCGCAAAATTACAACAAAAAAACGAGATTGGCAAAACTTTAACCTTGTTTTTGTTGTTTTTATGAATTATTCTTCGTAACTTTGACCCCGACAAATGCTTTGTGTATGGAAAAGGATAAACTAAACATGGACCGCAGAGAGTTTCTGAAGAGACTCGGCATCGGCACAGGATCGGCAATGGCTCTGATGGCTATGGAGCCGTTGGGTGCTTTTGCGCAGAAAAACAAAAAAGCTGTTGATAACCGCATGACCTATCGTGTGCAGCACGGGTCTGGTGAACAGATCTCGTTGTTGGGATTCGGCATGATGCGTCTGCCCAACAATCAGGAGGAGGTGAACCAGTTGGTGGACTATGCCATCGAACATGGTGTGAACTACTACGACACCGCTCCAATGTATATGCGTGGTCAGTCGGAGGTGCTGATGGGCAATGCCCTCTCACGCCATCCGCGAGACAAATATTATGTAGCCACGAAGATGTCGAATCAGGGCCAGAACACCTGGAGTTTCGATGCTTCGAAGCGGATGTATGAGCAGTCGATGGAGCGACTGAAGGTAGACCATATCGACTACTACCTGCTGCACGGCATCGGTGGAGGTATGAACACATTGAAGGGTCGTTTCCTCGACAATGGCATCCTCGAATTCCTGTTGAAAGAGCGCGAGGCTGGCAGGATCAAGCATCTGGGATTCTCGTATCACGGCGACGTGCGTGATTTCGACTGGCTGCTGGATCACAACAACGAATACCATTGGGATTTCGTACAGATTCAGATGAATTTCCTCGACTGGCGTCATGCCTCGATGCGTGGTGGCAGACGGTCGGATGCGGATGCAGAATATCTGTATGGCAAATGTGAGAAACTGGGTATCCAGTGTGTCGTGATGGAGCCGCTGCGTGGTGGTGCCTTTGGCAGAATGGCGTCAGAACTGACTGACCAGATGAAAGCCGTACACCCAGACGACAGCACAGCCCGCTGGGCATTCCGATGGGTGGGCTCCTACCCCAACATCCTGACCGTTCTCAGTGGAATGAACCGTATGGACCACTTGGAGGAGAATGTGAAGACGTTCTCGCCATTGGAGGTCTGCACGGAATCAGAGAATGCGCTGTTGGCCAAGATTGCTGATGAGATGTCGGGTGTGCCCATTGTACCCTGCACAGCCTGCGAATACTGCATGCCTTGTCCCTATGGTGTCAACATTCCTGGCAATTTCACCTATTACAACGAGGCTGTCAACAGTCATATCCTCCCATTGCCCGAGCCTTCTGCAGCCGACTATGCCGAGCGTCAGCAGAAATTCATCGAGGGTTACCGTAAGGCCCTGCCCAATGCTGAGACATGGGCACGTGCCTGCCAGGACTGTGAGGAGTGCCTCTCGAAGTGTCCGCAGCAGATACGTATTCCCAACCAGCTGAGTCGTATCGTACAGACCCTCAGAGTCAGAAAGAGATCATGATTCCGGACGCTGGGAGAATTCACAACCGCAGTATTGCTGGTTGTAGAAGTTAAATTCTTTCAGCAGTTGATTCCGACGTTCATAAAGACCACCTTTTCGCCAGTTCTGGGCCCAAAAGGTGGTTTCTTTTACGGCTTGCTCTGCCAGATGGCCAGCACGCTCGATTTGCTCTATGCTCTTCCAACGGGAAGAAGCCAATGTTGTAGTAAAGTATTGAATGCCAAGCTCTTTTGCTTTCTTTGCAGCAGCAGTCAGACGAAGGGTAAAGCAGAGTTCGCAGCGTCTGCCTCGTTCAGGCTCGCCTTCAAGTCCGCAAACATCCTGCTGCCACTGCTCGTGGTCGTAATCGCCATCTATCCATTTCAGGCCTAAGCTCTCTGCATGGCGCTTACTCTCATTCTTACGGATCTCGTATTCTTCACGAGGATAGATATTCGGATTGTAATAGAAAATCACAGGACGGATATCATGTTGTACCAGCCACTCGACAATGGCTGAGGAACAGGGTGCGCAACAGGCATGCAACAACACTTCCTTACACCCCTCTGGAACAACAATCGCCGGCCTCCTCACTATTCACTGTTCACTTTTCACTTCTCACTATCAAAGCCCCCGGGCTTTCCAGATTCGGTCTTTGGCAGCATTGATCTCCTGGAACTTCTTCTCTGCTGCCTTACGCACATCCTCACCCAGTGCAGCCACCTTATCTGGATGATGCTCCAACGCCAGTTTACGATAGGCCTTCTTCACCTCATCGTCAGAAGCATTCGGACTGACGCCCAACACCTTATAGGCATCTTCCAGCGTGTCACCAGAAAGATGAAGCATCGAATCCACCTCACTGCTACGAAGACCCATCCACTGGGCACATTCCTTCAGGGCCGAGATCTCACTCTGAGGCACAGAGCCATCGGCCTTGGCCACCATCACGAGATAGTTCAACAACTGCAGGCGCTGCGAATAGTCCATCTGCTGGTTGATCTGTCCACAACACTGACGAACGGTCGACTTAAACTGCTGCCAACCTTCGCGCTTCTGTTCATCGAAGAGCTTGTTCAGGATCTCATTTCCCTGAGAGACCGCATTCTCGCCAAAGTTCTGACGAAGCATCTGGCGCACCAGTTCCATCTCAGAGTGCATCGCCTTTCCATCAGCCTTGATGATATATGAGGAGAGCACGAGCAACGAGAAGAGGAAACTGTTACGTTGTCCCTGTTGCTGACGCTGACGGTAAGCCTGCTGATAGGCCTGATTATAGTCCTGATATGATTTCTGCTGCCATGAACCTGTATCACGTTCCGAACCAGAGCCCCAGGTACCGGAATTGCTGGGCGAATTCACACCATCGAGCATCGAATCAAACAGCGAACCCACCAGATAGCCAGCCAAAGCGCCCAAAGGGCCTCCAGCCATCCATCCAATGAATCCACCTATCCACTTTCCTGCTGCCATCGTCGTTTACAACTTTAAACCGATTTGCGTATTACCAAGATCCCTGGAAGGTTGCTCACGGAAACGGATGGTCTGCGTCTCGTAGTCCATCTCCTCAATAATCGCTATCGACTCCAGATGATACCCCTCCTCGCGCAACAATTTGCCACCTTTCTGATGACCCTTCTCCACAGCAATGCCGACGCCGACCACCTCACCGCCAGCCTGATGCACCAGATCAGCCAAAGCGTGAATGGCCTCACCGTCAGCCAGGAAATCATCGACAATCAACACTTTGTCCGTCGCATGCAGATAAGGCTTCGAAACAAAGACATTGTTGACGGTCTTATGAGTGAACGAGTAGGCCTGCGACATATATTTATCGTCGGTAGAATTGGCCGTCTGATCCTTTTTGGCAAACACCACAGGCACATCATACAGATGGCCTAGCATCGTGGCAATGGCAATACCGCTGGCTTCGATGGTCAGCACCTTGTTGATCTCCACGCCACGGAAACGACGCTGGAACTCGTAGGCTATCTGGCGCATGATATCGATATCAATCTGATGATTCAGGAAATTATCGATCTTCAGGATATTACCTTGCCTGATTTCGCCATCGTGCAGAATCTTTTCTTCAAGGAAGTTCATCTTTATTTCTTTAAACGATTAGTCATCTACGATTTCACCAATAGCCTCACCAATACAGGCATTCGGCTGTTGGATATGCAACATCTGGGTGATGGTAGGAGCAATGTCTGTGATATGTACCTCGCGACTCGTGCTGCCATGCTCCACCTTCCAACCATAGAACAGCAGGGGGATATGGGCATCGTAGGGGTTCCATGCACTATGCGTCGTACCGATAGGCGACGACCACTTGCCAAATTCATAGAATCCGGCCTCCAGCACCAGAAGCAGGTCGCCAGAGCGATGCGGATGATAGCCTAGGAGGGCACGGCTACGAAGAACATCGGGCACGCTCCAGGTATTCACCTTCTCGAAGTCCAACACAAACTGCACATGGGGCACTTGAGAGAAATAGGATACCAACACCTCCTTCACCTTCTGCAGATCCAGTCCCAAGGCGTTGATCTTTCCATGGTTCAGATACACACGATAACCATTGAGGCCGTTGATGATCGAACGGTCAACGGCTGTACCAAGGTTTTCCTTCAGACAGGCATCCAACTTGTCGTTCAGCACGTCTTCGTCAACTTTCCACGCACCACCATTCAGTTTGTGGTCAATCATAAACTGGAAATTGTGGGCACCGCCATGATCTGCCGTCAGGAAGAGCAGATAGTTACCCTCACCCACCTGATTGTCGAGTGCTTTCAGCAAACGGGCGATATCCTTGTCCAACTCCAGATAAGCCTCATCGGTATGCTCCCCACGGGTACTATACTTATGTCCAATCACGTCTGTCTGAGAATAGCTCACACAAAGCATATCCGTCACCTTGCCTTTGCCAAGTCGCTCTCCCTTCAGGGCAGCAATGGCCATATCGGTGGTGATATGTCCGCAAAGGGGATAGAGACCAACGTCCTTACCAACCTTCTGCAATTCTTTGTTTTTCTTGAGTTCCTGATTAACGGCTTTTGCCCAAGCTGGCAGTTCAGTACGATAATAGGTGCTCGTGATAAACTGTCCATTGTCGATATCCAACCAATAGGCATGAT
>JAEEGJ010014448.1_pt1 | contig 18733 bp, 23 predicted proteins | sample 8958761 | NCBI WGS metagenome assembly JAEEGJ01 (sample SAMN16246546, study PRJNA631951) | gut metagenome | biome: gut microbiome; feature: rumen; material: RS-attached | host: Bos | place: Iran: Karaj | collected 2018-10
CCTGTCATCGTATACCTGTTGGTTGCAATAGCAGCATTCGCAGGCTCCTACCTTCTGTATGAAATCATGAGCCGCATACCTTTCATAAGGTGGTGTGTTCTGGGAATAAAAAAGGAGAAGAAAGAATGAGTTTTGCAGACAATCTTATGGAATTAAGAAAGCTTAATAACCTGTCACAGGAGGAAATTGCAGAGAAGATAGGCGTATCCAGACAGACGCTTTCAAAATATGAGACCGGAGAGTCGCTACCGGACATAAAGAGATGTAAGATGCTGGCTGACCTCTTTGGTGTATCCATGGACGACCTTATCTCATATGAAAAGAATGATTCGGACAACCTGGGATATGCTATACCGCCGAAAGGAAAACATATCTTTGGAATGGTCAAAGTGGGAGATAAGGGTCAGATCGTCATTCCTGCCAAAGCAAGAAAGATCTTCGATATTAAAACAGGCGACAATCTGATTGTCCTCGGAGATGAATTCCAGGGTATAGCTCTTATTAAGGAGACGGGCCTTCTCGGTCTTATCAACAGTGCGAAAGAAAGTATAACTGACTAAAAGAATGTAGGTGAAAAATGGTGAATAATGTACATTTAAGCTTCTGTGAAAGTGCCGGAGCTTTTTCTATGAAATAGTGTTGACAAAAAGTATGTAATATATTACATTGTTTTATATAGGTAATATATTACATAATAAAGGAGACTCACATGAATTACGATGAAGCGATGAATATCGAAAAGGTAACGTTTGGAGATATGCCTCCACAGCCTTTTTTACTTGGACTACTTAGCGCATTTGATAACAGATATCAGGCTGCGGCCGATGCATATTTCAAGGAAATTACCTGGAAACAGTTTTTTGCCATAATCTGTATTAACCTGTGCAAGGAGCCTCCGACACTGAATGAACTGTCAGATATAATGGGCAGTTCACATCAAAATGTAAAGCAGATACTGCTGAAGCTTGAGAAAAAGGGCTTTGTGATGGCTGCTCCTGATGAGAAAGACAAGCGAAAGCAGCGCATCTTTGTTACGGAAAAATGCAGGACTTTTTTGGAACAGAATGACAATAACGGTCAACAGAGCCAGTACGTAATCGGCCGTATTTTTGACGGAATCGATGAAAAGAGCTTGCAAACCACCATACAAACTATCATGAAAATGGAAAGGAATTTAAGCGAACTATGAAAACACTGATAATATACACATCACAGACCGGATTTACCAAAAGATATGCCGAGTGGCTTGCGGAGAAAATGAGCGGAGATCTGCTTGATCTCAAAGATGCTCAGAAAAAGAACATGGATTTCTTTGAGAACTACGATGCAATCTGCTACGGAGGTTGGGCAATGGCAGGAAGTCTTGTTAAGGCAAAGTGGTTCCTTGAAAAGGCTACTAACTGGAAGAATAAGCGCCTAGCTGTGTTTTGTGTAGGTGGCAGCCCTAACGATAACCCGGATGTAGATGTCTTTCTTCAGAATGTAATTACAGAAGAGCAGAGGAAATACATAAAGGTATTCTACTGCCAGGGCGGGTTTAACTATGAAAAGATGAAGACGCCATCTCGTATTGCTATGAAGATGTATGTATCAGCCATAAAAAACAAGAAGGATGCCACTGAGAAAGAGAAGTTAATGGCTGAGAAGATGGCTTCATCCTATGACATCTCTGATATCAAATACATAGAGCCTATCGTTATGTATCTTGGAGAAAAAGACAATGAAAAAGATGTTTAAGACATTTCTTACGATAGTAATCATATTTGCCTTGCTAATCATCTTTACATTTGCAGTGGCTAGTATTCGGATGGCAGGACAGGTAAAGGCTTTTGACAAAACAAAGATTGATATTTCACAGGTTGCCGATGGCGTATATACCGGCCATAGTGAAACGGATCTTGTCAAAGTTGAAGTCCGAGTAACTGTAGCGGAAGGGATGATCAGAGATATTGAAATTCTTAAGCATGAGTGTGGCAAGGGGCGGCCTGCTAATGAGATTGTCAATGATATGATAGAGAAGAATGACATCGAAGTTGATGCGGTTTCCGGTGCAACCATGTCAAGTGAAGTAATCAAAGCCGCGGTCAGGTATGCGTTAAGATCAGATCATTAATCTTTTCAGTAAAACCGATTATAAGGAGAAAGAGAGATTTATGCCAGGTAGGAAATACCTATATGCGGAAAGGGCGCACTATATGTCCCCGAACATGCACTTCGGTATCATGGCGGAAATCGGATCGGAGTTCGATGTGGACGGTATCATCGAGAGCATTGGTGTTCTTAGATCGGCCCATCCGCTTATGAGAAGTCTGATAGCCGAGGAGGAGGGAAGTTTTGAGAGCAAGGCCGGCAGATTTGTCGGCAGCAAGATGTTCGGTTATGAAAAGCGCGACGGCCATTGTATCACGAACCTTGGAAGAGCAGAGAGCAACACTATAAGAGAGGGGGTATTCATTCCGCCGGCATCTCCCGTAAACAGGAAGTCGTGGGGCGTTTTGACGATAAACAATAAGATGAGGATTTGTTACTGCTCACAAGGAAAAGAGATAAGGGTGTGGCATAATGGAACTTAAAAAGTTGACAATTGTCAAAAGAGGTTTTTGACAAAGCAATGATTGTTCATTTGAGAGGTGGAATAGATTACTCAAAGCTTGGATTGAAGCACAAGGCCATGATGGGTATGTTTTATAAAAAAGCCGTAACACTACCGGAAGAAAAGAAAAGCGCAGAAGTAAAAGTTATGATTGAAACGTATAATAAACAGGTGGATTTTGTGGATTTTAACAGTCTTGATTCAATAATTCAAGAGCTTTGAATTACAGTATAATGCTCCAAACTTCCAATCATTTCAAAAGATATGAAGATTAGTTTGGACAATGGTTCACAAATCGAAAGTATTTGTGCACTTAAAAAGAAATATTAAGAGAGAATTAATCGTATAAATATCGAGGCGATTTTGAAGTGGTCGAATTCGACCACTTTTTTAATATAAAGAAATATTTAGTGATATTGAATATTTAGGATTTACATGATAGCATATACGTAATTGCGAGCGTGTGAATGTACGGAAAGGCGGACGAAAATGACAATTACTGAACGAATATTTTTCCTAATAAAGAAGCGAGGATTAAGCCAAAATGCTTTTGGAAAAGCAGCAGGAATTGCGTCTAGTACAATCAGTGATTGGAAGACTAAAAGCCATACTCCATCCGCTGATAAGATTATGGAGATTTGTAGAGTACTTGATGTAACTCCAGAGCAGCTTCTTACAGGTAAAGATATAGATGAAGATTATATAGAGCCAACAGTAGATTATGTTGCCAGAAAGCAGGATGAGGAGTTGCTTGTCGAAATACATAGTCTTAAAAAGGAACAGGTGAAACGGCTGAAGGCTTATGTGAAAGCTTTAAAGCAGTTGGAGGAGCTGGAGGATATTTAAAAGAATTAGGAAGGAATTTATATAATGAGTGAAAGTACAGATATTGTGGCCTCAAAGGGAAAAGGTGGAAGAAGGTATATGCCGTATGAATATACTGAGGGATATCATATAGGCGCATCGCTAAAAGATGCAGGGAAAAAATGTTTTGGATTAAATAAGATTGAGGATTTAGATATGATTGTTGCATTGCTAAATCGTGCAATGAACAGCGTGATTTGGAAAGGAAAGCCAATATGAAGTTAAAAAATGTATTGATAGTGGTTGAAGATATTAATAAGGCAAAGCAATTCTACCATGACTTGTTTGGTTTGGAGGTAATCCTTGATAATGATGGGAATATAATTCTTACTGAGGGGCTTGTGTTGCAGGAAAAGAAGTATTGGAAGGAGTTTCTAGGCAAAGATATTATCCCAGAGAACAACTCTTGCGAGCTGTATTTTGAGGAATCAGATATAGAGCACTTTGTGGAGAAACTTGAAAGCTACTATCCTGAGGTTAAGTATGTAAACAGATTAATGACCCACAGTTGGGGACAGAAGGTGGTACGTTTCTATGACCCTGACGGGAATTTAATCGAAGTGGGGACACCAATGTAAGATTGCATTTGTGGCTCTTTTTTTACATAAACAAAACGTTGACAAAATCGACACACGTGTCTAAAATGAAAACAGACACATATGTCGAAAAAGAAAAGGGGCTCATTATGGCAGGAAAAAGAGAAAAAACAAGGGAAATGATTATAGATTTTTCGTATGCACTTTTTGCGATGAAGGGTTTTAAACAGGTGACAATGAAAGATATTTGTGAGGTCACAGGTATGAGCCGTGGTGGTCTATACAGCCATTTTTCAGGCACGGATAAATTATTTGAGGCTGTCCTTGAAAGGACTATGGGAAACAGCGCAATGGATTTTCATACAGAGATTGAAAAGGGGGCTTCTGCTATTGAGATTCTAGATAGGGCGTTGAAACTTATGGAAGATGAAATGAAACATCCTGAAGATTCATTAAGTGTTGCCATTTATGAGTATGCTGAAATGGTAGATTCAGATTTAATAGAGAAGCTTAATCAAAATGCTGAAAAGAAATGGAAAAATCTTATCACATACGGGATGAAGCGTGGAGAATTTTGCAATATAAATGTCGATGAGATAGTGAATGTAATCCTATATTCTTATCAGGGTGCCAGATTGTGGAGCAGTATCATACCTATGAAGCCAAAGGCGTTCCATTCCATAGCAAATCATATAAAAAGACAGCTGAAAGGAGAAGATTATGATAACACTTAGAAGACCTACTAAAGAATTTGAATTAGATGCTATAGATTTTAAGCAAGAATTTATCGATAACGGTGAACCAATAATCAATGGCAGTGAATTACTCGACCAAATGGATTCATATGATGAATGGTTAAAGTCTGTTAGTGATAATACATCTTCCAAATTGGTGAATCCTTCTTGGGTTGTTACAGATACATATTTTGCATTCGATGAAAATGATAGGATGGTTGGCATAATTGATCTTCGCCATGAATTAAACAAATTTCTTAAGGATTTTGGAAACTGCGGATACAGTGTAAGACCCTCAGAGAGAAGAAAAGGCTATGCCACCGAAATGTTAAAACTCATTTTAGACCGTGCTCGTGAGCTAGGGATGGATAAAATTCAGCTTTCTGTAGAGCGTTCAAATGAGGCATCAGTAAAAACCATCACAAATAATGGTGGGAAATATGAAAGAAGCTTTACATTTGACGGGGCGGAGGCGGATGTATATTGTATATACATATAGTAAATAGGAGAGGGATAACATGCATTTTGTAGATGCAAAAGGAATACTAACTGGAAATAATGGTATGTGTGGGATGAATATATACCGTGGTTGCACCCATGGTTGTATTTATTGTGATAGCAGGAGTTTGTGTTATCATTTTACCCATCCATTTGAGGATATAGAGGTCAAGCAAAATGCACCGGAATTGTTGGAAAAGGCTCTAAAGTCCAAGCGAAAAAAATGTATGATTGGGACAGGAGCTATGTCTGATCCATATATGCATTGTGAGGAGAAATTGCATCTCACCAGACGGTGTCTAGAGATTATCAGGCAGTACGGATTTGGCGCTGCAGTGCAGACCAAGTCAGACCGTATCCTCCAAGATATAGATTTGCTTGATGAGATTAACCAATCCGCAAAGTGTGTAGTGCAGATGACACTAACAACTTATGATGATGACCTGTGCAAAATCATAGAGCCAAATGTTTGTAATACCAAAAGACGCATTGAGGTTTTGGAGGAAATGCAAAGACGTGGCATACCTACCGTGGTATGGCTCACACCTATTTTACCTTTTATTAATGACACCAAGGAAAATATCACAGCGATTTTAAATGAATGCGTGCGAGTGGGTGTTAAGGGAATCATAGTTTTTGGAATGGGCCTCACCCTCAGGGAAGGCGACCGAGAATATTTTTATGCAGCGTTAGATAAGCACTTTCCTAATCTCAAGGAGCGCTACATTAGCACTTTCGGAAATGCATATGAATTACCAAGTCCTAACAATGAAGAACTTATGTCAATCTTATATAAGGTATGCCGGGCGAATAATATTATATCTACCCCGGAAGAGTGCTTTAAATACATCACCGAGCTACCTGATAAGTATCAGCAGATGAGTTTATTTGATTTATTTTAAGTATGACTTTTAGTGAATTTCTAAAAGTCATACTTTTTTTATAAAAAAATGTTGACAAGTAGAAAATCATGGTATATATTTACTTCGTCAAGCGTACTACGACGGCCGTACTAAATGTAACGTAGTAATTTATCGCAAAACAGAAATGAGGGAAGAAATGAAAAAGTTTTTTTACGTGCTGAAAAAATTATTGTTAGCTATTTTAATCGTTTTGATAGTAGTAGTGGGAGTAGCTTTTATATATAACAGAGTACAAATGCGTAAGGAAGAAGTTTATTGGCAGAATCCTCCAGGACAGATGGTGGAAGTAGACGGCAACAAAATGCACATATATAGCGAAGGAAAGGGGGAACATACAATTGTTTTTATGTCAGCTTGGGGAGATCCTAGCCCTTATAATCAATTTTTACCACTATGTAAAGCCCTTAATAAAGATTTTCGTGTGGTTATAGTCGAAAGATTTGGATATGGTTTCAGTGACATAGTAGATGGTGAAAGAGATTTTAAGACAATTCTTGAAAATGATAGAGCGGCATTAAAGGCGGCTGGAATCGAGGGACCATTTATTCTTTGTCCACATTCCATATCAGGTCTAGAGGCAACACTATGGGCACAGAATTATGCCGATGAAGTAGAAGGAATTGTGGGACTTGATATGTCAATCAAAGAAAATAAAGACATGAAGGATGGTGAAACCCTTCAGAATATTTTGCTTGGCGCAGCTAAGGTATTTAATAAATCAGGCATGTTAAGAGTAATTGAGAACATAGGAGATTCAACCTTAACTGAAGAAGATAAAATGGAACAAGTAATTACTTATAAAATATTAGGAAATAAAAATGTTGTTAGCGAAAATAGACAAATGGACGCTGCCTGCGAGTTAATAGAAAGCAAACCCCTTCCATCAGTTCCAACTGTCCAGTATGTTGCTAAGAAAACGGCACAGGACTACCCATTATGGAAAAGCGGTCATCAGGCGTTAGCAGAGGCATCGGTTGACGGACAGTATATTGAGATGGATGCCGGCCATTATCTATACAAAGAGCAGCCAGGAGTTATTATAGATGGCATCCGTGAATTTGCCGAAAAACTATAGACTTTTACAGGTCTACAAGATTAAAGAAAATTCCAAAATAAATCCCTATACAAACAAATCATCATTGAAAAGTCAGGTCAAATATGGCCTGACTTTTTGCGTACTATTTATAGGAAAATGGGAGCTTCAACTAAATGCGTTATAAAATATAACGATTTTGACAAAAATTATCGCCAAACGTATTGTACAGGAATTAAAATAGTGGTATATTAATCGTACTAGCGGTACGATTAATATACTGATAAAGGTATCGATCATTATCAGTTGAATGATAATCATTTTATGATAAAAAACACAGATTCTATGATGGAGATATTATCGAAAATATCATAGACAGCAAAAACGAAGGAGATGATGAATGATGAAAGACAAAATTTCAGTAAAGACAGTAGTGTGTTTGATTTTGTTCCTGGGAGGTTTAATCTATGGGGCAACTACACTACAACTAATTGGCCACAGGCCACCAATTATTTTCATTACTCTTGGAGTTGCAATTCTTGGTTTAGGTTTGATGTTCTTTTACAGCATCAAGGGTAAGCGACCAGAGAATTTCAAAAAAGTGGTAATGATAGCTGTGGTATTATTAGCGGCTTACGGTATCACAGAAATGGTTTGCAACCAGAAGTATCAAGAACAGGTTGCAGCTATGCAGGACTGGGATGTAGACTTAAACACTGTTGAGGATGGCACTTACATTGGCACAAGCGATGTAGGCTACATTAAGGCAGAAGTCAAAGTTAAGATTAAAGATCACATCATTAAGGACATCAAATTGGTAAAGCATATTAATGAGCGTGGCACACCAGCTGAAAAGATTGTTGATGTAATTGTGCAGCAGCAGAAGGTAGATGTAGATGCTGTCAGCTCGGCAACCAATTCAAGCAAGGTAATTAAGACAGCTGTTAAAAATGCTTTATTGCAGGGCGTTAGATAAACCATTATAGTATTAAGTAGTGACTTTTTAAGGAGAATAAGGAGCATTAAACAATGACTAAAGCGGAGAAGATGGAGTTATTCCACAGAGATAATATTGCAAATGCGGCCGAGAAACTATTTTCTATAAATGGTATTGAAAAAACATCTATGGATCAAATCGCCAAAGAAGCAGACTATAGTAAATCTACTATATATGTTTACTTCAAAAACAAAGAGGAAATAGTACTTTATTTAGTATTGAAGGGGATGAACGAAATTAACACTAGTATTGAGGAGGTCGTGGATGACAAGACTGCAGGTACCAGTGACGTGCAAAAGTATTATCAAATCTGTCACATTCTAGCAGAATTATATGAAAAGTCTCCCTTCGTGTTTTCCAGGATGCTAGAGAGCATTGAGATGAAGCAGGAAGAGAGGCTTATGGTTCCGTTGCTGGACGATATCTACCAAGTAGGTGAGTCCATCATCGACAAGATAGCAGAGTTTCTTGAAGCAGGTAAAAACAAATCCAAATTCGATATTGCTGACGATGCAAAGAAGGTCAGTTTTATATACTGGATGATGTTGGCAGGTGTTATCATGTTGGGCAACAAAAAGTCCCAATACATCGAATGCCAATTTGATGAATCCAAAGATGAATTTTTAGAACAGGTCTTTGGAATGATGTTAGAAATCATAAACAAATAACGATTAAGGCAGCCTATATTCAGGCTGCCTTTGGTTTGCTTTATAGTAAATTTTTTCTTATTTTTCCAGTATAAAACGTGCAATAAAAATAATCCAAAAATGAACAGGATAAATAAAGTAGAAGAAATACTTGGAAAACTTGGTGTTTTTTCCTCTTTCGCCATTATAAGCAAGTATAAATGGTATGACTGTAAACAGAGCCCATTCGCCGTTCATACACAAAAAGTCAAAAAGAGATTCACTTGCAGCTAAAGAGTAGTAAGAGCTAACTGTAAACATTAAATAAATCATGCTGTAAACAAGTATACCGATACATTGCTTGGTTTTGCTTCCGTAGAAGAGCCATATAATAAATGGAATTGGTAGATAGAGAATTAAACCTCCTGCGAAAACACTTGCAGCTAAAACTATAAGTGTCAGTAAAACATTTAAAATTATATGGTTTTTACGTTTAATATTATCCAAACACCAGATGAAGGCGAACATAAGCCCAAGCATCGTAAACATATTATAATCCACTAAGAACGAAATAAAGCTGTATTTAGAGAAATAAGATTTATCGAAATACAGGTAAATAATTGAGGTGCCGGCCCACATAATTAATGCTGCAGTAATAAGCCTAAGTAGATATTTTACGCGGCTACGGGTGTGATAAAATCCATCTATCATTAAATATATGAATAATGGAAAAACAAATCGTGTAGTCAGAGGGGTCCACCATGGCAATTCTGGCCAATTTAAACTCTCATGTGTCTGATAACTCAAAAACGAATAAAAATGATCCAGTATCATAAATACTACTGCTATTAATTTTAATTTGTATGCATCAAGTCCTTTTTTCACACATTACCTCCTTTGTTGTAACTTTATATTCTATACATATATCTAATTATTCACTCCTCTATTAAATACAACGATTCAAAATGAGAAATGTCTTCATAAATTTTTATTAAGATAAAAAAATATATTATGGTTAGCAAAACTGTGAATTAATTAAGAATTATTATGGTTTTTGACACAGTAAAGTTTGTTCTGTGTTAGAATAAATGTACTCGGTTAATTTAAATGTGAAAGGAGAGTTTTATTATGGCAAAATATGTATGTCCAGTATGCGGTTATATTCATGAGGGGGATACACCACCTGCTGAGTGTCCAGTGTGCCACGTTAGCGGTGACAAATTTAAGAAGGTTGAGGGTGAGCTTACTCTTGCAGCAGAGCACGAGTTTGGTGTTTATGCAAAGACTGTAAAGAACAACCCTGACGTTTCAGAAGAGGATAAGAAGTACATCTTTGAGCAGCTTAAGGCTAACTTTGAGGGCGAGTGCTCTGAGGTTGGTATGTACCTTTGCATGGCTCGTGTAGCTCATCGCGAAGGCTACCCAGAGATTGGTCTCTACTGGGAGAAGGCAGCCTTTGAGGAGGCAGAGCATGCTGCAAAGTTTGCAGAGCTTTTAGGCTCTGACTTAGAGAAGAACATGACAGATTCTACAAAGAAGAATCTTGCATGGAGAGTAGATTGCGAGTTTGGTGCTACAGCTGGTAAGTTTGATCTTGCTAAGTGCGCTAAGATGAACAATCTTGATGCTATCCACGATACAGTCCATGAAATGGCTCGTGATGAGGCCAGACATGGAAAGGCCCTCAAGGGATTATTAGACCGCTATTTTAAATAAATTGTATTTGTAATTATATGCCATCAGAGCACAGGCTCTGGTGGCTTTTTTACTTTATACGAAATATCTCTCATTGATATACAATTTATTTAAATTACACTTATTTCGCCATGATTGTTTCACGGTTTCTTCGTATTTAGGTGGTATCATACAGTTAATGTGTATAAATATACTTTCTAATTAATGGAGAGGATAAAGCCCATGAAGCAGAGAAAAGGTAAATTAATCGGCCAGGTTGTCGGATTTTCTTGTATGGCAGCTGCCGTGGGATGTATTGTTCTTACCGTTATAAGCATCCTTAGAGTAAAGGGTACCTACCTGGATATGGTTCACGAGGAATTAAATACTGCAGGTACTATTGCTGACAGCGAATTTACAATGATGTGGGATGGAGATTGGGGATATGATGATTCCACATTGACAAAGGGCGGGGAGCCTGTTTATGAAGAATACCTAGAGACCATGGAGGAACTGAAAACCCAGACGGGGTTGGAATATACCCTTTATTATGGTGATGCTACAGTTATTACCACAATAAAGAAGCCTGGTGGAGACTATTATTTAAACGAAAAAGCTCCAGGCGAGGTTACATCTGCGGTTTTGAATGCTGGTAATTCCTACTATAGCTCTGGACTTCAGATAGAGGGCACTAAGTATTATGTTTATTTTGCACCACTTTCAAATGACGACGGTACAGTTGTGGGAATGATGTTTGTGGGACGTGACGCTTCGGCTATTTCGGCAACAATCAATAAGATGTCCGTTGTTCTAATAATAATAAGTGTTGTTGTAATACTTGGTCTGTTTTTAATTGGTTTGTGGGCTATAAAAAAGAGCTCCAAGGCAATGGACGATATTGCGGAGTCAATTAAAGAGGTTGCAGCAGGCAATTTGCAGGCACATATACCAGAGCATTTGTTAAAGCGAAATGATGAGCTTGGAACTATAACTGAGAGTACATTAAATCTTAGGGACAAGCTTTTAGATATTATTGGAACCAGTGTGAAGCTTTCCGGCGAAGTTACCTCATCAGGTGATGCCTTGGCAGAGACCGCGGAGCAGGCATCAGATACGTCCGAGATGGTTACTTCTGCAATTAATGGTATTTCTGAAGGTGCCACCAGCCAGGCGGAAAGCGTACAGGATTCTGCCAGCAATGTAAGCGAGATAGGTGTGGATATTGAAAATATCTCTGATAATGTTGGCGTGTTAAATACCAATACCGAGGATATGAAAGAGGCCTGCATAAATTCTATGAAGGCTTTGGATATTCTTGTTAATCAAAACGCTGCGGTTGTTGAGTCTATGCAAAAGATTGACGAGCAGATTAGAAACACCAACACTTCTGTTATAAACATAAGCGAATCTTCTAAGCTTATTACAGATATTGCTTCCGAGACCAATTTGCTTGCTTTGAATGCTTCAATTGAGGCTGCAAGAGCAGGTGAGGCAGGAAAAGGATTTGCAGTTGTTGCTGATGAAATCGCTAAGCTTGCGGCGGAGTCAGCACGTTCCGCAGAAAAAATTAATGGAATCATCGAGGAGCTTACAACAGAATCAGATAAATCCATTGCCATCATTGAGCAAATGAACGAAGAGCTCAATGCTCAGTCAGGTCATTTGGACGTGACCAAGCAGAACATGGAGGTAATGAAATCTGGCGTAGATACAGTTTCTGTCAACGCCAAGGAGATTTCATCGAGAGTGGAGAATCTCGATTCGGCGAAAGCCAATCTGATTGATATTATAGACAACCTGTCGGCTATATCTGAGGAGAATGCTTCGACCACAGCGGAGACAAGGGATTCTATGGATAATTTGAATTCTACCTTCGAGGTTATTACTAACGCATCAGATTCACTTAAGAATCTTGCTGGACAGTTGTACGAAAAGATTAGCTATTTCAATATTAAGTAGGAGCGGGGGTTCTTATGAACGATTATCAGTACATTTCTACCTCAGTTGGCAATATTCCAACGGGATTACCAGGTGGATTCTTTATCTATGAGGCCGGTGGAGATGAAAAGATTCTATTTGCAGAAACTAATGTAATCCAATTGTTTGGTTGCCGTTCATTTGAGGAGTTTCTGGATTATGTAGGTGGAAGCTTTAAGGGGATGGTTCATCCTGAGGATTTTCAAAAGATAGAAAATCAAATTCAGGCTCAAACCATCTATGGAGAAAAGCGCCACGATTATGTACGTTACAGAATTATCTCAAAACAGGGCGAGGTAAGGTACATAGAGGATTTTGGACACTTGCTGCACTGGTTAAACGGCAAGAGCTTTTACTATGTATTTATAGTAGATATTGAGCAAAATGAATATTTAAATGAAACTAGAAATTCCTACGCCGAGGCGGAGATTCTGGCATCAAATAATGAGACGGATTCTCTTACAGGCCTGTTTAACATGTCTTTCTTTTATCATAAGGTACAAGCTTTAATTTCAGAGCCAGAAATACTTAGACAGCAGGTGGCATTCGTTCATTTTGATATTCCTAATTTTAAACTTTTCAATGAACGTCATGGATTTAAGCTTGGCGATGAGCTGTTGTGCGATGTGGCGCGTATTATTCGTGATGTCTTTTATGGTGCCACTGTGGCAAGATTTTCTGATGACCATTTTGTAGTTTTTACTACTGGTGCTAAAGAAGATATTATTGCCAATGTCGAGGAGGTTTACAAGAGAATTCTCCTGGCTGATGATGTTAATAAAAAGGTTAGAATTAAAGCCGGAATATATTTTCTTGATGATGCTAGAGCGGAGGTTGGTTTGGCCTGTGACCATGCAAGATTGGCTTGCAATAGCATTAAGAATAGACATGACATAAACTATTGCATCTACGATGAGATGTTGCGCGATAAGCTTCGTAGGCAGCAGTATGTCGTTGATCATATTGATGACGCTCTTGCGGAAGATTACATCAAGGTTTACTACCAGCCAATTATCAGGGTTGCAACAGGAGAAATCTGCGGATTTGAAGCATTGGTTCGCTGGGTTGACCCAAAGGTAGGCATGCTTTCACCGGGTGACTTTATAGAAACGCTAGAGCATTTTCATCTAATCCATCTAGTGGATGAGTTTATGGTAAAAAAGGTGTGTCAGGACTACAGTACCATTATGGAGATGGGGCTAGATATAGTTCCGGCATCCATCAATATTTCCCGTCTTGATTTTGAAATTTGCGATGTGTTCAAGCTACTTGAAGATTTTACAGAGATATACAATGTACCTCGAAAAATGATTGAGGTGGAAATCACCGAGAGCGCTTTTAATGATAACACAGGTTTAATTAGAAATTCCGTGGAACAAATCAGGGAAGCAGGCTATGAGATATGGATAGACGATTTTGGTAGCGGCTATTCTTCTTTAAATACAATTTCAGATTATGATTTTGATGTATTGAAGCTGGATTTGGTATTCTTGCGTAGCATGGACAAAAACAATAAGACCAAAACTCTCATGGAATACATTATTAATGCTTCAAAGCAGATGGGAGTAACGCCACTTTGCGAAGGCGTTGAGACCAAGGAACACTATGAGTTCTTGAAGTCAGTTGGCTGCGACAAGTGTCAGGGATATTATTTCGGCAAGCCAATGCCTATGGAAGATTTGATAAACCATATAATTGAAAATGGAATGGTTTTAGAAGCAATGGAATAAAACAACAATTTATTAAACGTAAAAAAAACGACGCCGGCGGGGCGTCGTTTTTAAAAAGGGAGAATAATGTTATGAAAAAAATGGTTCATCGCTTCTGTCTTGCGATGTAATTATAATACAATCAATTTCTGAAGGAACAATGGAAAAAATGTGAAGAAAAAATCAAAATAAAAAGTTTATCTGTGAATTGCTTACCACATGAGAAAAACGAGGGCTAAGGAAAAAGAAGAGCCCAAATTGTGGTTAAAAAATGGCAGAAGAAAAGAGTCTACAACGGGTAGACCCTTTTATCCGTAACCCAAATACATTTAATAACTCAAATACGCATGTCAATCATGGTTCCAGAAGTAGGATAAACCAGACTTTCCAAAGAAGGCGAATTCATATCCATCGCTTTTGTGAAAAGTTCGGCTTGTCCCTCCATAAGATCTAAAGTTTTACCAATCATCGTAGTTCCAACTGCATTCATCAATTGGTTCTGACTTAAGCTCATAGAGATTTCTGAAACATCCATGGCACGCCTCCCCTAAAAAAGACTACGCTTTTTTCTTACGAAATAATTTTATCATTTTAAGTAACTTTAAATGGTGTAAAACTGTGATTATTGTGTGAAGAAAATGTGAAAAACAAAGACGCCTGAGTATTATCTGAAAAAATTGTTAAAAATGCTGCAAGAAGCGTATTTTACGTGGAATTTATGGAAAAAAATATTTATAATATAGTTTAATCTACTATTTAAAAAAATGGGGAAAAGATGGCTATACGAAACATTAATTGGAATGACCCTTTGATGAAGGCGATTAAAGCCTTTAATTCTATAGGCGGACATTCCCTTACAAAAGAAGATTTAAAAAAACAGCGAGCGGCCATGGAAAGAGCCGGCAGGCTGGCAGCCCCAGCGGCGGATGTGACAATAGAAGAGTTTAAGGCAGGCAAGATTCCATGTGAATGGATTAGGCCTAATTTGGCTCACAATCCACAGTATGTGATTTTATATGCCCACGGCGGAGGCTATACCTGTGGAGGGCTTAAGTACGCCCGCATTCTTGCTGCCAAGCTTGCACTGGCAACAGGATTTTCAGTTGTGTCGTTTCAGTACAGGCTTGCACCAGAGTATAAGTACCCTTCTCAGATTGAGGATGGGCTCAGGGTTTGGGATTACCTTTTAAACAAAGGCTTTGGTGCTTCAAATATTCTTGTTGCAGGAGATTCTGCAGGAGGCAATCTTGTATTGTGTCTAACCCAGAGGCTTATTGCAGCAGACAGAAAGCCACCAAGGGCAATCATTTTATTTAGCCCATGGACAGATATGGCTGCAGAGGCACCTTCGTACAAGGAATACAAGGAAAAGGACCCTATTTTAACCTACAGCTATGTGCTGGGGGTGCGAGAGGCATATATTGGTAGCAATGTGGATGTGACTGATCCATGCTACAGCCCGTTAAATGGGGAGTTTACGAATTTTCCTCCTACTTATATAATGGTTGGGAAAAACGAAATCTTGTTGGATGACAGCACTCGCCTTCAAAAGAAAATCAACAAGGCTGGAGGCAAGGCTACAATCGATATAGAAAAGTCAGGCTGGCACGTATACCAGCAGATGCCGATTCCACTTGCAAATCGGGCAATGAAGAGGCTTTCTGACTATATCTCAGAAGAGATTTACAAATAAAATTTTAGGATTATAGAGAATGAGCAGAGAAAATTGGTACAAAGTTGATAATGTTGCAAAGGTCTTTCTTGCTACAGCAGCAAAGCGAGACACTAGAACTCTCAGAGTTAGCTGTACTCTTTGGGAGGATGTAGATCAAAATCTTTTGCAGGAGGCAGTGCTTTCTGCAATCCAGATTAGACCACAGTTTCAGGTGAGAATTCGCCGTGGTATTTTCTGGCACTACATGGAGGATACAGATTTGCAGCCGGTTGTTGAGGAGGAGCACGGCAGAGTTTGCCCACCCCTTTATTCACCAGGCCATGCAATGCTTCACTACAAGGTTACTTACTATGGCAAGAGAATCAATTTAGATTTGTTCCATGCCATTTCAGATGGAACGGGCGCCATGGAGTTTTTAAATATCATAGTTTTAGAGTATCTTAAGCTTAAGCATCCTGACCAGTTTGAGCATACAACTATTCACTCAGGTGCATCAGAGGACGAGCTTAATCAGGACAGCTACAAGCAGTTTTTTGGCAGCATGTATTTAAAGGGCTCTTCCTTAAAGAAGGCTTATCATCCAAGTGGGTTAAAGCTGCCATACGACCAGCTGCAGTTTTTTGAATTGCACATTCCATCGGCAGATATTTTGCCAAAGGCCAAGGAGCTTGGAGTTGGACTTACCAGCTATATAGGTGCCAAGCTTATGCTGGCAATCAAATCCGACATGCCACCTAGAAAGATGAAGACACCTATCAATGTTTCCATGCCGGTCAATCTTAGAAACTATTATCCAAGTAGCACATCAAGAAACTTTTTCAATAATGTAAATGTTTCCCATGTGTTTTCTGAGGATATTTCATTTCCTGATTTAGCAAAGGAATTTGATGATAAGCTTAAGGTCAATCTTTCAGAGGAAAACATCAAAAAGCAGATGGACAACTTTGAGACCATGGAATATTTTGTTCCAGTAAGGGCCGTGCCTCTTTTCATAAAGCAGATGGTTGTCAGATATGGCTCAAGAGTCACAGACGAAAAGGTATCTGTGGTGCTTTCAAATCTTGGTGTGCAGCGACCACCGGAGGAGATTGTTCCTATGATTCAAAACTATGGAGGGTTCTGTAGCTCATCCAATTTATTTGTGGTAATGTCCAGCTACAATGGAGACCTGACCCTTGGTGTCACTTCTCCTTATTCAAGTACCGGTGTAATTAAAAGCTTTGTTAGGGGACTTAGCGAAGACGGCATGAAAGTTAGAGCTTATGCAACGGAGGTAATTCGATAATGAAGAACTGTCCATATTGTAAAATAGAGGTTGGAGGAGACTTAAAAAAGTGCCCATTCTGCCAGAGCAAGCTGGTGGGAGAGGCGGAGGATAGATATTTTCCAACTCAGACTATACTTAAGATTCAATCATTTTTCTACAAGCTTCAGCTGTTTTTGGTGTGGGTGGCAATAATCGCCCTTGTAGGACTGGATTTCTTTTTTGGAGTAAAGCTTTATCCAAGCTGCAATTTCCATTGGAGCCTGCTTTTTGTAATGTGGCTTCTTGCCTTTGAAATGAGCATTATCCGGCTTTTCAAAAAGGGTATGAATGCAGCCAGAGTTTTGTCTATTTCTGCGGTGTCAATCATGATAATGCTTGGCATCACAGCTTACTATATTGGCTTCTTTAAAATATTTGTTTACTGGGTGTTGCCAAATGCGGTTATGGCAACAATGATAGCCAATTTTATATTTGCCATGATTGATAAGAGCGGAAATGCAATGGGGTATCTGTTGACGAACCTGTTGATGGGGGTGTTGCCATACATTGCCTTTTATCTCATGCAAAAGAATAGTCCATTGGAGTGGATTATATGTCTGTTAGTTAGTATTGCATTGCTGATTGGAGCTATCATCTTTAGGGGTAGAGAGGTAGTTAACGAAATTCAACGGCGATTAAGTGTATAGGGTGTTAGTGTCTATAGCTGTATTTGCGGGGGAACAAACATGATTGCTAGAGACGAATCTATGGAGAAGGCCAAATATTTATTAGAAAACTTCGATCGGGCTCTTTCAGATGGTTGGATTGAGGTTTACTATCAGCCAATAATCCGAGCTGCAAACGGTAAGGTTTGCGACGAGGAGGCCTTGGTGCGCTGGGATGATCCAATTATCGGCATCCTGAACCCAGGGGATTTTATTGCCATTTTAGAGGCGGTAAACGTTGTCCATCGGCTGGATTTGTATGTGCTTGAGCATGTGTTGGACAAGATGAAACGGCAAGAGGCACAGGGCTTGTATGTGGTGCCAACTTCTATCAATCTTTCTCAGATTGATTTTTATTCATGTAACATCGTAGAGGAAGTTACAAGACGAGTGGATGAAGCAGGAGTACCTAGAGAGAAAATCGCTCTTCAGATTACGGAGACTGCAACTGCTCGAAATAACGAAAATGTATTGTCAGACTTAATCAAGTTCAAGGAGCTTGGTTTCCAGGTCTGGATGGATGATTACGGCTGTGGAGATTCTTCTCCATTGCTGTTTCAAAAGATACGTTTTGATCTTCTCAAGATTAATATTTCCATGGTAAACCAAGTTAAATATAACAACACCACCAAGGTAATTATTACGGAGATAATCCGTACTGCCATGGCTCTTGGTATGGAAACTGCAGCTGAGGGCGTTGAAAGCCTTGGGCAGGTGGAGTTTTTAAAAGAGATAGGCTGCACCAAGCTTCAGGGATACTATTACTGTAAGCCAATTCCTATGGAGGTTGTTTTTGACAGGTATCGCAATGGCACTCAAATAGGATTTGAGAATCCTGAGGAGGCTAATTACTACACAGCAGTGGGCTCAGTCAGTCTTTATGACCTGTCATTAATGATGAATGATTATGACGAAGACAATGT
>JAEEGJ010014450.1_pt1 | contig 18732 bp, 6 predicted proteins | sample 8958761 | NCBI WGS metagenome assembly JAEEGJ01 (sample SAMN16246546, study PRJNA631951) | gut metagenome | biome: gut microbiome; feature: rumen; material: RS-attached | host: Bos | place: Iran: Karaj | collected 2018-10
CCGAGGATGAGAGAAGAGTTTGCTGTATCTCCATCAAGCGCAACGAGCGTCCCATGCCCGTAGTGGTGTGGCGTCCCAACTCAGAGCATCCGCAGCTTTTCCCTCGAAACAGTGTCATGACAGGAGACCTTTATGTAGATATGGACACCTATGAGGTAATGAGCTTTAATGGAGAGATTGAGGGGTGCATGATGCTGGTGACCCGTGAGACAATCCAGAGTATGGATTCATTGGAGATGAAGATTCGCATCAATTTTCGTCATGATCGTGGATATACTGAGATAGCAGACCTGTCAGCCTCACTCAGACAGAAAGAGATAGAGTGTCAGGCATCATTGCTGAACATCACCAACATGAATATTCCCGAAGAGTCTAAGGCCCAGCACAGTGAAAACATGCTGCAGTCCATTGACTCCGTTGGATTCGACTCTGTTATGTGGGCACAATCTGGTCTCATCAAGCGTACCAGCAAAGAAGAATATTTAGCCACGAGGTTAACAGGAAAATCTCTCTTGCCTACGACTGTTCCTCAATCCAACAACCTGAGCGATTTTGTGGATCGTATGGATGCTTTCGGAAGAGCCATTCCCCAAGAGAAGGTCTACGTCCACATGGACAACACAAGCTACTTCCTTGGTGACACCATCTGGTTTGCCGCCTACACACGCCAGACTACAGATGACCGTCCCTCAAAAGTGAGTGGCTTGCTTTATGTGGAATTGCTTAACCAGGATGGGTATCTGGTGGAGCGCAAGCTGATAGAGATGACAGAAGGAAGGGGCAGCGGATTCTTTGCCCTAAACAGGGAGAATCTCTACAGCGGATTCTATGAGCTGCGAGCATACACACGCTGGCAACTGAACTGGGGTATCCAAGAACATCCTCATAGCCACATGGCGAGCCAGTGGTTTGCCAGCAAGGAACTGGAACACAACTACTACCGCAACTACGACAAGCTTTACAGCCGAGTCTTCCCTGTCTATGATGCCCCTTTGGAGGAGGGGGGCTACGAGCGTAGCATGACCCCCCGCCCTTTACAACGGAAGGAAGCAGAGAAGGAAGGGAATCGCAGACTCATCCTGCTGTTCTATCCTGAAGGTGGAAATCTGGTGGCTGATGTACCCTGCCGCGTAGCCTTTGAAGTTGCATGGGACGATGGTGAGTGGGTAGAGGGGTGGTTGCACATTGGAGCAGATTCAGTGCCTGTCTTGAATCGTGGGCGTGGAATGTTCACCATCACACCACATCAGGGAGAAGAAAAGGAACTCAGATTTGTGACCCATGATGGGGAATCTGCCACGGCAAAACTACCCCAACCTGAACAGATTGGTGTGACGTTGCGAACCGACATTGTGGATGAAGGAGTAATGATAGGACTTCATGTGGCAGGCGACTTGAATCCTGACAGTTTGGGAATGACCGTTATGCATGAGGGTGTCGTGGAGAGATTTCTTCAGCCATCCCAAAAGGAATCAGCTTTCTTGATTAAGGATTCCGAATTAGGCACAGGAGTGAACCAATTGACGGTTTTTGATTCTCAGGGACGTGTCTTGGCTGACCGCCTCTTTTTCGTCACCAAGCCAGACATGTTACAACCCAGCCTGAACATCACTGGCAGGAAAGAGCGGTACAACCCTTGTGAGCCTATCAGCCTCACAGTATCTTTGGCAAAGGGGAACGAGAAAGGTGGTTTTTCTCTGAGCGTGCGGGATGCCGGCAGCTGCGACAGCAACTTCGACAATGGAACCATCCTTACAGAAATGCTTCTGGGCAGCGAGATACGCGGTTTCGTGCCCAATCCCAAATGGTTCTTCGAACAAGATGATGAAGAACACCGTCAAGCACTCGACCTTTTGATGATGACCCAGGGATGGCGACGTTTTAACTGGAGAGAAATGGCTGTTCGTGGCGCATGGGATCTGACCCAGCCAAAAGAGACGACACAGATATTGACTGGACGAGTTTGCCGTCCAGGCAATGCTGATCCGCGCTGCCAGGAGATCGAGACAGAGCGACGCATCCTGCATCCTGAATACTACTCTGGAGAATCTCCTGAACAGAGAAGAGACTTTCGCGAGGGGGTAAACGAAGAGGTTGTCGTCCGTGCCACTGCGGTAAGTACTGATGACAAACTCCCATTAGCCGACAGACAGACTCAGCAAGGAGGTCGTTTCATTCTCGTGATGCCCCATTTCTACGGTGACTGCATACTTTATTTGGGAGCCCTTCCAGCCGACAAATACGACAGTAGCGTACCTTATCAATGGGAAGAGATGTACGATCCTGAATACCTCAGCATGAAAGAACTGCGCAAGGAGCAGATCACACCCTCAGATCTGCAGGTTCTGGTAGACTTCCCTTATCCCCGTTTTGTGAAACCTTATACCTTCTATCAGGTTAATCTTATGCCTGATCCTATGGCTGCAAAAAGTCCCCAGGTTTCGGAGGATGGGACGAAAACCCTGAAGGAAATCTCCGTGAGGTCAAGGCTGCGTGGCCTTCGCCAATTCTCTGACACCCATCCTGCCTTCATCGTGGATGGGATAGAGGCGCACAATGCAATTATGGATGCTGGCATGTATTATGCAGACGATCTTCTGGCACGTACCTATTTAGGAGACATGGGACTGGCCAGTGTTTCCGTCCTCTCTGAAACTGATATAGAAGAGAAAGACAACAAGGTTCAGCAGTACAGCCGTATCCGTCACCGCTATGGAGCCACTTCGCATTTGCGTACCGTACTGGGTGACAATATTGCTCCTGAAGATTCTGCCTTTTGGGGGAAGTTCCTGAAATCCTATCCTCAGTCCTACAGCCTGTCATTGGGAGAGCGCAGGAAGTACCTTGGTCTGGGAGTGATAGAGAAACAGGTGGTCTACACCGACTACTGCCCTCGCAGGGAAGGCGACATACACTATCAGGGAAGCAACCTGCCAGAGATTCATATTGCAGATTATCCGTATGAGGATGAGGGCCAGCATGCTGTCTATCGTGACCGCTGCATTCCCATCCCTGGCTTCGCCTATCCCGCTGAGTTCTATTCTCCTGACTACTCGAAGCAGACACCGCCAGAACCCACAGACTACCGCCGCACCCTCTACTGGAATCCAAACCTAAAGCTCGACGAGAACGGGCAGGTCCGCATTACCTTCTACAACAACTCACGCACCACCCAAATCAGTGTGGAGGCAGAGGGGCAGGCCAGCGACGGCACCCTGCTCTGGAGCAAATAGCGGGACTTTAATTTTCAATTCTATATAATCTCATCTACAAATTGCAAACAAGACATAAAACCTTGAAAAAGGAAGAAAATAGGCAACACGTTGCATCGGCGATTTCAACACGTTGAAATTGCAAAGTCAACACGTTGTCTTTGTGGTTTCGACACGTTGTCTTTTTTTCATCCTCAGACTGACATGCCTGAAACAAGAGAATCCGGAAAAAAACAAATGAAAATTTTTCTGTATCCACAAAATTCACTAATTTTGCAGTAGAATGCATCGAAGATAAAACAAATCTAAAACTAACATACAATGAAACGAATCAAACTTATCCTAACGAGTGCCATCGCAATGATGATGCTGGCCTCATGTGCCACCGTTTCCAGAGTGCCCATCACGGGTCGCAAGCAACGCCTGTCTGTATCTGATCAGCAGATACTGAGCCTGAGCGCATCGCAGTACAAGCAATATCTGAGCAGCGCCAAGAAGTCAACCAATGCCCAAAACACAGCTATGGTGCAACGTGTGGGACAGAAACTGGCCAATGCAGTAGAAACGTATCTCAATGGCCACGGCTACGCCAGCGAGGTGAAGAATTATGCATGGGAATTCAATCTGGTGCAGAACAATTCAGTAAATGCTTTCTGCATGCCTGGCGGCAAGATTGTGGTCTATGAAGGCATGCTGCCCGTAACTCAGGACGAGGCTTCCCTGGCTATCGTGCTGGGGCATGAGATAGCTCATGCTGTAGCAAAGCACAGCGCTGAACAAATGTCGAAACAGAATAACCAGAGCATACTGGCCTCACTGGGAGCCTCCATTGTGGGTGCGAGATTGGGAGAGGATGCAGGCAACCTGGCAGCCTCTGTTGCCTCCACAGGCCTCACATTCCTGAATGCACACTATAGCCGCGACAACGAGAGTGAGGCAGACCACATGGGGCTTATCTTTGCCGCAATGGCTGGCTACAATCCCAACACAGCTCTCACCTTCTGGCAGCGCATGAGCAAAGCCTCCAGCGGTGGTGGGCAATCGGGCGGTCTTCAGTCTTACCTGAGCAGCCACCCCAGCGACACTAAGCGTGTGTCCGACATCCAGAAGTGGCTTCCTGAGGCAATGCAGTACTACAACGGCGCGAAATAACGCACTTCCCGTCTGCAGGAAATCATGGTTATGGTCAGGAATGACGATTGCGGCATCTCCTATACCATTACATAATAAGTGAGCCACTTCCTCAAGTTCAGAATGTACTTGAACAAATACCCTGCTGGTGTGTTCTTCGATAGGATGCAATCTTTTGCACAAATCAACAGGCGAGAGATTGGGTAGCTGAGAGATTTATACGACTTGAGTAATGTAGAATAAATGTTCGATTATGCATAGATATAAAAGTTCTTTCCTGTTCTCCACACTCTTCTGTCTTTCAATTCATGCGCAACAAATTGACTTGAAAGTAGTCGAAGACTTCTCTCCCTACATTTTTGGACACAATCTGGAACACACCCGCTCAGCTGTAGGCAGAGGACTCAGTGCCCAGATGCTCATGAACCGCAAATTTGCGGGTAAGCCTCAAGCCAATCTTGGACTCAGCTCACACTGGTTTCCTATTGGGGAACGCGTCCTGTACTTACAGGAAGCATCTGGAACCTACACCAAGCACATCTGCCTGCCCAACATGCATCGAAGGAACGAGTGCATGAAGCAGGTTGTGGAAAATCTGGCAGAAGGTCAGGTGGGAGGTATGGGGCAAAACAACTTGGCATTGGAGGCAGGACGTGTCTACGAGCTGCGAACCGTAACACGTGTCAACAAACCCATCCAATTAAAGGTGGAGCTAACCGACAGCGAAGGTCAAAAGGTATATGCACAACACACTATATCGCTCTCCCCAGCCGAGAACTGGGTAACAAGTCAGTTCGATCTCACATCGTCTGCAACAGATGCCAATGCTGCCATTCGATATACCTTTACAAAACAAGCAGAACTCTCCTTCGGCTCTCTCTCCATGATGCCTAAGGACAACTTCCATGGCATGCGACGTGATGTGGTGGAAAACCTGAAGCAAATGGGACCTCGACTGATCCGCTGGCCTGGTGGGAACTTCGCTGGCGAATACCGATGGAAGGATGGTTTGCTTCCTGCTGATCAACGTGCCCCTTTGCAAGCCTTTACAGAAATTGAGACACAACCTCACAGTGACGGTTACGACTATCACGAAATCAATACAGATGACTTCATTGCCTTATGCCGCGAGGTGGGTGCTGAACCTCTGATAACCATCAACCTAGCATGGGAGTCGCCTGAAGAGAGCGCACAATGGGTGGAATATTGTAATGGGAGCGCTGAGACAGAATATGGCAAGATGCGTGCTGAACGGGGGCACAAAGACCCTTACAACGTACGCTTCTGGTCACTCGGCAATGAGATGGGTTATGGCCACATGGAAGGTCCCAATGGTCCCGAAGGTTATACGGAATATGCGATGCGTCACGCGGACGCAATGCTGAAAGTGACTCCTGATCTGGAACTTTTTGCATCAGGTCCCTATCCTAACGATGACTGGGCGAACAAGTCGGCCGCTAAAATGGCTGAATGCGTGAAATTCATTTCATTGCATGGATATTTCGGCCCCACTGCATACCATGGAGGCGGACTCCATTATACCACTCCTGATGAAACAAAGACCACTTACAATGCCATTGTGCAATCCGTCTTTTCCGCTCGTAACCATGCTCAAAATATGCGTCGTTGTTTGGATGCTACTGGCAAAAAACTTAACATCAGTTTTGACGAATGGAATCAGTGGTATGCTTGGTACCGTCCATCCTGTGTCAGCGAAGGGATTTTTACTGCCCGTATGTTACATTTCTTCCTGAATCAAAGCAATGATTTGAATATGCCTGTTGTATGTTACTTCCAACCCATAGGAGAAGGTGCCATCATCATCACTCGCCAGAACAGCAGACTGGCAGCAAATGGACAAATGTTTGCCGTGATGAAAGCACATCAAGGAGGTAAAATTTGCAAGATTACAGAAAATGACGATCTCTCCACCGCTGCTTCTGTGAAAAACGGTGTGCTTACTATTACACTCATCAATGCAGATTACGATCAGGAACGCAACTTCAACTTCCCATTAAAGACAAAGGGGGAGGTGCTCAACGCAAATCTCTATTCATCGGAAGATGTGTTACCATACAGTTATTTCAACGAATCGCCCTTGAAGGTGACAAATGAAAAAAAGAGCATCCAGACCACCCTACCACCTCACAGCGTTGCCATCATTCAAATGAAACTAAACAAAATGCGCTAACGTCCCTGCCCTAGGAAGAAATATCTCCAATAGCTACCAGAGGGAAATGAGTGAGTTGTACAGAACTGTTTGTAGGACTCGAGAACTTCGACAGAGACGTTGTAGGTATTGATGTCGAACGAAGAATCCTGTTCAGCCCAAAGGACAAGAGCTTCTTGGAAAATCCGTGGCAATGGAGTAGGCATGAGAAAGGCACTCTGATTTAGTAGAGTGGTAAAGCCTGACAGATTGCGAGAAGCCAAAAACCAGCAAAGCATATAATTGCAGGTCTCTACAGAATAATTCCCCATAGCAATAATCATGCCCAGATTATGCCCAAAAGTATGGGTTAAAACAGGTATCCTTCCACTAAGATTAGGACGAAGAGTGTCGGGATACATGACAGATTCATGTCGCCAGGCACGATGGAGCGTACTTCGTGAAAGGATGGTCTCATCTCTACTTTTTTATACAGAAAAAGGGAAACAGCATACCAAAAATCAACCGACTACAAACTTTTTTTCATAAATGGACGGCTCCAAAAGGTTAATTCATGTTAAAAGAAAGATAAGGAAAAGACTTTGAATTTAATAGTTGTATCTTTGTTACAGAAACCAACAAAGATGAACAGAAATAATTTCATTTTACCCATTTTATTTGCGAGCATAGTGCTGTGGAGCTGCAAAGAGAACATTGATTCCTCGGTACGTTATGTCTATGAGAGCTATACGATAGCAGACTATTTGGCTCGGCACGAGCAGTATAGCGAATACTATCGTCTGACAGGTGAGACCCCAGTAAGCGATATTTCCCAAACTACAGTGCGCCAGTTGCTCACTGCACGCGGTCACTACACCGTCTTCGCCCCAACGAACACAGCCATTCAAGCCTATCTGGAGGAACTGAAGGAGCAGAACGTTATCAGCGAAGCATCATGGGACGGTTTTCCCGACAGTATAAAGCGAGACTCTATCTGCAAACTTCTGGTGATGAGCAGTATCATCGACAGCGGAGATGACGGAGAACCTGTGCAGACATGGGACTTCCCTTCAGCACAAAACGCTGAAATCCTGCGCCCCAACATGTACGATCGTAAATTGACGGTGTCTCATGGGGAAGGCGTGGATGAAATCCTCGTAAACGGCATTCAGGTAGACGAAGACAACAGAGATATTCCTGCCCTGAACGGCGTTATACACTCCATGCGCGGCGTAATAGTTTCCAACAGCAATTCCTTGGGCGACTACATATCGGACGTGATTTCCGAGAAGAAGGAGGGATTCTACGTTGCTTGCCTGCTGGCCAACGCTGTCGGACTCAAGGACACGCTCACACGCACGGAAGACGAAGCCTACAGGAAATGCTATATCGAGCAACGCATCAAGACAGAGCATTACGATGGGGTAATTCCAGCGCACAGATACTATGGATACACTTTCTTTGCTGAAACTGACAGCTTTTGGACAGCCACGCTGGGCAAGCCAGCATTAGACATACAGGTAGAGGACGTAGTGGATTGGCTGGATCGGAAAGGATATTACCCTTTGGCCACAAGAAATAAAGACTACCAGAGCGAGGGCAACATGCTGAACCAGTTCGTAACCTATCATCTGCTGCCTGTCAGGCTTTCGGCCGATCGTCTCGTTCTTCATCGAAACGAATTTGGCTTTGATCCCAACCTGCGCAACCTTTCCGCAGCTATGGCTGAGTACTATACAACAATGGGTAAGCGCCGCCTGATGAAACTCTTCGAAAGCGCAGAATCAGGAGGAGTACACATCAACAGATTCCCCATCCTGGACAACGGACGGCAAGGCACCTATCACGAGTTGTCCTGCCCACCAGACAAGGAGGGTATCCTGATAGGCACGTCCATCAGCGAGGCAAAGGGCAATCTGAGTAACGCCATGATTTACCCGCTGGATAAACTTCTTGTCTATGATGAAGCCACTCAGAACAACCTGGGCAAAGAACGTATCCGATACGATCTGGCTGCCATGTTCCCTGAAGCAACCAACAACGGCGGCAGAGTGGGTAATATTAGGATTTTTGGATTCCCTAACGACCCAGAATATCACTATCTGGACGACGCATGGCTCACCAAGGACTGCAATTTCTTTGTAAACACTGGCGGCACACCTGACTCACGCGGATTCTGTACTTATTTCGGTGATGAGATGGCCAGTAGAGGCATTACCGACTTGACATTGAGACTGCCTCCTGTGCCTCGCGAAGGAACATACGAAATACGCTATGGTGTGACTGCTGCCGACACTAATCGAGGCATCTTCCAGTTCTACTGGGGTAACGACAGATTCCGTCTCCACGCCATGGGGATTCCACTCGATCTGCGCATGGGAGGACAATATTACAACACGCCCAACGGACAATTCCCAAGCAATATGGGATGGGAACCTGACATTGACGATGAAGACTACAACTCGGAAGTGGATAAGACTCTGCGCAACCACGGTTTTATGAAAGGCGCAAAAATTCATTCTACAGGTTCAGATAACGGGCGAACCCTCCAGAGTCAAATACGTCGCATAATCGTCCGCGAAAAGATGAGACCTGAAGAGACATACTACCTGCGCCTGAAATCCTGTCTGGATTTTGAAAATGTCTATCTCGTACTGGACTATTTTGAATACTGCCCAAAGGAAGTCTATGACAATCCCGAAACACCTGAGGACGTCTGGTAACCAACACTTTCAATTCATTGGACAAAAACTAATCATTAACCCTTCTTAAAAAATCTACAAAACCAACCAATGAAAAGGATTCAATATTTCATATCGCTCTTGGCTCTTGTGCTGGGAACTACAGCAGGAGCACAAGAAAGTGAGCGGCTGACGTTTGGTGTCATTTCCGACACTCACTTTGAGAACAATTTGGGGGAAGGCGCTATGGTGAAAGTGCCGAAAGCCCTAAAGAATCTAACCTCACAGGGGAAACTCGACCTGCTTGTGGACGTGGGCGATATCGTCAATAAAGGAACTCCCTCCGAGTACAAGATGCTCAACAAAGTGTTTGGCGACGCGTCGAACTTTACCAACCCTGTGGACCGCTTGCTTTTCGTCATGGGTGGACACGAATATCTAGACTCTGTTGAAGACGGCCTTAACAACTATCAGCAGGGACTTAAAGATTTCAACGATGGCAAGCCCTATCCTTTCAACCAATATATTGTGATAAAGGGATACCCATTTATCACCGTAAGCATGAGTCACTGGTATGCCAGCGATACGAATTCCCCCTCATCAGGCTCCATCGTCTATCCTGTGGATACCCAAGAATGGCTCAGCGAAAGTTTAGCCGATGCCGCAGATAAGTGTCCTGGCAAGCCCATCTTCGTTTTCACCCACATACCACCCCGCTGGACCGTGTATGGCTCATGGCCCGAATACGAGACAGGAAGTGCATGGTGCATGAAGGTCCTGAACCCTATTCTGAACAAATACCCACAGGTCGTGCTCTTCGCTGGTCACAGCCATTATCCTCTGGGCGACCCACGTAGCATTCACCAAGGTGCAAACCCCAACTCGACGCGTCAGAACTACTACACTGTCATAAACACGGGAAGCACCACCTACAGCGAGGTGAATCCCACTGCAGTAGATGTAGGCATTCATCCTGAAAACTTTGAATACGTTACAGAAGGCATGATCCTGACCGAACAGGAAAATGGGGACATCGAGATTCGCCGCTACGACACGTACCGAAACGAGGAAATCGGAGCTGGACAACGCTGGATACTGAAGGCTCCCTTCGATGGCTCGATGTTCGAGTATGCCGACATTCGCGATGCCGACGACAATCCCAATGGCTTGCCTCTGCGCAATGGCTTGCCAGCTCCCACCTTCTCTAAGAGTGCAGAGATTTCTGTCGAGACGGATCCCTATCATGCCGTAGCTTCTATCCCCCAGGCAAAAGATGATGAGTGCGTTTTCCGTTACCGCGTACGCTTCAGCAGAGAGGGGCTCGTTATTTCCGAGAAATTCATCTTCTCACAGTTTTATCTCAACAGCGAGATGCCCAAGATGTTAACATATAACATGTCTAGTCTACAACCAGAAACAGATTATGCGCTGGAAGTAGTAGCTTACGACTCGTATGACAACAGTTCGGAACCTCTTATTGTCCACTTCCGCACACCCGAAGCTTCATCGTGGAATCCAGACATTAAAGCAGATGGCCAGTGGACCTTCGATGACCCCAATGATCTTCTAAAGCCAGAAACTGGCAGATTGACCATCCAACCTATCACCATAGGTAAAAACTCTGTAACGGTGGAAAGCACTTTGGGCAAAGCTGGCATCAAGTCCACTGCTGGCCGCACAAACGGTGATGGCGCAATCTTCGTTCCCCAAAACAGCGGCCTGAAAGTGTCGCGCACTAACGGGAGACAAACCTCGAAGAACTGGTCCATCATGATGGACATCAAGATGAAGGATGCGGCGCCATATAACGGCCTCTTGCAGACGAGCGTAAACAACAGCAACGATGGAGATCTGTTCGTCTACAAAAACAAGATAGGTATGAGCGCTATGGGAGGTTACTTTGGCGATATCAGGAACAACACGTGGCAACGAATCATCATTCTGAATCGTAATGGTCGAGTACATGTCTATGTCGATGGACAGGAGGTTCTGAACTGTGAAAGCCAGTCTCGCTGGGAAATCGACCCTTGGGGATTCTACCTTTTCTGCGACGAGGACGGCGAGATGAACGACACTTATGTCACAGATGTGTCATTCTGGGAAAAGAGTTTGTCTGACATGGAGGTCCAGGCACTCTCTGGGCTAGCTCCCATCGTGGATGAAGATCCACAAGTTACCATCTTCACACCAAACATTAAGATAGTGGGAAACGATGAACTCGACTTCTCTGTCACCATCGGCACCAACGTGTACTTCACTTTCGATTTGCCCGAGTGGATAGAACCCATTGATACAATGCCCTTCGCTGGCAAACACAGCTACAGTTTCCGTGCCAAGCCACTTGAAACGCAAGAGCAACGTAGCGGTATCATCACCGTCAAGGGCAAGGGACTGGAGCCGCAAACAATCACCATAGAGCAGTTTGCCAAGGATGACGAGGAAATCCCTGAACCTCAAGGGCTCTGGACCTTCGACAATCCTACAGGCCTCATGAGAGGAAGAGGTGTGGCCACCCTAAAACCAGCAAAGCGTAGCAAAAGTGGACGACCAGAGACCGTCAGCACTCCATCAGTCGCTGGAATCGTCGCCACACAGGGACCCTCTGCCGATAACGGAGCTATAACAGTACCCTTTGACAGTTACCTGCAAATGGCTCATAACCAAGCTGCAAGCATACAAAACACCTTCACCATCCTCATGGATATACGTCCTAAGAAACTTGATGGATATAATGTACTCTTTCAGAGCAACGTCAATAACGACACAGACGCCGATCTTTTCACACTGGGAACTCAGGTTGGAATTGGCGCAGGCGGATTGGGATATGGCGGCATGCTGATCGAAGGGCAATGGCATCGTATCGTCTTCGTGGTGGACAACAACATCCTGACCCTGTTTATCGACGGTAAGAAGATAAGTACAGCTCCATCAGCACAGCCCGACCGATGGGTACTGCGTAACGTATGTTACTTCTTTGCCGACAACGATGGCGAGGAGGGTCCCATCGACATTGCAGAACTGCGCTATTGGAACACCGCTCTCAATGACAGATTCGTACGCCGGCTTGGTTCCGTAAGTACCCAAACATCGTTACAGGCTATCCGTCAGGACCCCACTTCATCCCTTCCTCAAACAGATTTTATTTACGATCTGGCAGGACGAATCATCGGAATGTCAAAAGACAAGCTCCGGAATGGCATTTACATTATCAATGGGAATGAATTTCTGGTAAAATGAGCAACCTTTCACTCTCCTTCAAGGCTCTTTTCCGTCTAAAACATGTTTTTTTTTAGACAAGATGCATCATGTTTACGAAAAAATCGTAACTTTCACCCTCGTAAATATATAAATGCGGCTGAAAAAACTTTAAACAACTATTATTTTTCAAAAATAACAATTCTATTCAACCAATAAAAAAAGTCTATGAAAAGAAAAATTACACTCTGCCTGGCTACACTCATTTGTATGCTTGGCATGTCGGCTTTCGCTCAGGACAATGAGCGGCTGACATTTGGTGTCATCTCCGACATTCACTTCGACAACGGAATAGGAGAAGGCGCTATGGTAAAGGTGCCTCAGGCGCTGAAGAACCTGACCTCGCAGGCCAAGCTCGATGCACTGGCCATAGCGGGTGACTTGGCTGATGCAGGAAGAGCTGACCAGTATGAGTTACTGGTGAGTGTCTTCAATGACAAAGCCAACTACACAAACCCCGTGGGCGACCTACTCTTCATGATGGGTAACCACGACCATAACAATAACAACGGCAGGTTGAACTATCAGAACGGACTGAGTGTCTTCAATGGTGGTGAACCCTATCCACTCCATCAGTACAAGATCATCAAGGGTTATCCCTTCATCACTATCAGTATGATGAGTTCTGGCGGATCAAGTGCCTATCCTGCAGACCTGAAGAAACAACTGGACACCTGGCTGGCACAGGCCACCGAGGAATGTCCTGGCAAGCCCATCTTCGTGTTCACCCATGTGCCACCCCAGTGGACGGTCTATGGCTCATGGCCCGAATTCGAGAACGGCAGCACATGGGGCATGTCCGACCTCAACAGTGTACTGAACAAGTATCCACAGGTTGTAATCTTTGCCGGTCACAGCCATTATCCCTTAGGCGACCCACGCAGCATCCATCAGGGTACAAACCCCGATTCGGAGCATCACAACTATTTTACAGCCATCAATACGGGCAGTACCACGTACGGTGAAATTCATCCAGGAGCAGTTGCTGCAGGCATTCATCCCGAGAACTTTGCCTATGCCACCGAAGGTATGATTGTTAGTGAGTTAGAGAATGGAGACATCGAGATTCGTCGCTACGACACCTACCGCAACACGGAAATCCACCCTGAGAAGCGCTGGGTGCTGAAGGCTCCTTTCGATGGCACCATGTTCGAATATGCCGACATCCGCGATGCTGACGACAATCCAAACAATGTACCTCTTCGTAACGGACTGCCAGCACCCGCTTTTACAAAAAGTGCTGAAATCGGTGTGGAAATCGAAGGTGGCAAAGCTATAGTCTCTATTCCTCAGGCTACTGATGACGAGTGTGTCTTCCGCTACAGGATACGCGTCTTTAAGGATGGAATGGGTTTAAGCGAAAGATTCATCTTCTCGCAGTACTATCTTTACTCAGGCATGCCCTCTCCCCTGAAGCAGACAATCACCGGCCTTGTCCCCGGCTCAGAATATAGCATAGAGGTAATAGCCTACGACTCTTACGACAACACCTCTGATCCCCTCGTCAAGACCTTCAAGACTCCCTCCGATATGGGCGCCACCACGCCCGATGCCCAATGGAAGTTCGAAGACCCCAATGATCTGCTGAAAGTGGAGAGTGGACCGTTTGTTATGCAGCCCCTTGCTGTAGGCTCCAAATCTGTAACACTTCTGGAGAGCCTCGAAGAGGCTGGTATTACCGTAGCAGAAGGACCTACCGAGGGCGATGGTGCCATTTTCGTTCCAAAGGAAAGCGGCTTTAAGGTAACACGTCCCGAGGGGTCTGGAGCCACCACGGACTATACCCTGATGTTCTACATTAAGATGCCCGATGCTGTTAGTTATAATGGTCTATGGCAGACCAACCAGAACAACACCAACGATGGCGACCTCTTCATCTACCATAATAATATTGGCATGAACGCCATGGGTGGCTACTTTGGAGAAATAAAGGACGACACCTGGTACCGTATCTTCATGATGAACCGCAACGGTCGGATTTATGTTTATGTAGATGATGAAAAAGTCATCGAACACAGTGGCGACAGCCGCTGGGAGATTGACCCTTGGGGCTTCTACATCCTCACCGATGAAGACGGAGAAATGAGCGATACCTATGTGACAGAAATCGCCTACTGGGAAAGAAGTCTCTCCGATAACGAAATAAGAGAAGTCTGCGGAAAGGAACCTATCGAGGAAGTTCCGTTTATCAACCTGGTAACCACGAACGTCAAGGTGGTTGACAATCTGACTTTCACAGTAACTCTCGAGACCAATGTACCCTTCACCTTCGAGTTGCCCGACTGGATTGAGGGCGTAGATATAATCCCCTTCCAAGGAAGACATGACTACATCTTCCGTGCACAGCCGATGGAATATTCTGGACGCCGAGAGGATTTCATCACCGTCAGAGCCGATGGAATAGAACCGATGGAAATTATGGTGGAACAAATATATGTAGGCGACGAGGTACCTGACCCTTTAGGCTGGTGGACTTTTGACAATCCTGACGACCTCATGAGGGAGGATGGTTATTCACTGGCCTACATCACTGCAGCCTACAAGGGTAATGACGGCAGTCCCACCATGACAAACAACCCTGCCGAAGCAGGTATAAAAGCCACAGCTGGACCCACGGAAGAGAACGGTGCAATTATGGTACCTAAGGATGCATACCTCTGGCTCAAGACCAACACCGGAAATTCCGTAATGCAGAACTTTACCATCCTCTATGACGTAATGCTCAACGATGTGAGTGGCTACAAGTCTTTGTTCCAAAGCGATATCACAAATACCAGCGACGCAGGCCTTTTCTTTAAGAACAACCAACTGGGTCGTGGCGGTAATCTGGGCTACAACGGTGACTTCCAGACAGAGGTGTGGTACCGCATTCTCTTTGTAGTAAAGGATGGTTGCCCCGCACTCTACTTGAACGGAGAGAAATTCAGCGAGTACGGCCAACCAGTCAATTACGACTGGATTCGCAATAACGAGGTGCTGCTCTTCGCCGACGAAGACGGTGAGGAAGGTCTCGTAAACGTAGCATCCATTCGCTTCTGGGATGTTCCGTTCAGCGCCGAAATGGCAAAGAAACTGGGCGATGCCTATAGTGATGTGGAAGAACTCTTCGTGGTGCAAACCTCCAACATACGTCTTATTGACAAGACCGACTTCTCCATCAACATCAATGCCAACGTACCCTTCACGTTTGAGTTGCCTGACTGGATTGAACCACTTGACATAGAGATTGCCGAAGGAGAGAAAGACTACTATTTCCGTGCCCAGCCTCTGGGAGAGGAGGATCGCCGCGAGGGTGTCATCATTATCCGGACAGAAAACTTTGACCCAGTTGAGGTGCCTGTGATACAGGTTAAACTGGGAGGAGATATGCCTGAACCCGCTGGCGTTTGGACTTTCGATGATCCCAGTGACTTGTTTGCCGGCACTGGTACAGCCACGCTGCAAGCAGCATACAAGGGGAACGACGGTCCTGAGAAAACGGACTTCGAAACTGCTCTCATTACGATTGAAGAGGGTCCAATGCCTGGAAATGGAGCTATTGGCATTGGTACTGATTCCTATCTGTGGCTGACGAATAACACAGGTATTGCAGAGTTAAAAGACTATGCCATCCTGTTCGACATCCGTCCCTACACTCTGGAGCAATCCAACTCTCTCTATCAGGCAAACATCAAAAACACCACTGATGCAGGTCTCTTCATAAATGAGAAGGGTATGCTTGGACGCAACACGAACGGATTGGGTTACCAGGGAGAACTCCTGGAAATGATTTGGCACCGTATCCTCTATGTCGTAAAGGACGGCTGTGCCAGTGTCTATATAGATGGAGACAAGGTGGGACAAAGCACCAGCGCCAACTCCATCTGGAGCATGATGCCCGAAGCACTTCTCTTTGCTGACGATAGCGGTGAGGAGGTATACAACGATGTGGCTGAGATACGTTTCTGGGATGTGCCTCTCACCGACGAACAGGTGAAGAGCCTTGGCGGCATAGAACAGGAATGGGATGACGAACCCTTCATAGATCCCGTAAGCGTATGGACCTTCGATAATCCCAACGACCTGATGGCTGGCACCGGTGAGGCTGTCCTCCGTGCTGCCATGAGGGGTGATGGCGGTCCTGTGGAAGTGGAAGACCCCGCAACTGCCGGCATCGTTCCGATTGCAGGCCCCACAGCCGGCAATGGAGCTGCCCTCGTACCATTTGACAGCTACTTGCAGATGGCTCACAATCAGGAGTCAGAGATTCAAAACTCATTCACCTTCCTGATGGATATCCGTCCCAAGAGTCTTTCGGGCTACAACGTGATAATCCAGACCAATCCTGCCAACGATGAAGATGGTGAACTCTTCACGTTAAACAAGACTATCGGTATCCGCATGAGCGGTCTGAACTATTCCAGTGACGTGTTTGTGCAGGACAAGTGGCAGCGTCTTGTCTTCGTGGTAAGCAACAACGCCATGACGGGAATCTACCTTGATGGAGTGAAGGTCAACGGTACCCACGGCACTAACAGCAGATGGGCACTGCAACAATTGTGCTACCTCTTTGCCGACGAGAACGGTGAGGAAGGTCCCATCGACATTGCCGAACTGCGCTACTGGAACACAAGTATCGGTGGCCTACAGGTTAAGTCTCTGGGTGCTGCCGAAACGACCGGCATCAAGCCGATTCCTATTGCCCTGAAAATGCCTGCTGGCATATATGACCTGATGGGAAGAAAGATCAACACACCGAAGAGCAAACTCCCGAAGGGTATCTACATCATCGACGGGAACAAGGTTCTGGTTAAGTAGTAGAACACAGCGTTTGATAAAGTGTTCTGCCGGACATAAAGAAACTCAAAAGACCGCCACCATGCAGATTTCCGCTGCGTGGTGGCGGATATCTGTTCGTCAAAACAGGAACTGTGTAATGAAACATGCCCCATCCGCGCATTTTTATTCTTTTCATGCTGGCTCTGCTGTCAGCGATACCAGGACGATTGCAGGCCAAAGAAGAACCTGAAGGCTGGCGCTTCGGTGGCTGGGAATTCGTGGAGATCAACCACGACTTTGGCCAAAGTCCCTTCTTTGCAAGTTTCTACTTCGAGCACGACAATCTCCAGTATCGTCATTTTGACTGCTGGTATACTCGCACAACGTTGGGAGTGAAGCTTCTGTCCTGGCTCAAGACCGATGCCGCTTATGACTTTGTGCAGGAGCCTTCCTGTCAAGTGCACAAGGCTATCGCGGATGTTACGGCTACCCTGAAAGAAGGACCACTCAAATTAGCTCTGCGAGAGCGCTACCTGCACTCCTGGATACCCGCGCAGAATCGACAAGGAAACGAACTGCGATCCCGCCTGAAAATCCAATACGCCATCCCTGACAGCCGTTTCAGTCCCTATGTAGCCATAGAGATCTTCACTTGGAAAAATTGGATAAAAACGCGTCATTACATAGCATGCGATTACGACCTTACACGTTGGATGCAGCTGGAGGCCTATTACTTGTATTACACCCATAAGGAACACCCAGCGCAGCATATTCTGGGCTTGGGTCTCAATTTCTATCTTTAAGCGGAACACGCATTCCCCTCATAAGATACGTCTGGAAAGGCAACGTGTTGCATCTCCAATTTCAACGTGTTGATTTGTCCGATTCAACACGTTGTCTCTTTTTCTCCATTTCATGTCCCTGCAAAACTCCTTCGCTAACCCATAACCGTAAAGAAAAAGGAATAGACGAAGACGATAACGAGGACGAGAAAATAGGACTCCGCGTGCAAGAAATGGGAATCGTAAATGGGACTTCAAGCTTGCTCGCCTGAGCGAAGTTTTTTATGAACGCAAAAATGCCCTACACTCTACACCAGCACCATGTAAGACATTGAGGGTCAGCAATTTGCATGGGTGTAGGGTGGTGTAGGTAGCCTACACCCATGTATCCTATTGATAGACATCGTGTTACGGGTCTCCGGTGTAGGGTGTAGGCTATTTTTGAGTGGATGCGTATTTATGATGAACATACAGATACATACAGATGTTTTCAGGAAAATTCTCACGCGTACATATATGCGCATATGTACGCAGGAGTATTTTTTCAGAATATCACTGTATCATCTGTATCTGTATTTCCCTCATCCCCTTCGTGGCCATAAGGGAAAGCGCAGCTTATTGATGAGGACGCGCTTTCCCTCGGAGTCGGTATAAAGCGCAACCTCATCGTAATGCTCGCGCAGACTGAGGTAGCTCAATGCCCAAGACATCAGGTTGTGCTCGGGATGAAGCCAGCCGAAGGCATGCTTCAGCGGATCTTGTCC
>JAEEGJ010014453.1_pt1 | contig 18727 bp, 16 predicted proteins | sample 8958761 | NCBI WGS metagenome assembly JAEEGJ01 (sample SAMN16246546, study PRJNA631951) | gut metagenome | biome: gut microbiome; feature: rumen; material: RS-attached | host: Bos | place: Iran: Karaj | collected 2018-10
TTTTGGCAAGCGCACTCTCGCGGCCTACCTTGTTTCGATTGCATTAGGAGCGATGTTCTTTGGCTTTATTGTCGACACGTTCCTGATGGATACGTTCCTTGCATCAATGCTCCCGCATGGTTCTGCAGAATGTCACGGTCACGGAGCTCTCGGTGTGTTTGACTACGTTTGCGCAATCGTATTTGCTGCGTTGATTATTTATGCGAAGTTTGCGCATAAGGGCTGTGACTGCGGACATTGCGGCTGCGGTTGTGGCGATCATGATTGCTGCTGCGAAGGTGAAGATCATTGTGAATGCGAAGAACATCACCACCATGAACATCATCATGAACACGGTGAAGGCGAATGCCATTGCCATGAACATTCTAATGAACATCACCATGACGAACATGTTGTGGAAACTTATCGCGTGAATGGCATGAACTGCAGCCATTGCAAGGCTTGCGTCGACAAGGCGGTAAGGGCTCTAGACGGCGTGATTTCGGCCGAAGCCGATGTCGCGAAAAAGGAACTCCGCGTGGAGTGGCATGACGAAGACGATATAAACGAAACCGCCCTCAAGAAGGCGGTTGACGAAGCCGGATTTGAGTTCGTCGGAAAAGTTTAACGGGCGCGGCTTGCGAAAATCTCGAAGTCTTCGGGTGTCGTAAGCTTGTCGTTCAGATTGTTGCCCTTGACGATATAGACGGTTTCGCCGAAGTATTCGAGAATGCTGGCTTCGTCGGTGGGCGTGAAGTTTAAAGGCTCTGCGGCAATGCGCCCGTAGAGCTTTTTCAGTAACGCAATCGAGGCCGCTTGCGGAGTTTGTGCCATCCATACGGTATTGCGGTCGATGGTCTGCTGCACGCAGCCGTCTTTTGCAATCTTGATGGTGTCGACAGCGGGCTTTGCCACAAGGCAACTGCCCTTGGTAACAAGCGTTTCGCAAACGTCGCGGATGATTTCTTTACTGATGAAGGGGCGGGCCACATCGTGTACCAGCACGAATTCGGCATTGCTGGTGAGCGCATTCACGCCGTTTTCGACGGACTGCCAGCGTTCTGCACCGCCCACGACAATTTTCATCTTGGCACGGATGAGCTCGCGCAGTTCTTCGTTTCCGCTTTCACCAAAGATTTCTTTTTCGAAATGATCTTTCCAGTCGGCGGGCACGGCCATCACGACTTCGGCGATTTCATCCATCGAAAGGAAGGTCTCGAGGCTGTAACGGTAAACGGGCTTGCCGCCCAAAACCATAAGCTGCTTGGGAATGTTTCCGCCCATGCGCTTGCCGAGTCCCCCGGCGGGGAGCACTGCCGCGAAATTTCCTTTCATGTCTGCCATAGCCAAATCCAATCGTTACTTTAAAATTTAGTCACCCACGTGGCCGTTGTGGAGGCGTTCAAGGTAATCTTTGGTTTCCTTCGAAACAATTCCGCTCAAGAGAATCAGCGCAACCAAGTTCGGGAATGCCATGAGTCCATTGAAGATGTCGGCGCTAGTCCATACGGCACTTACCGTTAGGTACGGGCCAATGAAGATTGCGGCGATGTAGACCCAGCGGTAAATCAGGGTGGCTTTTTCGTTCTTGCCGCCCATCAGGTACTGCAGGCATTTTTCAGAATAGTATGCCCAGCCAAGAATCGTGGTGAACGCGAAAAACACCAAAGCGATGGCGAGGAAGAACGGAGCGATAACGGAGCCGCCCGGAACGATGGCAAGTCCGCGGGAGAAGGCTTCCATGGTGATGTTCACGCCTTCGAGACCGAGCTTCGGGTTCCATGCGCCCGAAACCACGATGGCGAGGCCTGTCATGGTACAAATGATAATGGTGTCGAAGAAGGTGCCGGTCATGCAGACGAAACCCTGACGAACCGGTTCCTTGGTCTTGGCGGCGGCCGCTGCAATCGGGGCAGAACCGAGGCCTGCTTCGTTACTGAAAATACCGCGGGCGATACCCTTCTGCATCGCGATAAAGATGGTGCCCACGGCGCCGCCGGTGATGGCGCTTGGGTTAAAGGCGGCCTGCACAATCGTCTGGATAGCCATCGGAATCTGGGCGAAGTTCAAAAGCAGCAAGAGCACGCAGGCGAGAATGTAGACAATCGCCATGATCGGGACAATGTAGGTCGAAACTTTTGCGATGCGCTTTAAGCCGCCGATGATAACGGTTGCGGCAAAAATGGTAACCAAAAGGCCTGCGATGGCGGTGGTCCAAGAAACGGAATTGCCACCGAGGTTAATGAATTCAGGAGCGTTCGGGGTGAGGCGTGCCATGGCACTGGTGATACCGTTCACCTGAGTGATGGTGCCAATACCAAGGAGTCCCGCGCCAATGCCGAATACGGCAAATATGACAGCGAGCCATTTCATGTTCCAGCCAAAGCGTTCCTTGATGCCAGTTTCGATGTAGTAGAACGGGCCTCCCAATACCTTGCCGTCTTTGCCGATAGTGCGGTACTTGACGGCGAGCAGGCCTTCGGCATACTTGGTGGCCATACCGAGGAATGCGGCGACTTCCATCCAGAAAAGGGCTCCCGGGCCACCGGTACCGATAGCGGTGGCGACGCCCACGATGTTACCCGTGCCGATTGTGGCTGCAAGGGCTGTGCAGAGAGCGCCAAAGCTCGACACTTCGCCTTCGCCGCCCTTTTCGTTGTGGAGCATGTAGCGAAGTGCATTCGGTAGGTTCAGAACCTGCAGGCAGCCGAGGCGGATGGTGAGCAGGAATCCTACGAAGAGGATAATGACAATCAGGGGAACTCCCCAAACGTAGCCGTCAATAGAATCCAAAATGGAATTAAGAGTTTCCATAAAAATCCCGTGAAAAAGGGTGGCTGATTTAATGAACGGGCAAAATATAGAAATAAAAAATATATATATGGTTATATGAAGTGGTGTGTGATTCTGATGTGTGCGCTTTCGGGCCTGTTTTGTGCTTGCTCCAGCTCGGACAAGTCAACGTCTCAGAATGACGCCATTGACGACGAGTTGCCGGATGAACCGAATCTGGATTCGCTCACTCTGGGTGATACACTTTCTGTAAAAGATTCCCTTGATGTTGAAGACACTCTTGCAAAAGAAGAGGTGGCTCCGGCGGGAATGCTTTTGATGAAGGCTAAAGGAGCGACCGTTGTCCTGGAATCCATGAAGGTCAAGTTCAGCTATGATTTTTGGATTTCTAAAAGCGAAGTGACGTGTGGCGAATTTAATGCCTTGATGAAGCCTGCGACAGGGCTTGCGCTCAAGTGCGAAAGCGATTCGCTGCCGGCAACGGATTTGACTTATTACGATGCAGTCCTTTTGGCGAATGAACGTAGCAAGGCCGAAGGCTTTGATACGGCCTACACTTACTTGAAAAAGTACTTGGATTCCGACAAGCATTGTGTCCGCCTAGAAGGCTTTGAATACGTACCCGCCAGAAAGGCGGTCCATTTGCCGACGGAAGCCGAATGGATTTTTGCGGCGAAGCAGGATTGGGATCCGCAAGAAAAAGCTTGGACCGCCGATAATTCAGATTACAAGCTGCACCCTGTTTGTAGCAAGGCTAAAGAAGATGAAATTTGCGATATGGCGGGCAATGCGCTGGAATGGGTAAACGACTGGTTTGGCCGCTTGCGCGATACCTCGGTGACAAACTTTGTGGGCGCTCCAGATGGAGGCTCGCTTGGCCAACGTGTTGTGAAAGGCGGCAGCTATCGCAATCAGGCCGCACTCATCAATGTGCTTTCGCGTGGAGATATCTACACGGTGACTTCTGTGGCCCGCGAAGACTATGTCGGGTTCCGCTTGGCTTATGGCGATATTCCCGATGCTGTATGGATGGGGGACAATGGCCGCGTCGCTTCGAGCAAGGTGACTCCGCTTGCGAATGCGACATCGCTTTACTCGTATACGGAAACCTATAAAACAAAACTCGTGTTCCGTAACGAAGAAACCGGGAATTTGTCCTATATTGATTATTCCAACGGCGCGCTTTCGGTAGTCGAAATTGTGGACACCTTGGAAGCTTACCATCCAGAAATTTCGCCTGATGGAAACCATGTGGCGTTTTGCACGCAGTTCGAGGGCAACGAAGGAGAATCGAGCCTTTATGTGCGTGACTTGAATGCGGAAGGTTCGAATCTAGTCAAGTTGAATGTGAAAAGTGCGGCGATTCCGCGCTGGCGTGTTCTTGAAAACGGAGATACGGTGATTGTCTATGTGACAGATGTCGGTGTCAACAAGAGCGAAGCTACGTTCCTGTCTAATTCCACGTGGCAGGTGCCTTTTGCAAATGGTAAATTCGGCACACCGCAAAAGCTTTTTGACGGCGCATATCATGGCGGTATTAGTGACGACAACCGTTTGGCGGTTTCGGGTGCACGCCTTTTGCGAGCCCGCGTCGATGAACGTGATACCCTTTGGTACAATGGGGAACAGGCTTGCAATGTGTCGCTTTCGAAAGACGGCCAAAAGCAGACGCTGTTCCTTGATTTTGCTAGCGCCACGGGCAAGAATTTTGTGGGCTCAAAGTATTCGGCGCACCAGTATATTTTTGTGGCGGATAGTTCTGGTAAGTTAATCCAGTCGGTTGCCGCACCTAAAGGCTTTACGTTTGATCATACGGAATGGGTGGCCGGAGACGGTCGATTGACGGTGGCGACACTCACGAACAGTAATGGTTCCCACACCGAAATCGTTCTGGTCAACATGTCCGATGGCAGCGTCGTGGAGCTTGCCAAGGGCAACGAACTTTGGCACCCGAATCTTTGGGTTTATACGAATCCGCGTGCTGCTGAAAATAAAACGCTTGATAAGGATAGCGCGGGGGTCTATATGAACCCCGAAGATGCCTTGGCATCTTACATGATGCGGAATAACATGGAGCTATTATGGCGCTATCGGGATTCTGCGAATGTCGTGATTCTCGGTTCTTCGAGACCTTTGAATGCGCTGTCTCCCAAGGAATTCTCGTCGCCGTTTTTTGCGGTGAATTTTGCCCATGTGCCGAACTCCATTTATGCCTCTCATGATTATCTTGAAAGGTATTTGCTCGTTCACTTGAAAAAGCTGAAGTATATCGTGATTTCTTTGGATATCGACTTTTGGTATAAGACGGATGGTCCGGAGAGCGATAACTTCTTTGCGACGAGTTTCTACGATTATCCGGGTTATGTGTACGATGCGAATCATGACTATTGGAAAGATGGGGTTCCGGATGGTTTGCTAGAAAGTACCGAAAATGCGATTTCGATGGTGGAGTATGACCGTTATTTTGGAGATCGAGGGCGCTTCATGGCAAACAATTGCAGCTCTTGGGGCGATACGGTAGAGATAGCCTTGGATTCGACTTATTATGACGATAAAATGTATTTGATCGAGAATAGTCTTGAGACCTTGAAAAAAATTATTGAAATGGCGGCGGAAAAAGATATATATGTCGTGGGCTTGATTTTGCCGCAGAACCCGAAATACAAGGAAACAGGCGCGTTTGGCCGCTATGGCTTGCGCCGTAGTGTGGCGAAAACAATCGTTGATGAAATTGCGGGATACAAAACGCTGTATCCTAATTTCGCTTTGCTAGATGAAAATAAAATGGGCGAGCACGATTATCCGGATGACATGGCGCTTGATTTCGATCATTTGTGCGCCGAGGGCGCTCCCAAAATTACATCTCGCGTTGATTCCCTTTTGAAAACTTTAAAATGACGGAACGCTAAAAACACTTTCCCTTTTAAATTGCTATTTTTTGACACGGAATAAACAAAAAGAGGATTCTATGTGCGAAAATTGCAATTCTAATCGTCCCGTCCGTGTCCGTTTTGCTCCCAGTCCTACGGGCTACTTGCATGTGGGCGGTGCGCGTACCGCTATTTACAACTACTTTTTTGCAAAACACATGGGCGGTACGTTCTACCTGCGTATCGAAGATACCGACCGTAAGCGTTACAACGAAACTGCATTGCACGACTTGATGCGCGACCTCAAGTGGTTGGGCCTGCAGTGGGACGAAGGTCCGGGTTGCGAAGGCGACTGCGGTCCGTACTTCCAGAGCGAACGCTTGGATATTTATCACCGCGAAATCAAGAAGCTCCTGGATGCCGGCTACGCCTACTACTGCTTCTGCTCCGAAGAACGCCTGCAGGAAGTCCGCGCCGAACAGGAAAAGTCTCACGTGCCGGTTACCGGTTACGACCGCCACTGCCGTAATATCAGCCGCGAAGAAGCCGAAGCCCGCATTGCCGCCGGCGAAAAGGCCGTGATCCGTTTCAAGGTTCCCGAAACCGGTGTCACCGAATTCGACGACATGATTCGCGGCCACATCAGCTACCAGAACGAACTTCTGGACGACCTCGTGCTCATCAAGCGCGACGGTTACCCGACTTACCATTTTGCAAGCGTCGTCGACGACCACCTGATGGGTACGACGCACGTGCTCCGCGGCGATGAATGGATTAGCTCTACGCCGAAGCATGAACTCTTGTACAAGGCCTTTGGCTGGCAGCCGCCCGTATGGTGCCACCTGCCGGTGATTCTTGACAAGAACGGCGGTAAACTTTCTAAGCGTAAGGGCGCCGCCTCTGTGGGTGACTTCCGCGACCTCGGCTACCTGCCCGAAACGCTGGTGAACTACTTGGCTCTCCTCGGCTGGAACCCGGGCGATGACCGCGAAGTCATGACCATCAAGGAAATGGTTGACAGCTTTACGCTCGAACGCATTAACCCGAAGTCCGCCAGCTTTGACGAAAAGAAGCTGCAGTGGATGAACGGCCAGCACATTCACCTGTGCGATGACGGCATGCTCAAGGGAATCATGAAGGAAGGCCTTGCTGCGAAGGGTATTGACCTCTCCAAGGAACCGGAAGCCCGTCTCGACGAAATCGTGAAGCAGCTCAAGCCGCGTGCCCACTTTGTGCAGGACTTGGCCGACATGGCCGTGTACTTCTTTGTGGCTCCGACCACTTACGATGAAAAGGGTGCCAAGAAGCACTTTGGCGAAGGCTCCAAGGAAGTGGCAACGCTCGTGCGCGATATGCTCGCCTCCATTGAAGACTTCAAGACTCCCGTCATCGAAAAGGGTTTCTATGACCTGGCCGAACGTTGCGGTCACAAGGTCGGTGAACTCGTCGGTGCCCCGCGTCTTGCCGTGTCCGGTGTTACCGCAGGCCCTGGCTTGTGGGAAATGTTTGAACTCATTGGTAAAGAAGAAGTGCTCCGCCGTATCGACGTGGCTCTTCCGCTCATGAAGTAAACCGTAAGACATGCGCGAACAGTTCCCTCACAGATTGTACTCTCAGAGGCTTTTTTGCCGACGCTGCCAGAAGGTAGTGGAACACGGCGTATTTGCCCGCGAGGCGTATTCAACCTTTGGGGGAATGGATCCGCATATTCCTCTTTTATGTTGTTGTGAATCCTGCGGCACCATGTTTGTTGCTTTTTCGAACGAATTCGTTTTTTGCAACAGGGAATATGTCAATCGCGACTATACCAAAATTTACGGCTACAACCGCATCAAGGCGGGCGATTGGGTTTATTTTAAAGGTTCGCCCAAGCCGGGCTTTGTCAAGAGCATCTTCCAGACGCCCGACAAGTTGATTTTGGTTGTCACTTATGACGGCGGCCCCTTTCAAAGAATTGAAAAACCCAGGGTTACGATAGAAGACGAAGAATCCCCCGAAGGGTATCGCCTGTTGCCGATTCAGAGCGCGCAGACACTTTTGGGCGACTACATTTACCACGCCATTCGTGACCAGTTTGGTATAGCCGTTGGCTTGGTCAACGACGGCGAAAAAGACAAGCTCGCGGTTTTGTTGAAAGACCATACGCTGGTGTTTATTACGCTCCCGCCTTTGGCCCAGAATCTGTCGAACGAAAAGCTGTGTGCTACGGTGCAGGGCAAGCTTGCCCAGGTGTTCCCGGAACATTGCGATAAAATTTCGGTCGAAGCGGGGCAGGGCATTATTTACCTGAACGGCCTTGTCAAGAACCTGTCTATCCAACGGGCGGTGGTAAAGTGCGTGAACGCTTTGCCCAAGGTGCGCGGCTGTGTGGACTTTACCCGCGTGGTAGTGCCGCCGTTTATGACCGACGAACAGATTGAAAAGTCTGTGTACGACCAGCTGGATGCTTCGGCGACGCGCTTGTTTGATTGCAAGGTTCGTGTGCAGGATGGCAAGGTACAGGTCGAGGCGTTTTGCTATGAAAACGAACGCCCGAAGGATTTGGATAACCGCTTGGCTGAAATTCCGGGCGTGCGCGACTTGATTTGCCTGGTGACAGAAGTTTATGATCCTGTAAACGTAGAAGTCTGCCAAAAGGTAGAGTCGGAAATTGCGTCGAGTTCTTTTTTACGCGGCGCAAATGTTAGAATATCTTGCAATAACCGCAGGTTTTTGCTGGAAGGGAGTGTGACTTCGCTATTGCAAAAGGAACTTGCCTTTGCGACACTCCTCAAGAATGTAAAGACGACGTCCATTGAAAACCGTTTAAGAATAGTTTAGGAGGTGCCTATGGCTACCGGTTACGAAAAAATTAATGCGATAAAGAACAAGCTGAAAGTCAAGCAGACGGTGAATGACTTGGCTCGTCTGATGAATTGCGGCCCCCGTACTATTTTCCGCCATCTGGAAGTGATTGGCGAAGAAAACTGCGGTCTCCGTAAGTTCAAGGAAAATGGTGAAACCTATTACATTATCCAGACCGAAAAAGAAGCGAATTTCAACCAGGAAGTCGTAAAGCAGCTTGAAAAGATCAAGAAGAGTTTGCCTGCAAATGCCGCTCCCGATATCAAGACGGTCAAGCTTCTGGATAAGGTCATCAAGACCATGCAGACCACGAATCCCGAAGACTTCAAGCCCGAGGCGATTTCGACGGACCCGGATTACGTTCTGGATTACGGCCCCTTCAGCGACGACAAGTTGCAAGACACTATGGTCAATCGCGTGCTCAAGGCCATTCACGACGGTTTTTCCATCAAGATTCATTACCGCCCCTCCGGCAAGGGCCATACGGACGCCGAAGAGGTGACCCTGGAAGTGAACCCGGTCAAGGTAATTATGCGCGTAGACACGCTTTACCTGGTGGCTGGTGAAATGGATGAAAAGGGGAACCAGATTTTCAAGAATTACGTTTTTGAACGCATTGACAGCGTGACCGAAACGAATCACGCCATGCCCAAGTTCGTGTTCGATGCCAAGCTGCATTACAAGTACTGCTTTGGCAAGTATTCTGGCCAGGGCGCTCCCGAAGATGTATCTCTTGAAATCAAGTCGACCTCCAAGTGGTTGCAGTCGCAGTTTGAACGCTCGCATTTCTTCCCTGAAATTTCGAAGCGCTTCGACAAGAACAAGAACATGATTGTCGACATGAAACTGCGCATTACGCCGGATTTGGAAACCTGGCTGATGGGTGTTGCGACGGATGTCCGCATTCTTAAACCTGCATCGCTTAAAGAAAGCGTGAAGAAGTTATTGAAAAAGGCTCTCGCTGAGATGGATGCCTAAAATGGAATCGCATAATCTTTCTGACTATAATTTTGAATTCCCTAAGGAACTGATTGCCAGCCGTACGGCGGGCAAGGGGAAAACCCGTATTTTGCATTGCCCCAAGGATGGCGGTGAACGCCGCATTCTGAAGGCTCCTGAAATTGTCGACCTTTTTAAGCCGGGCGATTGCCTGGTGGTAAATAACACGAAGGTGATTCCGGCCCGATTGTACGGCCACACCATGCACGGCGGCGAAGTCGAAACGCTCTTGGTGCAGGCTTTGATTCCCGCTGAAGACGGCTCTGCCCGCTACGAGGCGCAGGTCCGCCCGGGTAAGGCTTTCAAGATCGGTCGCGAACTTGAAATTGCCGGCGTCAAGACGGTTGTTGAAGACATCAAGGAAGACGGCGCTCGCGTGCTGCGCTTTGCGGTAACGCCTGTGGAACTGGAGACGGTGATGAACCGCGAAGGCCACGTGCCGCTCCCGCCTTACATTGACCGCCCCGATGACGAAGACGACAAGAAGGCTTACCAGACGATTTTCGCGAAGTATTCGGGTGCGGTGGCTGCTCCGACGGCTAGCCTCCACTTTAGCGAAGAAATGCTCGAAGCCCTCAAAGCGAAGGGTGTTTACGTTGCCGAAGTCACGCTGCATGTGGGCCCGGGAACCTTCCAGAATATCTCTGTCGAAGACTTTACGCAGCACAAGATGCATGGCGAACATTACGAGCTCACTGCCGAAAATGCCGACATCATCAACAAGGCCAAACGCGATGGTGGTCGCATTGTAACGGTGGGCACCACGAGTACCCGCGTCATCGAAACGATTGCCGACGCGAACGGATTCCTGAAACCGCAAAAGGGCGTGACCCATGCGTTCTTCTATCCGGGTTACCGTTACAAGATTGTGGATGGCTTGCTGACCAATTTCCATTGGCCCAAGAGTAGCCTCATCTTGCTGGTGTCCGCCTTCTATGGCCGCGAAAATACCCTCGAAGCCTACAAAATGGCGGTTGAAAACAAGATGAAGCTTTTCAGCTACGGCGACGGAATGCTGATTCTTTAGAGTCCGCTTTTTAACGCGCGCTCTGGAATCCAGAACCAGTCGGGTCGGAATTCCAGCTCGTAACAAGCTTCGTAGATGGCCTTGCCCAGTACATAGGGCGAGGCCTCTTCTTTTAATTGCGGTACGGGAATGCCGCTTTCTTGGCTGTAGCCTTGCAAAAAGGCTTCGGCCGTGACTTGCTCGAATTCCTTGTCGCCGCGGACGGCGCTGGCATAGGCGAAGCTGCGGAGCATGCCGGCTATGTCGGCGGCGGGGGAGCGGAGCCTGCGCCTGTATTCCAGAGTGCGGGTGGGTTCGCCTTCGAAGTCCAGCACGATAAATTTTCCGTCTTTATAAAGCAATTGCCCTAAGTGATAATCCCCGTGAATGCGCTGCGGCGTGAGCGCATGTGTGCCCGCATTGTCACCCCGGACTTGCTGCGACCGGATGCTTTCCACGCGAGCGATTAAGTTCTCTTTCCCATTCGCCTTCAAAAGCCCAATGAGCTTGTCAAAGGGAACTTCTTCGGCCTGCGCGGGCGTGCCTTCTAGATCCTTGAGCGCCTTGTGCATTTGGGCTGTCGTGCGCCCGAGTTCGAATGCGGCGTCTGCAAAAAAGTTCTGGCTGCCGGTTTGCGCTTTCTCATTTGGTGTGCGGACCATCAAATCCCATGCATTCTGGGCGTCGGGAACGTGTTCTTCGAGAATCCCGAGGGTACGTGTTTCGCCGTCTTTTGTGTAGCTGAAATCGCCGTAGAAATCCGGGGCGATTTTGGGAAGGCCTTGTGCCGCTTTTTGGCTCAGGTGCTTCATGATTTCGGCTTCGGGGTGTTCGCCGACTTGCAAACGGCGGTACAGCTTGAAAAAGAATTCACCCTTGGAATAGAACGCGGAATTGCTTTGCTCGGCGTTCAGGGGCCGTGCGTGCAGCAATGTTTCTTTCGGAAAATTTGGGCCGAAGTATTCGGCGAGTACCGCGCCTATTTTGGACTCGTCTTCGATGACGCAGTAGTAGTCCCGTTCGCCGCTTTCAAAAAGAACTTGGATAATCGAAACTTTTGTGCCGCCGATGGGGATGCTGTCGAGTTTTTCGATAGAACGGATTTGACGGCCCTTGCCCATGAACCAGCGTTTTCTTGAAATGTCCTCAATCATCGCACATCTCGCATCACACATTTCACATTAGCCTCTGGCCTTAAGCGGTGGAAAATACCCTTGGGCGCGGAGGGTGGCGAGAATTTTGAGTTGCGTTTCGAGAGGTTCTTTGAGAATGCCTTCGAGCACGAAATCGGGAATGCGCTTTTGCGGACAGAATTCCCTGGGAATATCTTTAAAATCGGACAGTTGCCAGTTCACGAGAAGCTTGGGCAGGAATTGATCCCACGGAAACAGGTCGTTTGGCTTGAGGTAAAAACGGGCGGGCTTTTTGCCGTCTTTGGCTTCGAGCAGTAGGGAACCATCCCTAAAGCAACTAAAAAGCACAGCCTGCCTTTCCTCGTTCGAGGTGGCGGGCTGCGCTTGAATAACCAACACCATTTTCAAAGTACGAAACCTTAGGCCGCGAGTTCTCTTTGGATCTGCGAATACTGATAGCTCGAAATCGCTGTGATTTTGAGAATCAGCTCGCGGGTAATGCCGGCCTTGATTAGCGCCTTCGCATACTGGATTCTGCTTGTGTTCGACATAATTTACCTCACACGTTAAGACACTGTCGATTGGTTTACCCCAATAAAGATACAATAAAATTCTGACATTTCAATGTCAAAAATAATGCAATTTTTTTCGTATTTTCGGGTATATTGGGCCTAACTTGTTGATAGTTCGTGAATTAGGTCCATTCACTTTTTTTAGGGCGAGTGTGATATAGATTACAGGAAAATGCGGCTCTCTTTTGTTAACGTACTGTTACAAAAGACCCTTTAAAACAGGGAATTTGGCGCGATATTCTTCTTGCGGGGCCGATTCAATTCGTGCATAAACGATGCCTTCTTCTTGGCCATTTGCGCTTGCGATAATTTCACCTTTGGGGTTGACTATCATGGAGTTACCGCCATTCAATTCGCTGCCGGTGCAGTTGACTGCGGCCACATAAACTTGGTCTTCGATGGCGCGGGCTTGCAGCAAAGTTTTCCAGTGGGCAATACGGGCGAGCGGCCAGGCGGCCTGAATGGTAATGAGTCTTGCGCCTGCCTTGACGGCGTCGCGGTAAAGTTCGGGGAATCGCAGGTCGAAACAAATGGTCGCGGCGGTGTTCCAGTTCGCGATTTTGAATAAATTAACGTTTTCGCCGGCGGTGAATTTGGCCTGCTCCATAAAGAAGGGGCGGCGCTTGTCGTAGTGGGAGAATTCCTGTGCGTTGCCGGGGGCGTAGACGCTGCTGTGGTTCAACAGGGCGCCGTTAGAACGTGCGATGCCTGCTCCCATGACGTAGCAGCCGGTTTGGTTCGCGAGTTCGTATAAGAGCAGGGCTGTTTCGCCGGAATCCTTGGTCGAAAAGTCTTCGGCGGCAGATTCGGGGTGCAGGGGCAAGTAGCCTGTGGCGAACATTTCGGGCAAAATGATAAGTCCCGGTACGGAGTCGCTTGCGTTTTTGCGAATTTTGGCGGTCAGTTCGCGCACTTTGGCGAAGTTTTTTGCCTTGTCGTTCGGGACGACATCCATTTGTACCAAGTAAATATCGAGCATACTATAAATATAGAACTTAGTTGGTAGAACTAAGAACTTAGTTTTTTCTATTTTAAAAAATATGAGATTACGCTCCCTGTTTGTTTTCGTTCTGCTTTTTGCGGCTGCCGTGTTTGCCGCGACCCCGACCTTGATTGTGGGTGTGGTTCTGGAATCCGAAACCGATTTGCCGATTAAGAATGCGACGATTACCTATGTCTCGGGTAAGAAGCTCGGTGAAACCGATTCCGATGGTCGATTCGAATTGACTGCCGATTCCAAGAATGCGGTGCTTATCTTTAAAAAAGACGGTTTCGATAGCGTGCAGGTGGAACTGCAGGATTTTGCGGACTTGTTCGACATGGTGATTACCATGCAGACGACTGCCGACGTGCGCAACCTGGGTACAAGCACCGTGATCGGTGGCGGTGGCGACAAGGTGCAATGGACTTTTGAACGCAAGGTGAATCTCGATAAGCTTGAAGATGCGGCCGGCATGCGTTTCGACGTGACGGAACACCTGAGCCAGATGCCGGGTATTTCGGGCCAGAAGGATTTTAGCAGCGCTCTTTATTACGAAGGTTCCCGTGCAAGCGATGTGGCTTACCACTTGGGCAGACTCCGCGTGCCGAACATGCGTCACTTGGATGTGGGTTTCCCGGGTAACCTTTCGGTAATCAACCCGCATATCTTGAGCGCCATCGAAATCCATGACCATTACGGCGAAGGCCCGATCGGTCAGGGCCTGGCAACGTCTGTGCAGTACATTCCCGAACAGACCAAGGGTGACTGGGGCCTGCGCGGAACGGCGGGTATTGCCTTGCAAGAAGTGGTGGTCGATGCTCCGTGGCTTTTCTGGGACAGCTTCCGTTTTTCGTTCCGCAGGCTCGATGACGAAATGCTCAAGAACATGGGTGAAAAGTTCTTTAGCGAATTCCGCAAGGACCGCAGCGGGGAATGCTCGGGTAGCGACTGCAACGTGAAAACCTCTGACCCGTACGATCTGACTGCTTTTGACGTGTATGCCCAGTTTAACGGTTCCGATAGCAGCGGCAATACTTGGGCCTTGCGTACCTTGTACAGTTCTGACGAATATAGCGTGCACCAGGATACCGCGACCTCTTATAACGAGGTGAACTCCATCGACATTATCGAAGGCAAGCAACAGTACTTGGTGGTGGGCGCCGAATACAATTCCCGCTTTGGAACCTCGGCTCATGCCGGCGTGGTGCGCGAAGTGCTGGGCGATACGCTCCGCGATACTAAGGGATTCCGCAATACGGCAAACTCCAAGGAAGCGGCCACTTATATCGATGGCTATGAACAGACCCATACGACTTTGACGGGTGGTGTCGATAAGAACTTCAAAGGAAGTATCCTGGGTTCCAAGTTGAGCTGGGCCTTGCTCTATGAACACCACTTTGTGGAACGCAGCTACCAGGATTATGGTGGCTCGATTACGGATGACTTTAATGCGGGCGTGTGGTCGGGTGCCGGCCGCATGAACTGGCAGAGCGATTTCTCTCAGAAGATTCTCTCTGTGGGTGCGGTGACCGATTTGGGCGAACGCGAAGCGGCGCCGACGGCCTCGTTCGACTTTGACCAGAACCTTTCCCGTATCGATACTGCTTACTGGCGCTTGATTGCAAATGCCGCCTACCGTAGCGACTGGAAACCTTATTACGATGATGGCGAACTGACGGGTCGCTTGGAATCGGGCGTGTCCGGCAAGCTCGGCTTGGGCTACAATTCCAAGTACTTTGTGGCACAGGGCTCTGGCTTTGGCCGCTACTACCCGGATCCGCTGCTCCCGATGCCCAAGGCATTTGCGCAGTACGAAGACGTGACTCCGATTGACTACGCCTGGGTGGCCGGCGCCTCTGCCACGATGGAACTCAAGACTTCGCACCATTTCTCGATGGCGACAAACGTGAGCTCGGTGTACGGTGAATACGAACTCGATGGCGGCAAGTCACTCCCGTGGGAAGCGAACTCCCGTCTGGATATTCTTTCTCACTTCCGTTATTACCCGCGCAAGGATTCGATTCTTTCGTTCATCATTACGCACCATGCGGCATTGCACCGTCCGCTGTACTACTACGAAATCATGCCGTCTGATCCGAAGGACCGTAGCAACGGTACACGCCGTCTCAAGGACTTCCACGACTTTACGGATATGTTCCGTACGGATGCCCGCGTAAACCTGGATTTGATCGGCAAGAACAACAGCTTCTTCAGGACTGCAAGATTCTACGTGGAAGTGGACAACATCTTTGCGAACCTGGATGTCGATGCGCTCAAGTTCTTGGGTAGCGAAAACGCCCGTGAACGTTCTTGGGTAACTCGAGACGACAATGCCGACATTAACGACGGCTACGATCTGGTGCCGTTTATTGCGAAGGGCATGGGCCTGTACGTGCAATTCGGCGTCGAAGTACAGCTGGGAATCTAGTTGCTAGAAGATGAATGATGTGTAATGTGAAATGTGTGATGGGGAATAATACATCTCACATTCCTCATTTCTCATTTCACATTGATATTTTGGTTGGGCTCATGTTTCGGATACTTCTGACAGTATTTTTTCTGGGTGCCATGGCTTTTGCCCATGAGACAGATTCTCTGTTTGTTCCGCCGAAACCCGAAAAGCCCTTGCGCTATTGCAGCTCCGTCAAGAAGTGGATTGCTTTTGCGACGGCAGATTCCAACATGGTCGAAATTACCCGCCTGAAGGGGGTGCGCATGGACTTGCGTTATGCGACCTTCGAGAATGTGACGGGCCACGATTTGTATTGTGGCGTACAGCGCGCCTTTGTGCATAAGGATGCCGCGGCAAAGCTCCGCAAGGCCGTGAAGATTATGGAACGCGAAATGCCGGGTTCCGAGCTCGTGATTTTTGATGCGTCGCGCCCGCTGTATGCGCAAGAGGCTTTGCGAAAGACCGTGCGCGGTACGCCTTATTCGGCTTACGTGTCTTCGCCGGCCACGGGCGGGCTCCATAACTTTGGCTTGGCGCTAGATTTGGGAATTACCGATGCCGATGGCAACTTGCTTGACATGGGCACGGACTTTGATTCTTTTGAACGCTGCGCGGGCGAAGTCGGCGAAGCGGAAGCTTTAAAGAGCGGTCGCTTGACGCAGGAACAGGTGGACAACCGCAACAAGCTTCGCAAGATTATGCGCGGGGCGGGCTGGGTCCCGCTCGGCAGCGAGTGGTGGCATTTTAACGCTTACCCCAGCAAGTACGTTCGCGAGAACTATCCGAAGTTCCCGTTGTAGCGCCCTTGTCTTGCCGCACATAGATGCGGCACCTCCTTTTACGGCTTTCCAAAACACCTGCAATCCATATTGCAAAAGTTTCTTTAAACAAATACAAAGGAGATCCCGGCTCAAGGCCGGGAAGACAATCTGGCTATTCAATTTCCACTTTGATTTCGACGTTTTGCACCCAGGGCTTGGGTGCGTTTATGATGGGATGCAGAACCTTGCGTACGGGGGCGAGGTCTTGTGTCTTGATGTAGAGCTTTGCCCAATGTACGTTTTGCACGACGGGCACGAAGGCATCCACAGGGCCGAGCACCATGAGGTTCTTGTTCGCACGGAGAAGGGCTTCGAGCCGTTCGACGGTGTGACGCAACAAGTCTTCGTCGCGACTGCCGCAGCTGATTTCCACGAGCTTGCAGAAGGGCGGGTAGAAGGCGGCGCGCCGGTCTTCCATTTCTTTATTCGCGAATCCGTTGAAGTCGTGATTCACGGCAAATTGCATGATGGGTTCAGACGGCTTGAGCGTCTGGATAAGCACTTGGCCTTCGCCGCCGGCACGACCCGCGCGCCCTGCTGTCTGGCTGAGCAATTGGAATAGCCTTTCGGTGGAGCGGAAATCGGGAATGCCGAGCCCGCTATCGGCGCCAACGACCCCGACTAATTGCACGCCCGGAAAGTCGTGGCCCTTGGCGACCATCTGCGTTCCAATCAGAATGTTGTATTCGCGGTTGCGGAACGCGTCGAGAATCTTTTCGCTGGCACCCACGTTCTGGGTGGTGTCGCGGTCCATGCGAATCACTTTCGCATTCGGAATCCATTCGGCAATTTCTTCTTCGAGCATCTCGATGGCGCCGCCCACAAACTCGTAAGTTTCGGCGCCGCAGGCGCTACACGGTGTGTTCACCGGGTAAAGGGCGGCGCAGTAGTGGCACATGAGCGAGCGGTATTGCTTATGGTACACGAGCGGAATGTGGCAGTGCTTGCAGTAAAGCGTCTCGCCGCATTCGGTACACACGCGCATCTTCGAAAAGCCGCGGCGATTCATGAGGATAATCGCCTGGTCGCCACGCTCGATGCAATCGGTCAAAGCTTCGCGCAGCGTGGGTGACAACAGGATTCCCTTTTGCTGGCGCATCTTGCCCATGTCCACGATTTGCACCTTCGGGAGCGGTGCCTGTGTGGCGCGTTCCTTGAGCGTAACCGTCTTTAAATTATTTGCCTTCGCGTTGTTGAAGGTTTCAAGACTCGGCGTGGCACTGCCAAGCACCACGAGGGCGCCGTACTTATACGCCAAATGGAATGCCATTTCGCGGGTGTGGTAACGCGGCGCCGGATCCTGCTGCTTAAAAGAGGAATCGTGTTCTTCGTCAAGAATCACCAGGTCAAAATCGAACGGCGCAAGAATCGCGCTGCGGGTGCCGAGAACCACTTGCGCGTCACCCTTCAAAATGGAGACGTAGCCTTCGCGTTTTTTGGGGGCCGAGAGCGCCGAGTGCAAAACCACAATCGGGACTTGCAGAAAATCTTCGAAGCGCTTGCGCGTTTGCGGCGTGAGCCCGATTTCGGGCACGAGGATTAAAACTTTCTTCTGGCGCTTCAAGGCTTCGCGGGCGAGCTCCTGGTAAACGCGGGTCTTTCCCGAGCCTGTCACGCCGTGAAGCAACACGCCGCGGAATCCGTCTTTGTCCAGTTCTTCGCAGAGCGTATTGAATGCGTTAGTTTGTTCAAAAGTTAACGCCGGAGCGTCGGGGCGTTGCGGGGTATCCCCGCTAGAGGGGGTAGCGGTAGACCCTTGGGGCTTAAGCGAGGGGGAGGCTTCCCCCTTTGTAAAGGCTAGAGCATCCAGGTACTTCTCGAAGTCGCTGGGCCAGAACACGAACAGCGCCTTCATGGGCGTACTTATATAATAGCGTGCCGTCCATTCGAGCATTTCCATGTAGCGTTCGCTAAAGCGGTAGCCGGACTGGTGCGGGTAAGCAGGGCGCACGTCAAACTTGGGGCGGTCCTGGTGGACTCTGGAGACCACGGCGAGGGCCGGCTTTTTACGGGTGGCAAACTGAACCCATACAACGTCTCCGCGGCAAAGGCTTACTCCGGCGGGGACTCCGTAGGTGTATACATCGGGGGCCATGGGAATGTACACTTCGCAAAAATCCGTTAACAATTCGGACTTGAGCTTCTGATGTACCTCTTCCGGGGCGCTAAGTTTTGGGATTCGTTTTGTCACGGGCTAAAAGATAGTTAATACCGCAAAAAGCGCCTATTTTGCAATCTTTTTTGTTGCAAAAAACTTTTTTTGTTAGATTATAGTA